>JAEIGA010003219.1_pt1 | contig 25658 bp, 29 predicted proteins | sample 9270691 | NCBI WGS metagenome assembly JAEIGA01 (sample SAMN17057246, study PRJNA624740) | gut metagenome | biome: biome; isolation source: fecal sample | host: Bos grunniens | place: China: Xizang | collected 2019
AAAAAAAAAAGTTTATAGTTATTATTTATAGAAGAATTTGATACTATTGTATATCTTTTATATACTTATCTACATTATTCTTTATAATTACTTATATACTTTTTTTTATATACATTCATATTATTTATCTAATAAATAAAATATAAAAGATAATAGGAGAAAGCAAAATTGCGTAAAATTTTCCCAGAAAATAATGATATAATTGGTCTTCAAGATGAAAGCACAAGACCAGTTACTCAACAGGATTTAGTAAATATCCAAAACCAGATTGAACAGGTAGCTACTGATTTATCTAATGCAGTAAATAATTTAGAAAATTATAAGACATCTCAAAGTCAGCATATTTCAACAGGCTTGTTAGATGCTGCTAATGCTGCAATTACTACTTTACAAACTACTAATGCTAGTTTAGCAAATGCTAGTATTGGTACACTTACTGTTAGTCAGTTGAATGAATTAGAAAGCCTTTTAGCTAAGGTAGCTGCTTTTACATCAATGACTGCTACAGATGCAGCTGTTACAAATACTTTAGCTGTCAACAAAGTAAACGCTAATGATATTACAGTAGAGGATTTGAAAGCAACTAACGCTGATATTACAAACTGGTCTATTACAAACTTGGGTGTTGATTCAGTTATTGCCAACACAATCAATACACAGAATGTAAATACAACTAATGTTTCATCAGAAAATGAAAATACTCAAAACTTGAATGTTTCAACTAAAGCAATTGTAAAAGAAGCTGATATTGAAACAGCAGATATTTCTGGCTTGAAATCAGATAAGATTGAAACTTCAGTTATAAATTGGAAAGACTATACAACTATTGTAGACCCTGATGTTTATTATATCAAAGTTCCTCATTTTACTAATGGACATTATTTTATTGAAGGTAGAAATAATGGTGAAAAATTATTCAACATTGAAATTACAAACTCATTGTCAAATTATACTATAAACTGGGGTAAGAAAGATGACCAGTTATGGATTGAAGAAGTTTATATTGATGAAACTTTAGGTAATCTTTGGATAAAAGCAAATACACTAAATAAAACTATTGATTTGTACTATGCTAACATCAATGCTGATTGTAATGAATCACCAGCTACTTATAATAGCTTGCCAATTACACCAGATGAAACATATCCAATTGTTTACAGAAATGGTAGTAAGTTCTTTGGTCCAGTTGATTTGATGGATAACAGAAACTTTGAACCATTGGATTTGATACCTTCTAGTAATTATGCACAGGCAACTACTGGTAATGTTCATTATACAGTTACTGAACCAGAAGAGTTTAGAGTTTATTTACCAGACCAATCATTGAATACAGATGATAGTGTTGAGTTCTATGATACATCAACAACTTTCTTGAATGTAGAAGACTTTAGAGTTCCACCTACATTTGTTGTTTCTAAATTACAGGATGATACAACTTTAGATTTGGCTTCATTTGATGATGGTGCTCTTATTGCATTTAGAAAGAATGGACAATCTTATTGTTATATAAAAAGAACAGATAGTCTTTCTCAGCCTGTTTTATACCCAGTTGCTACTACAAACGGAATGCCAGTTGTAAGAACAAATATTCCAGTAGTTTGGGACCCAACTACTAAGAGTTTAGTAGAGTCAACTACTATAAATGCTGATGTATTATCTGTTGGTAGAGTGGATGGTAACTTACACGTAACTGGTGACTTGACTGTTGATGGAACAACTCATACAGTAGATGTAGAGGAAGTTTCTGCTACTGGTGATGTTATTACATTACGTGCTAATAATAATAATGCATTAGCTTCTAATCAGGTTTCTGGTATTGTTGTAAATAAATATGATGGAACAAAAGACTTAGCAGTAGGTACTTCATCTGATGGTACATTGAGAGTTGGTACTGCAACAGGTACAGATGTTTCTTATACAAATATTGCTCTCAAACACGAAGATAATTTATATTACTCTTATGATAATCTTTTACCACCAAATTATACTCTATTGAATCCTCAGCCATTAGGAACAATGACTTCTTGGACTGGTAAAGCAGAAGTAGAAGGTTATACAAAATATGCAACTGCTGTATTTACTCAGATTGATAAAACAACAATGCAGCCAGTTTTGACTAGAAATGAGTCAAACAATATGGCTAATGCAATGCCATTGATTTGGGACTCAATTGGTACAAAAGCTGTTACTAAAAATGCAACAGCAGCTAACCAAATCTTTGAAACAGATGCTAATGGAAACCCAGGTTGGGCAGATGCTGCAAATGTAAGTGTTGGAAGCGCTACTTGGGCTCCCAATAAAGCATTTAGTTATCAATATATTGACTGTTCTTCATTAGACCCAGATACTTGGTACCCTTGTGTTTTACAGCTTGACACTAATATTGTAGCACAGATTTATTGTCATACTGCTCTTGATAATAGAAGTCACCCTTCTTGGGCTACTCACGCTGGAGGATTTACTGCAATACTTCATATTGAAGCAAATGGCGGTGGATGGGGTACAACTGCTGCACAAGAAATTGTTTATATGGACTACCAAGGATTTTACAGTGGTGAAAAACCTGTTGGTTATACATATAGTTCACCTTCAAATTGGTTCATTTTCTATCTCAGAGGTGGAGGAGTTTATACTCTATCTTGTGATAATGGACGAGCATTTACATTATATCCAAATGGTATTGCTGATGTTTCTGGTGCAAATTGGACATCAACTAGTACACCACCTGCTGCTATTACACGCGCTTTGATGGTTGCAGATTTGAATGGTACAGCCTCTCTTGCAAATAATGCTGTAAATGCTGCTAATGCAACTAATGCTACTTATGCTACAGAAGTTGTAAAAACAGTTCCAGCAGATAATGAAGGTGACCTAGTTTATGCTACTATGGGAGATAATGACCAATTCCGTCTTAGAATAGGCGGTGGTTCTAATGCTGGATGGGTTGCATTAGATACTGCTGATGATGCAGCTGAACCAATTCTTGTTAGACAGTATACTGGTGTTTTCACAAACTTGATACGTCAAGCAACCCTTTTAGATGGCTCTGGTAACACCTCATTCCCAGGTACTGTAACTGCTCCAAACTTTGCAGGACTTGCTTCTGAATCAGTACTTACTCAGAAAATTAGAGTAGGTAACTCAAATCCTACAGCTGGAGATATTTGGGTAGACTAAAAATAGGAGAATAAAAATGTTTAGTGGACATAGATTACACGTTGTTGGAAGTAACAATACAGAATACCAATATCCAATATTTGATGACCCAAATGATATTCCAACTGGTATGACTTCATTCAAGTACCAAATAGATGCTAACACAACAGGATATATAAAAGCTTTACCTCAAAGTCAATATCCTGTTGCTGGTTTACATATAAAGGATGGTAGTAATAGAATTATCACTGCTTACAGTCATAACACTTGTAATTGTAATTTACAGTGGCATTGGAATAGATATTCAGACCCATATCACGATTTTTGTTATATTTGTCCAGACTCAGCAACATTAGATTTTGGTATTCATACTGAATTGGAAGTTGTTGTATATTGGCATACAACTGGTATTGGTTGGCAGTCAGCAGTAGTTGGTACAATTCCTGCTGGTGCTACTTCTATTACAATGACAGGTCAGTATGGTGGTATTTCTTCTAATGATTCACAAATTGTAACTGCTTTTTATTTCTTAGTTCGTTCAAAAGTAGCATATAGACAGATTTCTGGTTATTGTGTTTATACAATGGCTTCCGCTACAATTACTGCTCAAGTTCATTTGTCAGAACCTTTACCAGTAGGTCATATTTATTTATATGCTGACTGGTATGGAGCATTACCGCCTTTTAGTATGCACTTTGGTGGATTTGATGTTATTGGTGCAGGTGTTCAAGATGGTAGTTCATTCTATTCATTTGACCCATATATGGGTTTGATGCCAACAAGTTATTATACATTCTTACGTTATTTCCCAGAAACTGCTGGTGCTTATGGAGCTAGAGACTTTGTTGGTAGACCATATGCTCCTGCTGGTGGTGGACAGTGGACAGATAACTTTACTTTGGATATTCCAACTGGTGCTTCTCAAGATATTGGTACTACACCTCAATATGGTACTTCTAGTAGTGATACTGGATATAATATTACTGTTCCTGAGGTATATTGGTAATGATAACTATTGGTATAACATTTTGTGATAATGACTATCAATATTATAATCGTCTCATAAAGCAGATAAAAGAAAGAGTAAAATTGCCTTATGAGATTATTGTTATCGATAATACTGAAGGTAATAAGTTGGGAGATAAAGCCGACTTTGCCTTTGGTTATAATGCTTATCAATTTGCAGCAAGATATAAAATAATAAAAATGGCAAAAGGTGATTATATCTGGTTTATTGATGGTGATGACGAAATCGTTGAATTAGATTATATTTCACCTAAGGCTGATATTACAATTTATGCTTATACAGATGCTAATGGACTCGCAGAACCTGTTGAAGATAAGATTTATAGAAAGAAGTTAGATACATTAGATTTCTTATTCTGTGTTTCAAAAGGTGCTTTATGGAATAAAATTATCAAGAAAAAGTGCTTTGATAAAATAGATGATTATGTTGATAATCCACTATTGAAGGTAGTTTCAATGGAAGATACTTTTTACAACTTTTTAGCACTGAAACATGCCAAAAAAGTAGAAACAAATCATAAGGTAGTTTATAAACATAATCCTGGCCTTTCTTCTTCAAGAAAAATGACAAATGAAGGAATGGAAACTTTATTGATTGGTATTGAAGATATTATCAAACTATTCGATAAATTAGGCCTTGATGTTAGAGAGTCTGAAGTTTTATACTTATCTGAATATATTCCAACCGCAGAAGACCCAGCTTACATTTTATCTTTATTGATGAATGTTATTTCCGATAAAAACTATTGGTTTGAAAGATATTTACAATTATATGTTATTGATGAAAGAATAAAACAAGTTTATCAAGATAGATTTGGAGAAGTACCAAAGAATAAATATATAGTACACTACCCAGATGGTAGAGATGAAACTATATATGAGGACTATAAGATAAATAGGTCAACAAAAAATTATGACAACATATGGAGCATTCTAAAAGTATAATTATCTAATAAAATTATAATTCTAATAAATACAGAGAGGATATTTTATAATGAATGCATTTTTACCATTTATAATTGAGGCAGTAATTTTTTGTATACCTTTGGTAACACTCTTCATCAAAGTCGGAGGATATAAAAAAATGGTTGAAGATATGGCCGAAAAAACAAAAGACTTACCACAATGGCGAGCTACTGTTGATACCAAGGTAACACAGTTGGAATTGAGTAACATTGCTCAACAAAATACGTTAGAGAGTATAAATAAATCAATAATTGCCATTTCCACTAAGATGGATTTGCTTTTAGATGATAGAATAAAGGTAGGACAATAAATGATAACATTTAGAGAATTAGTTGATGATAATACATCTATTTCTAGTACTCGTTGGGCTTTTGTCTCTGTTATCATTTTTGATATAGTTATTATTTCTGTGACTATTTTGGCTTATATAATTGGTCATTTTATTGGTTTGCCATTTGATAGTGGATTGGTTTCTGGTGTAGCAATTCTATTAGGTCTTTTGACTACTCTTGTTACAACAAGTAAATCACTACAGGGATGGGAGCCTCAAAAAGATAAAAAGGAAACTGAAGCAAATGAATAAGAATATATTTGATGTAAATTATACAATTGGAAAAAATACAATAATTGATAAAGGAACAATCACTAAAATAGAAATAAATGGACAAGATGTTCCAGTTTTTCAATCAAATGATAGAACAAAATTGGGCGAAAACATAAACATCTTTTATCCAAACTTAGTTGTTGACAGACAGAAAACTATTGTAAAAGATGGTGTTTTCACTTTACTTTATGTAAATGGTCATAACATTCCTTTGACTGGAACTAGTGAAGGTGGAACTTTATACGGATATGAAACAGGAGATGGCACAATCTATTATGGAACTGATGAAGAGCTTCATACTGGTGATACTGTTTATACTGCTGAAGATGGCGAAATAAAAGAAGAAACAGTAAATGACCCAGATGATTTTACTCGAAAAGAAGAGGAAGATGTTCCTTATGAAGGTTCAGAAATAGAAGACTTGATACCTTATGGTGATGGTGTTGATGTTGTTTATACTCCAAACGACGACCCAAAACCAGGTGATACAGTTTTTGTTGCTACTGATGATGATAAAATAGAAGCAGGTGGAACAGTTACTGGTGTAGATGAAGATGGAAATATCATTGTAGATGGTGATAAAACTTATTTTATGCCAAGAATGATTTATACATTTACTTCAACAACATATGGTGGTTTCTACATTTCTTATTCAGAAAGTGGTGAACACTATTGGGGTTATAAATCTGATGATTATAGTGGATATTATCAAAAGAGTATATCTATTCCAGAAGATACTTTTGGTATAGACTTGGTAAGAACTCCTGAAAATGATATTATTTATTTTGGTAATGAAATTACAGATTTCTGGAAGATGAGTTCTGTTGCTAATGATGATAACATATACATTGCTGGTGTAAATTCTTGGGATGACATTATTGAAGGTACTCCAATTTTCAGTATGTATGGGTCAGCTATACTGAACGCTAAAATAAAACAAGTTGATGTTGCTATTGATAACAAATCATCTGAAGTAGTTTTAGGTAAATCTGGTAAAAGTTATGTAAATTCTCTACTTATGAGTTCTTATACTTATGCATATTATGGTGTATATGACTTCCAAAGCAATGGTACACATAGATATTATGTAGTAGGACCAAATGGACATAGCTCTGCTCCAGTTCAAGTAAACGACCACTTCTACTTTTTTGATACTAATGGTGAAATTTATACAAATAATGAATCTCTTAGAGTACAATATATAAATCCAATAAGATTTTATAATCAATTTACCACTGACTCAGTAGTTTCAACAAAAGTTACAAACCAAGATATGGTACCAAAATATGTATATTGTTTTACAAATGGTGTAAAGTATATTTATACTCTTATTTCACCAACTTCTATGGTTGTTGATAAAGCATATGCTTTCTGTGCTGGACCTGTTATCAATGCAAATGTAAACCTTGTTACTAATCCAGTTTCAACAACAAACTTGGATATTTTTAGTAGAAATACACAAATAATGCCAACAAAAGATTTCGTTCCTTGTATTTATAAAGGTGACAATAAAGTAGAAATTGATGGTGTTGAGTATACATATGATTCAACTCTAAATCCAAAATTTGATTATAGCTAATAGAGAAAGAGATATGAAAAATGATGAAAAGAATTTTATTATTGGTCTTGTGTTTACTGTTGTGCTTTCCTTCCTTTTCGCAGTCGGAGTATTATTCTGGAACAGTACAAAAGAACTTGACAACCTTAGAGCAACTAATGACCGACTTACAGAACGAATCATTGACGCAGAAGATACTAATAGAAGACTTGCAGAAACAATTACAGACTGCCGAGGAATCTGTGTCAACCTTGGAGAGTCAATTGACAGAAATATCAACACTGTCTCAGACGCAATCGAAATTATTGAAGAAACAAGAGAAGCAGTTGGAGCTTTGGAAGTGGCTCTCGGTCTGTGGGACAGCAACGGGTATTATGATTGGCTCGATAGTTACATATATGATAGTGGGGAATTAGAACAATGACAGGGCTTTCAGTTATAAGTACTTCACAGGTAAAGTCATATAATCATAGTGTAAATACTATAAATCAGTGGCAAAGAAGTAATGTTCGTAAATTGGAAACTGCTTTACAAAATGCAAATAGTACAAATGATAACATTGCAGTTGCTGCCAACTATTTGGAAACTGCTATAAATAATTTGAAGTCTAGTATTTTTATAAATCAGGCTTTATGTGATAATTATGATATTTGTGAAGTTTGGCAATGCGGAACTTCTCAAACAAGTGGAAATGGTTTATCTGCTGTTCCAAAGTTTAGAATGGAAATATTGTCATAAATAGTAAGATATATAATAATAGTATAAATAAGAATGTAATAAAAAAAAAGAAAGTTATAATGTAAATAATAGTATATAAGATATACATTAGTATCAAATTTACATACAAATAATAACTATAAACTTTTTTTTTTACATTCAATCAATTCAGTCAATAATAACAAAGTAAATTTTTTGAAAGTAAAAAAAAACTTATATAAATCTAATAAATAAAATATTTCAATATAGGAGAAAACGAAATTGACAATAGAAGAACTTGAACCAATTGTTATGGAACTCAAAGATAAGTTAGATGGTATTTTGAATACTGTAAATGAGTCTGAAACAAAATGGAATCACGACAGAGATTTGGAGTCTTTCAAGGAAAGAAATGGTGAAGCATTAGGTAAATATGAAGCAACACTCAAGAAATTGAATGGTGATGATTTTGATATTTATGATGCTTCAATGAAAGAATATAAGGACAACTTTTCTGATGTAGATGAAGCAACTTATATTTCTCAGCTTACTTCTGAAATTGAATCTAAACTTTCTAAAATGAGAGAAGCTTTATCAGATGGTGATGTTGCAGAAGCTACTCATATTGCTGAAGATTTAGCAGAAGACACTCAGGAAGCTGCTGACAAACTTGATGAGGAAGCACACGAAGATGTTGCAGAAGATGAGAAGAAAGATGAAGGTGAAACTGAAGAGGAAAATACTGATGAAAGTGAAGCCGATAAAGAGGATGAAGAAGACGAAGATAAGAACGAGCTTGATGACTTTCAGAAAGAGCTAGAAGAAGAGTACGAAACTTATCACAAATAATAGGAGACAATAGAAATGTCAAGAAAAGTTTATAATATTGTTGCTGCATCAGTTACTGGTGTTATTGGTATTGTTGCAGCAGTTATTGCATTAGTAAATCCACCAATGGTTGCAGCTATTGAAGCTTCTCTTCCAGTATTAGAAGGTGCTGTATTGACTATTGCTAATAATTTCGTAGTAGAGGATAAATAAAAATGGCAAGAATTGGAAAGAAGCAAAAAGCATCAAGTAAATATAAGAAAATTGATTTGACACCAGAGGAAATGGAAGTATATGCAAATGCTTCTGCAAATCCTGAGGAAACAAAAGCACAAAATCAGGCTGCTATTGATAGAGATAATGCTATTGAAGAAGCAACTTTTGCTAAAAATCATCCAATTCTAAATGCTATCAATCAAGGACAACAGGTAAATGCTGGAGGTACTCCTCAAACAACTATTGCACCTAATATCGTTCAAGCACAGAATGTTTCTGCTGCATCTACTCCAGACGATAAAGTAGAAAAAGAAATGAAAATTGCTCAGGAAAAGCAAGATATTATTGATAATGCAACAGATGAAAAACCTGAAGTAGAGTCTGTAATAGAAAATGAAACTGAGGAAAGTAAACCAGAAACAGAAGCAAAGAAAAAGTATAACAAGTCTATGATGTCTATTTGGGATGCTTATAGAAATGGACTTATTGATAAAAATACTGCTGGTTATTTCACAATTGATGCTTTAGCAAATGCTGCTAAAAATATGGGTCGTTCTATTGGTAATGTTGGAGCACAGTTTACTGGTGGTTCAATTGATAATGGACACGATGAGTCTATGTGGGACCAGAGAAAAGATAAGATTTTCAATGCTGAGTTGCAAGGTGAATCAGAAAGTATTGACAATTATGAAAATACTCTCAAGAAATATAACCTTACAAAGGCTAGCACAGTCAATGATTTGTTATCTACTGTCAAAAAAGATATTGATAAATTGGATGATAGCAACCCACTCAAGGTTGCTTATATGGCATTAGCTGCTCAAATGGCTAATGGTCAAATTGATGGTGCTACAACTTTAGCTTCAACTGGTGGAAAAGCAATTACTAGTCTCCTTGATTTGTTACAAGGAAAGGATAAGAAATAATGGGTTTTTGGGACGCAATTTTAGAAGGATTAGATAAGATTTTCACTGGTGGTACAATCAGACAATCACAGAGAAATATTGCATATGGTGAACAGCTCAAACAGCAAGAAGCAGAAAATAAAGCAAAAGCAGAAGAATATGCAAAACAGAAAGCAATAAATGATAAACAAAATGCTGATGCTGCTGCTACAACTGCTGCTGCAAATACTGAAAATGTTGCTAAAAATGCAGCATATGAAAGTGCAAGAAATGCTGGTGCTGGTAAAGCTGGAGCTCAAGCATTATCTGGTTTGACTGAAGACTCTACTGCTTCTAATACTGCAAATGTAAACAGTGCTTTACGTAGTGGCAGAGTTCAGTCCCAAAATGATTATCTTACTAAAATGGGATATGCAAAAGGATTAGACCAGCAAGCTAGTAACTTAGAAGCTGGTTCATTCTTGAATACATTAGGAGCTATTTTTGGAGGTGCTGGCTCTGGAGCTGGTGTTGGCGCTTCTATTGGTGGTTCAGGTAAATAAAAATCTAATAAAGTAAACAAACAGATTTACAAGGGCGATACCTTTTTATCTGGAATTGTTATGAAAATAAAACAATTTTGACGTACTAATCCGTCGGTAGATTAGAAAAGGAAAACAATGGCTATTACAGCTGATGAAGGAATCAAGGCTATCCTCAAAACCTGGTATAAAGAAGGTGTTGAAAATCTTTTGATTCCAAGAAATGACCCACTTTTACGTGAGGTTACATTTACAAAGGTAGAAGGTAAAGAACAGAAGTTTGCTGCTCTTTATTCTCGTGGTGGTGCAGTTTCTGCTGACTTCTTAGTAGCAAAAGAAAAAGCTGCTAAAACAGCAAAAAATGCTGAATTTACAGTAACTCCAGGACAGTTGTTCTCTAGTTATACATTCAATGCAAAGGAAGTTCAGGCTTCTCTTTCTAAACGCGGTGCTTATATGAAGATTTGTGGAAACAAATTCTTCGCTGCTAACCAGGCATTCCGTTCAACTTTAGCTGCTACTCTTTATGGTCGTGGTTTTGGTGAAATCGGTCTTTGGACATCTGGTGCAACTCCTGATGCAATGGTAGCTAACACTCCATATACTATCAGTCTTCCACTTGATGCAACTGCTAAGATTGATATTGACTCAAGCATTGTATTGAAAACTTCTACAGCAGGTGCTGAATTAGTTGCTGCTACAGTAACTGAAATCGATGAATCAAATGGTGAAGTTACAGTATTACCAGAAGCTGGATATACAGTAGTAGGTGATACAACTTATGTAATCGCACTCAAAGGTTCTATGGATGGCGTTTCTGGTGCTGCTGGAAATCCAATTATGCCTATGGGTCTTGATGGTTGGCTTCCAATCGTAAATGGACGTAAAGATGGTGTTTCTGACACTAATTGGTCAACTCATATCACAACTCTTTTCAATGGTGTAAATCGTTCAGTTGCTCCTGACCGTTTAGCAGGACAGTTCTACCAGGAAGCAAGCTCAAGTGCAAAGAAAGCTGATGCTATTACTGCTCTCTTGAGAAAAGTAAGACGTGCTGGTGGTGTACCTGATATTATTCTTTTGAACGAAAAAGATTGGTATGATATTGGTAAAGAAATCGAGACAACTAACACATTGTTCACTCAGACTTCTGAAAAAGGAAAGAAAAAGGCAACAATGGGATTCTCTGATTTTGCTGCTGGTTTCTCAACAAACTGGATTGACAATATCTATGATTCTCCATATGTTCCAGAAGGAAAATTCTATATCCTTGATAAGACTGCTATCGAATACTTCGTATACACATCAAGTGCATTAGTAAACGATGGTATTGATGGAAATAACCCTGGTAAACAGGACGTTATGGATGCTGAAAACAAAGGACACGAAGATGACCCATTCAAACTCCTTATTGATGATGTATTGTCTGTAGTACCTGGTGAAGCTACTTCAAGTGGTGAATCTGTACGTGCAACAATCAACTTCTTCGGTTCTCTTGCAGTAACAAATCCTTCTGTTTGTGGTGTAGGTTTATTCTATACTGCTCATCCAGAAAATATCCTCGGATATATTGCGTAATTCAATAATCTAAAAAAGTTATAATTTCAAAATAATTATAAAGGCTACCTCAAATACTAGGTAGCCTTTTTTATTGTTCTTTTATAAATCTAATAAAATAAATTATACAGAATATAAGGAAATTATTTTAGAGATGACAAAAGACAAGATTATAAATAACATCAATCGACTTGAGTCTTTCCACGGTGCGTATAAATCAAAATGTTTGAGAAATTATCGCTTATTCACTTATTCTTCAACAGTTACTTTAGATTTATCTGACTCAGAAGTTGTTGGTTTCTATCAAAAAGGAACATTTAGTACAGAAGATGATTCTACATCTAGTATTCAAGAAAATATTATTGCTTCTTGTATAGAAACATTAGGAAGTAAAATTGCAGCTCAGAAAGTACGTCCATTCTTCAATACAGTAAATGGTACATTCAAAGAAATGCAAGTTGCAAGACAAGCACAGATTTTCTTTGACCAGCTTTATGATGAAAACAATGTAAACAAAGTTGTAACAAATGCTTTTAGAGATGCTTGTGTATTTGATAAAGGTATTGTAAAAATCTCAGATGAAGGTATTACAAATCGTTTACCTTGGAATGTTTATTTTGACCCTAAAGAAGTTTCATATAAACAAATTACATATGTTGCTGAAAAGTTACCTAAAACACCAGGACGTTTATTGAAGTTGAAATATGGAATTGAAGCTGACTCTAATTTGGACTATACAGTTTATGAATATTATGATGTAATGGAACATATAAAAGCAGTTTATGTTTCAGAGTTGAATAAAGTAGTTTCTCACAAGTTTGATGCTCCTGTAGTTCCATATCTAACTATTTATTATTCAGACCCAATAAAAGGAAATACTTCTCAGTCAATTGTTGACCAGCTTTATGGTATTCAAATGCAGATTGATGAAATATTGACTGTTATTAGAGACTCAATTGCATACAATCCTGGTATGACAGTATTTGTTCCAGAGAATTCTAATATCAAAACAAATATGTTATCAAATAGAACTGGTCAGATTATAAGATATTCACCAATTCCTAACCAAACAGCATCTCCTGTTACTTATGCAACACACGATGTTATTTCTGGTCAGTTCGTTCAGTTATTGGATAAACTAAAAAATGATGCATATGAAATTGTAGGTATTTCTCAGTTATCAGCTACTTCTCAAAAACCAGAAGGACTCAATTCAGGTGTTGCTCTTTCTACAATGGAAGATATTGAGAGTGGTAGATTTGAGACACAATTGAATAATGTTATTAGATTATATGTTGATATTGCTAAGGCTTGTTTGGATTTATTCCCACCAGAAGCAAATATCTTACCAGATGATTTGAATAGAGCAAATATCAAATGGGCTGATATTGTTGCAGCTAGAAATAATATGAAAATACAGTTTAGTGCTGCTCAGTCATTATCAAAAGACCCATCGGAAAAACTCAAACAGTTAGTTTCATTAGCACAGGCTAGTGTTATTCCTCAGTCTCATATTGCAACTCTAATGGAGTTACCTGACTTGAATACAGGTTACAATGTAGCAAATAATGCTTACAATGCAGTATATACATTTATTGAAAATATTATTACAAATGGACTTCCTGCAACTATACCAGATTATTTACCTTGGCAAAAAGGTGGATTATTGGAAACAGAAATTGTAAATACAATGTTATCATTAGCAGTAAAACCAGACGTAAATGCTGTAGAAATTGAAACATTGAAACAATTATTTGGATTAGTTCAGAAGAGACAATTAGATTCTACAACTAACGCAGAAATGATGGCTACTCAGCAAATCTCAATGGAAATTGCACAAGCAATGCCAGAAATTCAGAGACAGGCTCAAGAGGCTGCACAGAATGCTCAGAATATTATTGATAGTGGTGATATGGATGCTATCAATGATTTGATGGGAGGAAATAAATAATGCTCAAGATTGGTGATGAATATATTACACGTGAAGATATGCCTTCAATGACGGCTTTTGATATGAACCCTGACCACTTAGCTCAGGGAATACAAGATGTTTTATCTATGCAGTTAGGTATGGGAATGATACCACCTCAACAGCAACAAAATGCAGCAAATGGAACTGCAGAAGTAAGAAATGACACTTGGGAGAATAAATAAATGGTAAATAGCAATAGATTTATAGCAAGTGATATTATAACAAAGGCTTTGTCAATTGCTGACTTAGCTAATACAGACTTCTTATCTTATGAAGATAAAGTAAATTGGTTGAATGACTCTTGGAAATCAGTTTATCAAACTATTATTCAGTATAATTTGGATGTATTTACAGTAAGAGCAGAATTAGTAAATGCTGGTGGTAAATATAAATTACCTTTTGATTGCTACCAAATAAAATCTGTAAAAAATCCATTGACTGGAGTTGAAATTGCACGTAGAGCTGATAGTGAAAGTGCTTTAGGTGCTACATATGAAATAAGAAATGACTATCTTTACTTAGGACAGTGTGCTGGACCAGTTGAAGTAGTTTATTGGAGAAAGCCTTATTTCTTATCAATTCCTAATAAAACTTTACAAACTTTATATGATAATTCTATAGATACAATTCTTGATATTTGTAAAGACTCTATTTTGGTTTTAGGTGACGGAAAATATTCTATCAAAAATCTTTTGACTGATTCTTCAATTGAGTTTCCGTTATCAATAGATAATCCATATACTTCTTTATACTTAGCATCAAGCGGTGTGATTGGTATAAGAAATGGTGCTTATGATATTCTTGACTTTTCAGCAAATGTTGTTTATTCTGCAATTGGTAATTACACAAATGTAATAAAAGCAGATGATGGAATGTTATATCTAGCATTAGTAGATGGAAATAACATAAACTTTTATATTCCTGGTGAAAATGACCCAATTGATACTATGGTAGTTGATGGCTCAATTGAGGATATTATTTGTATAGATGGTGAATTTTATGATGTACCAGCAGGAGCTTTCCCAATTGGTATTTTTGATGATAGGCCAGCTTATACAACTAATGATAGAAAACTTTATCTAATTGATTATGATAGAAACGGTAGTAGAATTGATATAGAGGAAAAAGTTCACGTACCAGCTATGGGTGTTGTAAAGCCTACAAAATATGGTTTCTTAGCATTTGATGGTAAATTATACAGTAATATACCTGATACTGAACTAAACTTCCCTAATAACATATTCTACAATGTTTTAGCAACAGACTTAGCAGTAAGATTCCTGGCAAAACAAAACGCTGATGTTTCTGGTGCTGAAAATATGAATAAATCTGCTTGGAAACAATTGACTGATAGTATTGATGCTAATGCAGACTATCCTCGTGTAAAAAGAGTGAGACGATAACTATGGAAAAAATTTATATTTATAAAACAACTAACAAAATAAATGGAAAAATATATATAGGCCAGCACAAGTATGTGTCATTATTGAAAGATGATGGATATTTAGGTTCTGGTAAAAAAATCAAACCTGCTATCAAAAAATATGGAAAAGAAAACTTTTCAAAAGAAATAATAGATTTTGCGACATCTTCATCAGAAGCAGATGCTTTAGAAAAATATTATATTGAAAAATATGATGCAACTAACCCAAAGATTGGTTACAACTTGATGTTAGGTGGACAGTTATCAAGGGGTAGTTTTACTAAAGAATCTTTAGAAAAAATGAGTTTAGCTAAAAAAGGTAAGCCAAGTCCAAGAAAGGGCGCTAAATTATCTGAAGAGACTAAAAAGAAAATTTCAGAAAATAGTGCTAGAAAAGGAAAGCCTGCTTGGAATAGAGGTATAAAACACACACCTGAAGATTTGGCTAAAATGAGAGGAAGAAAACGCTCTGCTGAATCAAGAAAACGAATGGCAGATTCTCATAAAGGGAAAGAACCTTGGAATAAAGGAAAAACTGGTATTGGTGGTTATAAACTTTCAGAAGAAACAAGAAAAAAGCAAGCAGAAGCGAAGAAAGGAAAACATCCATCTAAAGAAACCTTGAAAAAGCTTTCTGAATCACATAAAGGTAAACATTGGAAGCTTGTTGATGGAAAGAGAGTCTGGTTCTAATAAAAGAGGAGATAAATAGAATGGTAGGAACAATTATAAGTGCTATTGCAGGAGCCGTAATAGGTGGAACTGTAAATGGCGTAATTTCTGCTGAAAGTAATAAACAAAAAGTAGCAGCTTATAGAAGTGGTGCTAATCAAATAAAATCTGCAATTGGACAATATAGTGGTGATGAAGGTTTTAGAAAAATGATTGAGAAAGGAAATGAATATGCTTCTCAAGATGCTAAATTAGCAACCGAATTAGCCAATCAGCAGACCTTTATGCCACAAAATCCAAATGGTGGAGCAAATGCAAAAGCTGAGATGGCTAATAATGCAATGAATGCAGGTGAGACAGTAAACTCTGCTGCATTAGGTGGATTACAGCAAGGTATGAGTGACCAGAATGCTATAAATAATGCTAATTATAATGCGGATACAGTTGGTGCTCAACAGGCAATGAAGCAGGCTGACATAAACTACAACGTAGCTAACCAAACTGCTCAGGAAGGTATGAATACTTTAGGTAATATGGCTGGTACAATAAATTCTATTAGGAGAACAAGCAATGGCAGAGAGATTGACTAATACAGAAGATTTGAATAACAATGGTATACCAGATTGGTTTGAAAGTAGAGTTGATGACCAGACTTCTTTTCCAGAAGGTGATTTAGGTCACGCTTATACATCAGAAGATAAAATTGCTGCTAAAATTCCAAACTATAAGGAATATAAATGGTACCAGAACCCAGCGATATCTGGTACTGAATATTTTTATACATTGGGTGAAAAAGTTGAAAATAAAATAGAAAGTGGTGAAATTACTCCTGATGAATTACCAGAAGGTTCAGATATTCAGAAAGAAGCAGAACAACTTTATGATGATAATCCTAATAATGATGAAGTAAATAACGAAGTTATTGATAAAGCCGATTTTGATAATATGTCAATTGATGAGATAGAGTCAAGAGATGCTGAAACAATAAATAATGATGCTCCTTATTTACAAGTTGCAAATGAATTAGGTTTAGAAGAAGATGACTTGTTATATTTTGAACAGCCTGACTTTATAAATGAATTGCCAGAAGATATAAAAGAAGAAATCAAAAATGAACCTGATAAAGGTAAGAAAATTGAATGGTTGAAATTATTCGGTACAGTAAAAGGTGAGCCTATAAATGAGCCTATAAATGCTGAAATTTCGGAAGAAAATACTGAAAATGAGCCCATAAATGAGCCTATAAAATCTGGTGTAACTCCTGGCTCTTTTATACCAGATTCTATTTCTGGTAGTGGTATTTCTATTCCTTCTATTTCAATTGACGAAAGAGAAAGTGAAACAAATGACAATGCTACTTCTTCTATGAAAATTGATAATAAAGAGCAAGATAATAATGCTGGTTCAGTAAATGGAACTTCTGCCAATAATGAACATTTAGATGATACATTTGATAGTTTGAAATTTGATGAAACAAAAGAAAAAGACATCAAATCAGATGGTCAAGCTAATTTAGATGTAGATGGAGATGCAGTTCATACTTCTAAAAATGAAGGTATTGATATAAAAGATTTGATTAGAAACAGCGCTGGTAAAAATACATTACCATTCAAGTTTTTCTTTGATGGTGATGATATTATTGTAGCAGAAATTGGAACCGGAAGAAAACTCCCATTAGATGAGTTTATAAAAGTTGAACCTAATTCAGCTAATAGAATTTTGGAGGTATTGAATGAATCTGTTTAGTAATTTATGGAATGATATTTCAAAAGCTCTAAATGCTAGAAAAGGCGAATTCGATGGAACTTCTGGTAATGAAGCAAAAATTGATAAAATTGCCTCTCAAGGTAAATCTGTAAATATTTCTAATCCAACTTCTTACAGAACTTTTCATAATGTAGGAACTGGTAATTTATCAGAAGACGATGTTAGCACTGGATTAGAAAGTGGTGATGATGTAACAACCGATAGAGTTGGCGAAATTTCTTCTACTGCTATAAAAAATGCTAGATATGACCCAACTGATGATTCTTTGAATATAACATATCAAGGTGGAGATAAAGAATATAAATTCCAGGCTGGAGGCATTCAAGGCCTTAGAGAATGGATAAATTCTCCGTCAAAAGGTCAAATTACTCAAGAGTGGAGAAAGACACATCGTTACCCTGGTTTCTAATTATCTAATAAAATAAAAATAATAAGGAAGCTAAAGTAGATGAGTAATGCAAAAGCAACAAAACAGGAAATGGTCTTTCCACCATTATTGAATTTAGCGGAAGACCGTCCTCAGATTATAAAAGACTTCAATTCTGTTGAACATATAAATGCTCCATTTTTGAATGGTATGATAACACCATTATGGAAGAAAGAAGAGTCTTATGTAAATAAACCTGTTTGGGACTATAAAGATAATAAATATGAAATTATAGATGGTTATTTGACAAAGAATGGCCAGGACTTATTCCCAGTTAGAAATAAACATTTTGAAAAAGAAGATGTTACTGATGAATTGTCAAAATATATGTCATTTGACTTTGACGATGACGGCGTAATTGCTACACTTGAATGGATTGATGAAACAAACTCAGTAAAGTTTACTTATGGAAATTATTCTAGAACAGAAAGTAATATTTTCGTAAATGGTATTGTTATTTCATCAAGAGTAAGAGTAATGGGAACTGTAGCTATTGGTGTTGTTATCTATGAAGTAAATGGCGTTTTCTATCGCATTCTTTTTAGTAATGGACTAAGTGGCTTTGATAATAATGGTACTGGTGCTATATCTTGGACCAGAAATGTTCCACGTACTGATGTTGAAGCATCTTGGATAACTTCTAACACAAGACAAAATGTAACATCTGAAATAAAAACAATAAATCCAGTTATAAATATTGCTGATTTGACTTATAATAATGTAGCTGCATATGGTGTTTCTATCATTTCTGATAAAGACATTTTATACACAAGAAAAGCTGCATATGATACTGTGATTTGGTGTAATGGCACATTATTTGGTAACCCATATCCACGTAATTCAACTCAGACAGAAACTATTACAACTTATGATTTTGTAAACGTTTCATTCTCACAAAGTGCAAGTGGACTTTATTCTGTTATTCAATGTATTCAGAAAAGTGATAATCAATGGTATTATGCACAAGACCCTGATATATTGTTACCTGACCAATCTAGTCCAGCTTTCTTACCAAGAGCTACAACATCTACTGTAGAAGTTGAAGGTCAAACATATTATGTTTATGTTATAAACCAATACCATAATAGAATTGATGTAACTACTTCTATTGATAACTTAGCTGGACAAACAGAAGTACCAATTCATCTTGAAACTAATGATGGTTATGTATATGAAGGTGCTTTCGATGCTAGTACAAGAACACTTTCATTCTCAGATACATTAGACAGTTGGACAGCAACAAAGAGAATATTATCTTCTGGTTATGTTCATTTTGATGGTGTAAATTATAACATTGATAACTTTTATAAAGAGTTGACAATCTCTATTCCTCATTCTGAAACAGTAGAGATGAACTTTGTAACATATCCTAACATTGTTTTGGATAATGGACTTATGTATTCTCTTTATACATTCCCAGAAGGAAGTTATAGTGAAAGTCGTTATCCAATTGAAATGCCAAAGAACAACTTCTTGGTTGAGTCAGGTAGATTTACTTGGATGGGATTTGACCCATACCCAGCTATTGGATTTGATGTTGTTGAAGCACATATCCTCAATGATTATGCTTATATTGGTAGAAGCAACTGTGCTGGTAATGCACAAGCTTTCTGGGTTTCTAATACCAAATTATGTAATAGTGGTGTAAAAACTCCTTATCAGTTGTATATAAGTAAAGAGGCTGAAAATACATTATCAGCAACTGCTTGTTATACTGACTATATGAACAGTTCTGCAACTGATATGTTATATTATGCTGGTAATAGTCCAATAATAGATTATACATTCTATGAAAGTGCAACTTCAACTTCAGAAGATTTAGCATATTACAATAGAGGTGGTTTCAGAGCAGCATTTGGTAAAGGAACTGGATGGAACTTGCTTTATAACATTGGTGATGCAGGAAGTATTGCTATTCAAGGTTTATCTTACTCAGATGAAGAGAATGAAATGGGAACTCTCATTACTCCATTTGCTTCTGTTTCTTCTGATTATTATGTTTCTGGCTGTAAAGACTTTATTGTATACACTGATGTAAATAATAAGATTTGGAAAATCAGTATAAAAGATGGTGTTGAAATAAGACAAGTTTTCGATAACCAATACATTTTAGTAAATACTATTTCATATTGGAATATGTGGGATGCAGTTCATAATAAGAAGTTCCATTATGCTTCTGACTATAACAATAGAATAAAGTCAGGATTTGACAGAACAACTTATCGTACAAAATGTACCGACTATTATACAAAAATAAATCCTAAGAGATTTGCTTCTTGTATAAATTACAACTATAATCAGTTGCCACGTTATCCAGTTTGTTCTTATAGTCCAACTGTTGATATTCTTTATCATCCATTGAATGAAAATGATATTATTCCTTATATCAAGACTTATGGATGTGAAGCAGACGAGTCAAGTGATGTTCAGCCAATTGAAATTTACTGGACAATAAACAATAGCTCAACTGCTAAATACCTTGGTTCTATAAAAGTTTATCCATCTGGTATACAAACTTTATATGATAGCAACTTGTCTACAATATCATTCAGTAGCACAAAAGCAGCCCAGTTTATAACTTGTATTTTCTCTACATTTATAAATGGTGCTGGAAATAATGACTTTGTTTCTGAAGACTATAGTAAATATCCATTGGTTTATAATAATCAAAATGAACCAATGTTCTTATACAACTATTCTGGTGGCATTGATAGAGTAGAGCATTTCTTTGTTATTCAGGGCCAGTATTATGGTGTAATTGACAGAAAACTTTATGCTATGATTTATAACAATGGATTAGTTTCTCAACAGGATGCTCTTGCTGATTTGGAAGATTTGAAATATGTTGGAAATAACACAACTATTGCATTCTTTGTAAATCCATACACTAAGAAAATATATAGTTTTACTGGTGATGGTGCATTAGAGTTTATGTTTGATGCTTCTAAGTTCCATTTCAAATTGGTTGATACTGATGATAATGTTCAGTTCTTCTACAATCCTTCTACGCAGGCAATCTATGTTGGAACAGAAGAAGGTTTGTTAGTATTTGGACCAGCTAATACATATCATTTGGAAGAGTTTACTTCTGTTGATGATATGGAATTTATCAAAGGTAATATTCATATTGTTTCTAATGATAAAATAACAACTTTACGTTATTATCACGATGAAGACGAATTTGATAATTTACCTTTATATATTGAAACAAGTTTCTTTGGTATTGGCTCAAATGAGTCTATATCAATTGATAGATGGAATATTATCTTATATGATGATGAAATGAGAGAGCAGGATGTTTATCTTCAAGTTAGAAGTTTGACAGATGTTTCTACTCAGGCTGAAGAAAAGAAATTGCATATTGATAAAAATGGATGGGATAAATGGTCTCATTCAGCTTTGATTTCTTTCTCTCCTAAGCTAATCAAGGGAAAAGGCATCCGTTTATCAATAAAGACTAAATCTTGTGTTCAACAGATTATACCTCATATAACCGATAACCAAGCGTCTGTCCCAACTAATAAGAGATTCTCTGTATAATAAAAAAGGCTACCTTTTTACAGGTAGCCAACTTACTTTTTGAAATAGAGAGAATATTTGCTTTTAGTCTTCCCAATCTACGTCAGCTTTTGCTTCTGATGCTCTTGTGGAAGCTGTTGCAGTACCTTTTGATTTCCTAGTAGTTTCTTCTCCAACACTGTTTATTTTCAAGGTAGAAATTCTCTTGCTTTTCTTATAATTATTATATTCATCTAAAATATTATCAGATGTCAAAACAATCATTTCTTTCTCAGCATACTTTGTAAAGCCATAATCTCTAAGGATTTTATTGGCTAATGCTTCATCTTCTGTTTCAAAACTAATAATTCTATAATAAGAATCATTGTTCTTTGTACCATTACAAATCTCATTCAATTCAGTTGATTTGTAATTATAAACCAATTTATACTCTTTAGCAAATGCACCAAAAGAAAGTGCAAACAATAAAACTAATAATAATTTTTTCATTTTCTATTTTCTCCTATATAATCTCCCTTTTATAAATATTTTCTCCAACTAATAAATTTTTGAGCTACCCAAGAATTACTAACTCCACTTGGGTCAAAATCCAATACTACTTTATTACCATCATAATGACATACTACAAAATGACTACCTCCAGTAGGACATTCCATTTCAACTATAGTTGGCTCATTAGGAATATCAGCAATTGAGTTTATAGTAACCTTTGCTACGTCTTTTTTGTAATTCTTTGCATATTCTGAACTATCTAGAATACTATTTATAAATAATACTGGTTTTTCTACATAGCAATCTTCTGTTATGTACCCATTTTGTACTCCCTTTGCAATGTATTCAAGCCAAACCCATTCATTTTTAGTGTCACTAAACTTATAACATAAACAAAAAGCATAACAGCTATGCTTGAATAGTTCTTCATAATTCTTTTGTATATTTTTTATCATTATTTATTCTCCTCTCAATCTTTCATTTTCTTTTGTAAGTCTATAAACTTTTTCTTCAAGCTCTTCTATATATTCACTTACTAGTTTTGATTTTCTTTCATGAATTAGGTCTTCTAAAAGAAGTGGCTCTTTTTTGTCTATTTCAACTTTCTGATAGTTTACTAATTCAGCATCTCTAACCCAATCGCCACGAATGCATATATGGTGGTCAGTATGTTTCAAATCAATTGCTTCAACTTGATATATAACATTATCATTTTTCTGAATTACAGCATCTCCAATTCTCAAGTACTGCCAATCTTTTATTTCACTCAAAATCATTCTTCATCCTCCCTTCTGCAAGTAGTTCAATCATTTCTTTTTGATTTCTTACCTTTTCTTTTAGCTCAAAGTTTTCTTTATCAAGCCTTTCATTTAGCTCAAACAAACAGTCAATTACATTATTGTTTGTTCTAATAATTTCTACCAATTCTTTTGATGGTAGTTCTTCTAAATGTTCATAATAGTGTTCTAACATTATATTATTACCTCTACTCCTAATGCTACATCTACCATAGCTACGCCGAAGATTTTATTATTATTCCCGACTATAGCATAAACACTTCTTCCATCGGTTCCTGAAGTTACATAAAAAATATTTCTAACTTTTTTTCCGGTTTCACTATATACTTCATCTCTAATTTTTTCCCGGATAATTTCATCTGCTAACATTATTCTTCAACTCCTATTTCATAGATAACATATTTGCCATCTAATTCTGTTTCAATAACATAATAATTAGTACCTCTAATGATGATGTAATCATATTTAGCAATAAGATAAACTAAATCATTATTTGTTATAGTTATATTAGAATAGAACTTATAATCAACATCTTCTAATTGTTCTTCTAAAGTCAAATCAGAAGTCCAAACTGGGTAGTTGGAATCATTCAACCAACAGGTCAAAACTTCATCGTCGTAAACTTTATCACAAAACTTTTTTGGAATAGCAAAAACTGCTACCATAGATAATAATAAAACAATTACAAGGCTAGTTATTCTTTTCATTTTTCATCATCTCCCAAGTTTTCTCAAAGTCCATTGTAAACATAGCAGCTAAAACATTTTCTGGTATTTCTTTTTCATATACTGTAAATAACTCAGCATCTTTACCAATAGCTTTACACTGAACAATTGTGCCATTCTTGTTTGTATAAATTGTAATGAAATAGTTTGTCATTGTCTCTTTATCAAACTTTCCTGCTACTAAATAATCTGCATCATAAACTGAAACAATTGTCTGTGGAATTTTTCCTTCTTCAACTTTCTGGCTTACTTTGATTTTTCTTTCAGCAGAAAAAGCTGAACCAGCTAATGTAATAAGTAATGTAATTGTAATAATAAATCTTTTCATTTTATCACTCCTGATATTTATAATATAAAAGAACTTATCTAAAAAGTTCATTTTTCTTATCTAGATTATACTTTTTATCTTTTATTTGTTCAATTATTATATGTATATTATAGACAAAAAGTATAAAAAAGTTGCAATTATTTTTTATTTTTCTCTTCCCAAGCTTTTACAGAAGCTTCCAAATTTTGAACAGTTTTAGTTGGATAAAACTTATTACCATTTATACTAACCCATAAAGGTTTTCCTGGCTTTTGTTCGTTACAATAGTGGTTGGAAACTAAGAACTGCCATACTTTATCAGTCATTCCTTTTTCATACAGCATTTTCTTTGTTATACCATCTCCACCCATTGCTCCGTTTACTTTAGCAAATTTACACATTTGGATAAACATTTTTATCTGTTCCATTCCATCTGCTCTTACTTCTTCAAATCTGATTTGTTTTACTGTCTTTTTCATTTCTTTTTACTCCTAAATAGAAAAGGTTGGTATTTATCCAACAAAATTCCAAAGCTAATTTATTCTTGATGAAGTATTATTTCTCCGCTTCATCATCAAATAGTATGCAAGAACCAATCAACGATTGGTTTTATATTATAATTAGTTAGTTACTTTTGTAAATCTTCAAGATAAACAAACTCAACATTCAATGGATATAACATTTTTGCTACATCATCCAACAATTCTTCTTATCACTCCTGATATTTATTTAGTTATCTTATATATAATATATTATCCTAAATTTAGTAACTTTCCTAAATATAACAAAAATATTATTGAAATATAACAAATTATTATTTATTTAGTTAGTCTGCACCTTCATAGTACATATTACTTCCATCACATTCACTACACAAACCAGCATAATAATTTTGACAAGTCATACAATTCATTTGACAATGTTTTGGTTCATCATCATCGTCGTCGTCAGAATCAAACTCCCAATCTCTTGGGTCATAATCTTTTTTATCTTGGGCTAATTCATACAATACTTTACATAATTTACATAAGTCGAAATATTTTGCTTTTGATAAATATGTAGCAAAGTCCATTCCTAAATGACTTTCATCAGTTTTCCAATTCACAAAAAATGAATCTTTCCAAGGTACGCAAACACCTAAATCTTTTAGTGTTTCACAAGGCTCAAACTTTTGTTTAGCAAAACAACCACTTCTTACATCTTGAATATTTTCATACAACTCACTTTGTTTCATTTTCTTTTCTCCTATTTATTTGCTTTTATAATTTGACTAACACGACCTGCAGTCAATCCATATTTTTCAGCAATGGCTTTATTTGTCATTCCTGCTTCTTTATCAATTAGTATGTTTTTAGTTTGTTCTGTCATTTTTCTTTTCTTTCTACCTTTTGATTCATCTCTTGTTCTGTTTATTTGATTAGAAGAAGATAAAAGTTTATAGTTATTATTTATATGATAATTTGATACTAATGTATATCTATTACTTATACTATTTACATTATAACTTTCAATATCTTTATTATA
>JAEIGA010003220.1_pt1 | contig 25657 bp, 46 predicted proteins | sample 9270691 | NCBI WGS metagenome assembly JAEIGA01 (sample SAMN17057246, study PRJNA624740) | gut metagenome | biome: biome; isolation source: fecal sample | host: Bos grunniens | place: China: Xizang | collected 2019
AATGATGGCGATTTTATGTTTGGACCTTATATGGTTTCATCTATAATATTTGCCATTATTGCAGCAATAGCTGTCACTGAAGGTTATTTTGGATTATGACATTACAATTTACTTCGCTAATTCATTCTTAGTTCGTAAAAGGTTCGCTAACACGTATAATTGACATCTATGTTATACTAACAATGCAAGCTCTAGTCAGACGTGACGAAAGCGAGGAAATCTCTGCCTTGTTGGGCTTGCATTACAATACAGAGAGTTTACGAAAGAGAGGTAGACAATGAAGATTGAAGTTGATACATTTGAACGTCCTTATTATCAGATACTTGATTATTCTGTAGTTGATGAAAGGAATAAAAAATTTGAGTGAAATGTCGAATGAGCAAATAAAACAAACAATAGAGGGCTTTATACAGCTTATGAGAGGTCTTTGGAATAATCCTGACTTGACGGTTCCAAAAGATTTGGCTGATAAATATAATATTGACTCTAAGTTTTGTGAAAAAGATAAACCAACAAATAATTGAAAGGTACTATATATTTGAGGTAGAACACAATGCCAGTTGTTTTAATTTTATGGACAGTTGCTTGGTTGCCATTCTTTTTACACTTATTTGCAAAGGTAAGTGGTATCTCTGATTTTGTTAAATGGTATAAAGAATACAAAATTAAAGAAAAAGAGAATGAATAGTTCGCTAATGTTTTTTTAAGGAACAGAGGGAGAAAAACCAGCCGAAACAATCTTTAAACACTAGAATATAAGCGGAATCTAGTACCCTCTTATTCGTTGAAGGAGCAAGCAATGTGGTTAGTTCGTTAATTCTATCAATTCAAGGAGAATGTTATATGATTGATTTCAAAATAGGTGATAATGTAGAGACATACGGTGGATTACATATCAGAGGTATTGTTGACCATATAACACCTACAGGAAGAATTGTAGTAAAAGACAGTAAGAATAGAAACTATCAATTTCATCCTAATGGCATGATGAGAACATCCATGGAAGAAGATACATATCTCAGACATACTTGATGTATGTGTTAGATCGTTAATTCATTCAATAGATTAGCTCAGCTGGGAGAGCGCACGGGTCACAGCCAATAACAAGCTCACTTACGGCTCAACTATGGTGATGTGTAATTGTGAGCAAAAAGCACATATACGAGGGTTCAAGTCCCTCATCTATTGGATTTTCTTTACTTCGATAAAGGTTCGCTACGACTGGACTGTCAGAAAGGATTTACAAAATTGACAAAAGACAAGTGTATTAAGGAATTTAATGAACATAAACTAATACTATCAATTGACACTTGTAGTAAATACGAGGAATACGAAGAATGTATGATTATATATCTTTTCGGCAAATATGATTCTGAGAAGAAAATTGATTCTGGTTCGTAAAAGATCCGCTTTTCAGAACTAACAAGAAGAGGTAAAAAATGAGCAATACAACATTAGAAACTTGTATTAAAGAATATCTTGAGGAAAAGACTTTTGCAGAATTATTACAACTCATTACAGATATTCTTAGAAGTATCGAAGGTAATAAGTAGTTCGACAAAGGTTCGCAAACACGTAGAGGTAAGCAGTATGTTATATTTATGTGCAGGACTTATGGGGTATATGCTAGGAGCATTTACAGTGCTTATGATTGTAAGGCATAGAAATACTCAAATAGCAATATCCACAAACGATAATGCAGTACAAACACAAGTAATGCATTTCGATGGTTTGCCAAAGAGAGGTAAGAATGATACCACAGGTTAATCAAAAAGTAAAAATCCTCAGAGATAAATCGCCTGATAGATATGGGATAATCACAGAGGTTCATCCTCCTAATGCATATCACTCAGGAAGATTTAGAGTTCTTATCCATGAGAAATCATGGGAGCATACTGAAGAATTTTGGTTTAGTGATTATGGTAAATCCGTTATAAATTCGAAATAGTTCGACAAAGGTTCTCAAAAATATATGGCTATTAGCGAACATTTGAAAGGAGAGAAATTGGGAGCAAAGTGGAAACATTTTAAGACAATATGCAAACATAAAGCCATAGTATATCAGGAATGTAAAGCTTGCGGTATCTGGTGGCAAGGTGTAATCCATGACCTGTCTAAATTCAGTCCTGTAGAATTTGCTTCATCAGCTAGATACTTCCAAGGTGACAAAAGCCCTATAGAAGCCGAGAAAGCAAAGCTTGGATATTCTGTAGCGTGGCTTCATCATAAAGGTTATAACAAACATCATTGGGAATGGTGGACTGACTTTGGTAAGAACGGTGAGGTAATAGCCAATAAGATACCATCAAAGTATGTCATAGAAATGGTTTGTGACTGGATAGGTGCAGGAATGGTCTATAGTGGTAAAAAATGGACACAAGCTGAACCGCTGAACTACTACAAAAAAGTAAGATTAGGAAGGTATTTCCATCCTGAGACAGAAAAGCTGATATTAAGGCTATTGGAAATCATTAAAGATAAAGGATTAGAAAAATTTCATCTGGTCTGCATGATCAGAGACGATTCTTTGTTTGGTGATTATGATTAAGAGCCGTATCACTGATACCAATTGTTCATAGAATGAAGAACTATCCCTTAAACCCCGTACATATAGACAAATCCTTGTGATACGACTTTTATAAAGATGCGGTGCAGGAAACTGTACCGTGTCTTTTTATATTCTTTTAATTTTTTCCCTCTTGTCTCTACCCCCCCCGTGTGAAATAATGGGATTTAAAACAAAAGAAAAGAGCGGAACTGCTAACTCCCAAAGTCAAATCAGTTCCGCTCGACCACGAATGGCTGTGTATATTTTAGCACAGCCCAACTTTACGTGTAAAGGAGGGCTATTTTAATGCAAAAATTTATCAATGAATTAAGCGTGAAATTATTAAACAAGTTTTCTGCCAAGGATGTAAACACTATTACGGAAATCATTTACGGAACACTTAAGGACTATGATATTGTTCCGAAGAAAAATGAGATCATAGTACAGGAGGAGATACCAAAAGAACTGGGGATGTACTTGGCTACAAGAAAGTTGGAGGGTTTGCAAGACAGCTCTCTTCGTCAATACAAGACGATGCTGATTGAAATGTTTACATCAATCAACAAGCCGCTTAGAGATATCAAAAAAGAAGACATAAGATTTTTCCTGCTGAGTATCAAGAAATCCAGAAACTTAAGTGACAGTACCCTCAACACTAGACGGTCATATATATGTGCTTTCTTTTCTTGGTGCTACCACGAAGAGTATCTTGAGAAAAACCCATGCGCCACAATCACACAACAGAAATGTGAAGAAAAACTAAAAGAGATTCTGTCTGATGTGGAAATGGAGAGGATAAGGATTGCCTGCAAAAACGTCTATGAAAGATGCGTGTTTGAGGTATTACATTCAACAGCCTGTCGTGTAGAAGAACTGACTAACATTAAATTAGCTGATATAGATACGGAAAGGAAAGAGGTAAAGATAATCCAAGGCAAGGGAAACAAGTCAAGAATCACCTTCCTTGATGCCAGAGCCATGAACTACCATCACCGAATCAAATCGGAAATGGTTTCGGGCATACCTGATGGTATGAACAGGCACGTTCACAGTGCCGCTACTCCATCGAGTTAAAAACTCTTTGGCATACTTGAATGTTTGAATGGCTATACGCCTTGGAATATATATCCTTGCATATTTTACATACCGAAGGCTTTTGTTATTTATTTCTCGGTAAAACCTCATATATGCAGTTATCAATGTTCCATGTAAGGCTATTATAGCACAAACAAACGTTCTAAACAATGGCAATTCATCCATTACCGACTTATCGGAAAGGGTTTTCTCGCTATATTTTCATAATGTTCCGTGAAACATTCTAAAAATAATACTTGTTATTTTTCTTATCTTTCTAATCTTTTTTCTAATCCGTTTCCAATTATAGTGGTTTTACAGGTTGCAACAAAATGATACAAAATAGTAAATAAACCCTTGACACACCTAACAAAATGGTATAAACTGTAAAACGTTGACAACGTATTTTTCGCCCTTTCACGGCGGTAACACGAGTTCGATTCTCGTCGGAGTCATATACGAAAAAGTAGCGTAGATACTGCATTTGCGGCATCTACGCTTTTTCGTTTGTCGTGTTATTTTTCAATTTTCTAGTCCATTTTCTAGTCCGTTGGCAAAAATCGTGTCTCAGTTTCCGTGAAACATTGTTCAATATCAAAAACTAATTAACGATATTTAGAAAGATGAAGACTTGCGATCATCTTCTTTTTTCTTGCCGAAATATAACTGCTCCATCTTTTCACGATTAGCCTGTTGCATTGCCTCTACGTATTGGTTATATGAGTTCTGAGTGGTAGATGCTCTTGAGTGTCCAAGCTGATGTTGCATATCTGGAACGTTGACTCCGTTTTGCAGACCTGCGGTAGCGAATGAGTGTCTGAGGTTCTTCATAGGCATTGGTGGAAGGAATACCTCACCCTTTTCATTGATCATTTCCACGCACTTCTTAAACTCCCTTGAAAGGTACTGAGGATTGACAGCATTATTCATATCATCGGTTATTATCCTATCCCAAGGCTTTATTCCACCCTGTATACCAGACTTGTTACCGTAATACTCCATTATTTTTTTTTGACGTTTTTTCTGATATTCGATAGCGGATTCGACTTCTTCAAACAGCATGACGGTTCTTCTGCCTGATGTGCCTGTTTTAGTATCTTTGATTTCACCGTTGGTTTTTACGGAGCGTGTTATAAAGAGTCCACCATTATCCATAAGGTCTTGATATCTGATTGCAGAAACTTCACCTCGTCTTCCTGCTGTTGTAGCTAAAATAAGAAATGCCAAGTAGTAATGATACTGCCTGTTTTCCTTAACCCAGTCCAAGAAATAGCTTATCTGGTCAGGAGTCCAGATCGTCTTTGGTGGTGTCTCAGGAGTCTTTACTTTCATTTCTAAGCAAGGGTTCTCTGTACACCACCCCGTCTCTATAGCATACTCAAAAATGTGTCTGAGAGTGCCTAGTATCTTCTTTTTGGTGGCAAGTGATAAAGCAGTACCATCTTTCTTTTTCATTTCAGAAAAGACCTGTCTGATGTGTTTAAGTTCTATCCTGTCTATTCTTGCCTCACCGAGAGTCGGTATGATGTGCTTTTGGATATTCCCTATGCAGGTATCGTAGCTTGTTCCGCTTTCATATAATCCCTCAGAGACAACAATGGTTTTCCATTTCTGGAAAACCTCATTAAATGTGGAGTAATCCTTATGTCCGACAAACACATCATCATTGTCGTATGCATTCAAAAGTTGACGCAGTTCTTTTTCTGCGTCTTTTCTTATCTTATGTCCGTGACCCCACTTATATTGTTTTTTGCCTGTTAATTCATCTTTGCCGAGATAAAGTACAGGATAATAAAGATCATTGGTTTTCTTCTTTGTTATGCTCCCTTTCATCTTGACTCTCCTTTTCTAATGGTTTATATTTTGTTCTTAAATACTGAGCAAATGATATCATTTCATCTTTGCCTTGTTGTGGTAATTCAGAAAAGATATCTGCTACATTTTTCAATTCACTTATTCTTTTGTAATATTCCATTAAACGTTTGTTTTGATCGTCATATACTTTACGTTCTTTGGAAACATCAAAGCCCATTAACCAAACAGGGTCAACATCTAATACCTTTGCCAGAGCCGCCGCAGTTATATTAGATGGTGATTGTAGTCCATGAAGATATTGAGATATAGAAGATTTACTTACTTTTGATTTTGCCGATAAAAATGTTGCATTCATGTTAGCGTCATTCATAGCTTCTCTCAGCCTTTGAGCTGTCACTTTTTTGTCATTGTCGTAATTTATCTGTCTTTTACCCATCTCATGTACCTCTAACCCTATTATACACTAGTGTTTATGATTAGTAAAACTTTTTTTTATCAAACATAAATTTTCCCCTTGCATTTGTAGTTTATGTTTGATAAACTAGCTATAGTTTCATTTAAGATTTAAGAAAGGAGTTGTTGATGTTGACAGAAGAGAAGATGATACCTAAAGAAGAGTTTTTATATCCAAAGCTCAGAGGGCGTATTGTTGAAAAATTCCAGAATATTGCCAACTTTGCTAGGTATCTTGGCGTTGAGCCTAATGTTATATCTCGTAAACTAGGTGGCAAGATTGGACTAACCAAGAATGACATTAAGAAATGGTCTGACATTCTTGAGATACCCATAGAAGAGATCGGGATATATTTTTTTAACGACTAAGTTTATCAAATATAAACTATCAGCCATTTACTTAGTGGCATAAGCCATAACAATCTATTCGATAAGACAGGAATGAACAATATAGCAAAGCATATTATTCGACACAATAGGAAAGAACAATTCAATATACGACTTATGCTACTAACTAAATGGCTGATAAGAGGGCTAACGAATGAAAAGAGAGTTTTTAACAATTAAAGAAGTTTCTGAAATTACAGGGCTGAGTATTCATACAGTCCGTAACAGAATCAATAAAGGCACGTTCAAAACTTTACCAAGAAAAAGAGGTGACAAAGTTCTCATATTTAAGGATTCGGTTTTGGGAGGAAATCATGACAGGAAGAGTTAAACACTATTCGTCAAAACAAGGATATGGCTTTATCAGCTCAAAAAAAGGTGATATCTTCTTCCACCATTCAGATTTAGAGAGCCGTAATTGCCTTAAGGCAGGTGACACGGTGTCGTATGACCCTTTACGGACAGACAGAGGCTATGTAGCAAAGAGGGTGAAAGTTCTTTTATGAAAAACAAAATAATAGCTATTCTACTTTCACTGGTGATGGTAAGCGGCTGTTCCGTTGAGACAACAGAAGTAGAACAAGAAGAGGCTTTAGTACAAGAAAAATCTAAAGATGAACCCGAAGAAATTGTTTATCTGACAGATAAGGATTTTTCTTTACTTTACACCTACCGACCAGAGGTAAGGATTGCCGACCCTTATGATTTTACACAGGACGAAGCAACCTTAATCATGAAGGTTGCCGCACATGAATCGCAAGGAGTTTTAGGACAACTGGCGGTAATGTGCGTTATCGTAAACAGGATAAAAAGTAAACAATTTCCCGATACGGTAGGTGAAGTTGTTTTCCAAAGCGATCAGTTTGTTACTGCAAGAAATCTTAATAGAGTGGAAATAAATGTGGACACCCATATTGCTTTAAGCTTGCTAGAAAAAGGAGTTAATAATTCACAAGGCGCACTTTATTTCGAATCAAGCAGTAATTCGCCTAACAGTTGGCACGCACAAAATTTGACGTTTTTATTCGAGCTATGCGGGAATAAATATTACAAATAAAAAAACGATTAAGTAGCACCTTAATCGTTTTTGATAAAGAAACTGAGTTGGAAATTATGCGTTCTTCCAACTCCAATATTAACACAAAATTGGAGGAAAAACAAATGGCAGTAAAGAAAACAGATGCACAAGTAGTAGCAGAGATCAGACCGTTAGAGATTCAGAAGGTCAGCATTCGTATCGTAGGTGATAGCCCGCTTATCGTTCATGCTTGGAGTGAGAAAGCTAAGAGGATGATGCTTGAAGCACAGATGAAAGCCACGAAGACAAAGGCAAAGGAAGCGAGAGACCCGTATGACGAGTTTATCAATTCAATGTACTGGCTGACACCGAAGCCTACAGAGTCTACACCAGATGCTTTTGAACAGGCAATAAAGGATGGTGCTAAGTTTGGATTCCCTGTGACAGCTATTAAGCAGAGTGCAAATTCTTCTGCTTACAGACTTAATTGGGTGCGAAACCAAATGGAACTGCGCTCCGCTTATTTCCTTGAGAGTGAGTTTGGAGATATGTTTGAAATTCAAGGCTCTATTCCAGAAATGCGTGAGGATATGGTCAGAATCGGTATGGGAACGGCAGACCTCAGATACCGTGCGGAGTTCAAGGAATGGTCAGCCGATATTGTGCTTAAATACAATGCTTCTGGAAGTATGTCGCTTGAACAGATTCTTAACTGTATCAATGCAGGTGGATTTGCCTGTGGAATAGGTGAATGGAGACCAGAAAAAGACGGTGACTTTGGAAGATACCATGTTGAAACTATTTGATCGTTAAGGCAGTTGGGGTTAGTTGGGGTTTAGCAGGCACGGCATGGTTTGATGGGGTGCGTTATGGTTAGTTGAGGCTTGATGAGTTCGGGTGCGGTAAGGTTAGTTTTGGTAAGGCAGGCATGGTGAGGCAATGCGTGTTTTGGTTCGTTCTGGTGAGATGGGGTCACGTATGGTTTGGCAGGCTTGGCACGTTAAGGCTAGTTGTGGTAAGTCCAGTTAGGGCATGGTTAGGCAGGCAAGGCGAGTTGCGGTTGTGTAAGTTCTGGTATGTTGAGGTCAGTTAAGGTCGGGTTTGTTAAGGTAACTTAGGTTAGCCGTGGTTGGGCAGTTGTGGCGAGTCGGGTCGGGGTCGGTTTTGGTAAGGCTTGGTTAGGTGCGTTGAGGTTAGTTCTGGTAGGGCAGTTGGGTTATGGTGAGTTGAGGTGTGATGGGGTTAGTTGGGGTAAGGTAAGGCAGGCAAGGTTGGGTACGTTAAGGTTAGGTTAGGTGTTGTTAGGCAAGGTTGGGTATGGTTATTTAACTGAGTTTTGGAGGTTATATGGTTTATTCGTACAAGTTGTATCAATACAAAGTTCCTGCGGAAGTAGTAGGAGAAGAATTTGAAAAGATCGAGAAGCAATATGGAAAGCTTACAAACGAGTTAGTCCTGCAAAGTGCAGAGAGTGAAGATTCTCCATTACATGAAATCTTTGAATGGGATGATGCAGTTGCAGGTCATAAGTGGAGATTAGAACAGGCTACAAAGCTTATTGTCAATCTTACTGTAGAGGTTGAATCAAACAACAAGCCTAAAGCTGTAAGAGCTTATCTTAATGTGTCTGAGGATGATAGGAGGGGAACATTCATCAATGTTAATTCGGCTTTCAATAATCCAGACACAAGAGAGATTGTTCTGAAAAGAGCATTGAATGAGTTAGAAATGTTTAAGAAAAAGTACAGTGAGTTATCTGAGCTGTCAATGGTATTTGCACAGATAGACCTGTTACTTGATAAAGAAGTTGTATAAATGAGCAAGAGCCACATAACACTAGGCTACGTGGCTCACAATGAGGGTTAACTCATTAACGGCATTATATCAATTATTTTGCCGAATGTCAAAAAGGAGAATGGATGAAAACACTAAAAGAAAAGCCTGTACTTACAAGGTGTGATATGGTTACGCTTTTTGATCGCTATAAGATGGCACTGTATGACTTAGCGCAGATTGCACAGGACAAGAAGGTAAACATCACTATTCAGATAGAAGAGGATGGCAGGATTGAGTTAAAGACTACGGAATACTGTGTTGACAAGACCTACTATAAGACACAGTTCCAGTCAAATGACGAAATTGGATATTCAGAAAAAGAAGGGAAGAGGTATTTTTAATGGACGGATTACAGATTAACCAACAGGCAGGTGTTATCAGCACAAACCTTGATGAAATCGAAAGTTTCATTTTGGAAAAAGTAAAGGATTATGAGGGTTACGAGGTTTCTGAGGAAAGTCTAAAAGATGATAAAAAAGTTCTAGCATCTTTAAGACAGCTTCAAAAAGAACTGAACGATGCCAGAATTGCCACAAAGAAACAGTGGCTTGCACCTTTTGAAGCTTTTGAAACACGTTGCAAGAAAGTACAAGCTCTTGTGGATGAACCCATAAATCTTATTAACGGTCAGATAAAGCAGTTTGATGAAGCTAAGAAGGTTCAGAAACAGGAGCATATCAAGGAACTGTATCAGCAGAATATCGGCGGTCTGGAAAGATTCTTACCTTATGAAACTGTTATGGCTTCCAATCCCAAGTGGCTGAATGCATCTACAAAAGATCAGGACATTCTTTTTGACCTTAATGCAATGACATTGAAAATCAAAAACGATTTATCGGCAATCGAGGCTTTAAATTCTGAGATCAAGGATGAACTTATTGATTGCTACCAGAGAAGCGGCAATGACCTTTCCAAAGCTATTGCAAGAAATAGCCAGTTTATTTCCGATAAGGCACGAGTTGAGGAAGAAGCCAAGCATAAAGCCGAGGAAGAGGCTAAGAGAAAAGCCGAAGAGGAAAGACTTAAAGCCGAGGAACAGATCACAGAGCCTGAGAAGCCTGTTGAATATGTAAAGCCATTTGAACAGATGAAAGATTTGGTACAGATGACAAAGACGGTTTGTATCAGAATTTCAAAGGATGACTTGGCACAGGTAAAAGAGCTTCTTGATTTTTCTGATATCAATTACACAGTGGAGGGGGAGTAATAAGTGATTACAGCAGAACAAATCGTAAATGCAAACAAAAATATTCAATCTACCGATATCAAAGGCAAAAGCTACGCCGAAGTATCTGAACGCATAAAAGCGTTTCGTCAAATCTGCCCGAATGGCAGTATCCAGACAGAAATTCTCTCGTTAGAAAATGGTGTTGTCACCATGAAAACAACTGTGTCAGATGAAGAGGGAAAAATTCTTGCTACAGGAATGGCACAGGAAAAAGAAAATTCAAGTTTTATCAATAAGACTTCTTTTATTGAGAACTGCGAAACCAGTTCTGTAGGTCGTGCATTAGGAATGTGCGGTCTTGGTGTTGATATGTCTATTGCAAGCGCATTGGAAGTCACTAATGCAATCAATAATCAGAATGAAAAGCCTAAGAAGTCTGAGAAAAAACAGGATAAAGCCGCTCCTACAGAGGAAGAACTGAATAAACAGATGGTAGACTCTGTTGATAAGAGACTCCTTCCGTCTGGCGAGATCATAACACAGGAACAGCTTGAGCTTCTTTACAAAGAAATGGCACGAACAAAAATAAACGCAAAAACGATACTTTCTTTTGCCAAAGTGGATGCCTTTGAGAAGATACCACAGGCTACATTTATTGGCATTATGTCCAAGATGGAAAAGACACCTGATGCTCAGTGATATGGCAGGCGAGGTGAGGTAAGGCGAGGTGTGGCTAGGCAAGGTAAGGTCTGGTAAGGCAGGCACGGTGAGTTAGGATGTGTCGAGTTGTGGTTAGTTGTGATAGGGTAAGGCAGGTCGGGTTAGTCTAGGCGTGGTATGGTTTGGTAGTGTGGGGTAGTGATCGGTACGGCTTGGTAAGGTAGGTTTTATGAGTGAAATATTAACAGGAACACCATTTGAATTATGTCAATTTCTTATGAGACTAGGGATAGACCCTAACTCTATGTGGGATTTATCACCCCATAAGGCAGAACATTCCAATCAACAGAGGAAGTATTTTCATCGTTTGGTAGGACTTTTGGCAAAGGGAGAAAAGACAAAGTTTTTTGAGAAAAAGAATGAGCTGATACGAAATTACGGTAACGGAAAATTTCTTTATGACAAAAATGGAGACGTTATTGTTGAGTATCTTCCCGATGATGATAGATATAAGAGCCATGAGTTCAAGCATTATTTTCCATTAGATGTTGGAGGTAGGATTGAGAACGAAAAGGGTAAAGGTGTAATCGTAAGGGCTTTTCTCTTACTTGAGGGTACTTCCAAATATTCAGCGATTGACTATGTTCATTTGATTAATTGTACAAGGGAAGAATGTCTAGGCTGTGATATTCCCATGGCTGAGATAGAAACGTATGAGGAAAAGATGTTGATGGAGAGGTTAAGGAAACAGGCTGATGAAGAAGCAAAAAAGCATAATACCAAACAATGATGAGTTCTGTTTTCTCTGTAAGAAACAGGGGTTAATGGTAAGAGGGTCGGACGAACATCATATGATATTTGGTACTGCAAATCGTAAGTTAGCAGAAGAAGATGGTTTAACTGTACAACTTTGCCATATTCATCACCTAAAACTCCACCAACAGGGATATTACAAGGAAGAACTTCAACAGTTAGCAGAGCAGGTCTGGCTAGATCATTACGGTAAGACAGTTAGTGATTTTATTAAGAGGTATGGGAGGAATTATCTGTGAGAGTAGGCACTTTTGAGGATATCAAAAAGGATATCGAACATGGCACTTATAACTATTTCAAAAATGGGAAATGTTCAGAGTGTGGCAACTGCTGTTCACGGTTTTTAGCCCTAAATCAGCGAGAAATCAACACTATCCGTAAGTATATTGAGAGACACGGAATAAAGCAACAGAAACACGCACAGTTCATGTATGCACAGCCTGTAATTGACTTTACCTGCCCTTTTCTGGATGATGCCAAACCAGATCATAAGTGTACCATTTACGAAGTCAGACCGCTTATATGCAGAGAGTTTCGTTGTGATAACTGGAATAAGATAACCAGAGACAATATTCTCTACAGGTCAAAGCTCCGTTCTGTAGATGCGACACATGTGTTTTTCGGAGGGGAAAATGAAATGTCCGTACTGCTTTAAAGACGACAACACAGTTCTACAGACCCGCAAAGGCAAAGACTACATGATTCGCAGACGTAAGTGTAATCTCTGCGGCAATCGGTTTACCACCAAGGAAAGGTGGGAGGGATGGTACTGGAAATAGGTTGAAACACCTTTACCAATAGGTATAAAAGAAACTTCTCTTAATGGCTCTAAGGAAAATTTATCACAGATAAGACTTAGTGAAGCTATTGTTTATCTCCAATGGCTTTATCAGGGCTATTGGAGATAGAAAGGAGGGGGTATGGGGAAAATCAACAGCAAGCAAAAAGGTAAAAAAGGAGAACTTGAACTATCCCATAAACTACAGGATTACGGTTACAACACAAGAAGAAGCCAACAATTTGCAGGTATCAACAATGATGCTGATGTGGTAGGACTTGACGGAATACATATCGAGGTAAAGAGAGTAGAGAAACTTAATATCTATGATGCTATCAGTCAGGCAATAAGTGATTCAAGACCAGATGAATTACCGACAGTATTTCATAGAAAGAATCGTTGTGACTGGCTTGTGACTATGAGACTTGATGATTGGATAAATCTTTATAGGGAGTGGGATTCGGGTAATGAGTTAAAGGATATCGAACATGGCAAATAAAAGAAAAGCATTAAGCCCTAAAATACGCTACGAGGTGCTTAAAAGAGATAAATTTACCTGTCAGTATTGCGGTAGAAGCGCACCAGATGTTCTTTTACAGATTGATCACATAAAACCTGTAGCCAAGGGTGGTGATAATGACATTATGAATTTAATCACATCCTGTAGGGAATGCAATATAGGTAAAGGTGCTAGGGAAATATCAGATGATTCTGTAGTAAAGAAACAACAACGTCAGTTACAGGAACTTGCTGAAAGAAAAGAGCAACTTGAAATGATGCTCAAATGGCGAGAAGAGCTTCAATTATTTGAAGAAGATAAAGTTGACAAGATCAATAAATATATTGGCACATATTCAGATTGGACAGCGAATGATAACGGGAAAAAGACTATAAAAAAATGGTTAAAAGAGTTTCCATTTGAACTGATTTTAGAAGCAATTGATATTTCTTTCAGTAAATATTATGACGGAACTGATAGAAGTTGGGATGTGGCTTTTAATAAGGTTGGCGGTATCTGTAGTAATAAAGTATACGATGAGAAGCATGGTAATAAACGGTATTACTACAATTACTTAGCAAAGTCTTGTAGATCAAAATATGGCTATTGGAAAGCAGATGATGTGCATTATTACGTTGATAATTATTTGATGGATGAAGATGATTTTGAACGTGCTAAATCAGTTCTAAACCGTTCAAGAATTTGGGAGGATTTCAAAGAGGCTATGGATGAGGAATTTGAAATGTAATAGTTACGGGGGTTAAAAAATGAGTGGAGTAAAGTGGATTTCTATTGCTACAGATGTCTTTAACGATGAAAAAATGTGTGCAATAGAGAGTCTTCCTGATGGATTAAGTATTGAACTTGTTTGGTTTAAATTGCTTTGTCTAGCAGGAACGTGTAACGAAAATGGGTTCTTAATGATCACGAAGGATATTCCATATACAGATGAAATGATGGCAAAAACATTCAGAATGGAAATTGGAATAGTCCAGAGAGCGTTAGATGTATTTCAGAAAATGGGGATGGTAGAAATCATCAATGACTATTATATGGTTTCTAACTGGGCTAAATATCAGAATAACGCTGAGTTAGAACATATAAGAACTATGGGGCGTATAAGACAGCAGAGATATAGAGATAACCAAAAAAAGTATCTCGAAGAAAAACGTAACGTAACGAGTGACGTAACGAATAACGAATTTTGCTCTATATGTAATATGTATTATGTAGATGTATATAAAGAGATTATTAATTACTTAAATATAAAAACAAATAGTAAGTATAGATACACTACAAAAAAGAATCAGACCCTTATCCATGCTAGATGCGAAGAAGGGAATACGATAAAAGACTTTAAAACTGTTATTGATATAAAAACAGCAGAGTGGACTGGTACAGAATGGGAAAAGTATCTTAGACCAGAAACGTTATTTGGGAATAAGTTTGAAAGCTACTTAAACCAAAAAGACAATTCTGATAAAAATACAGGTTCAGCTTTTGATACGTTTGAGATATAGAGGAACGACAGGATGGTAGATAAGGTTTTTTTGAAAGACCAGATGATACGTCTGGAAACAAACTACGGAAAAGATAGGTTTAAAATCACGAAGCAGATGTTTGAACTTTGGTACGAAATGTTTTCTGATTATGACCCAGAGGGGATAAAAGCATCAGTCAGTGAATATATACGCACGAATGAGTTTCCACCTACCGTAGCAAGCATAAACAATATTTACGAGAGAAAAAAAGAATACAGGGAAAGAATGAATACCCTTATATCCGACAAGTATAGATGGGTGGCAATGTGGTTTAACGAGTCTTTTGATAAGGAAACACGGAAGGTGCTTGCAGATTACACAATGAGCTTTCCAAAGGACAAGAGGGAGAAAGCCTTATCGGATATTGCTCATGATGCAGTTGCATACTGGAATGAGTGTAATGAGAAAGGGATTCTTGAAAAAGACAGAAAGTCATTTAAGGAGTTCATAGAGGAGCGTAGATGAATGTTGAAAAACAGATAATAGGTTCTCTGCTGTTAGACCCATCTCGAATAGATGACATGAAGCTGATAAATGCAGAAATGTTTAATGACCCTATGCTTGCGGATATATTCAACATCTACCAAAACGCAGATGGGAGAGAAATAAACCAAGTCGTTATTGCAACTAAGCTTAGATCAAGTTACTGGACTGAACAAAGGGTAGTAGAACTTCTTGCGGAACTTATAACAGAGCATGACAGTGGAATATCGGACAGCTTTTGTGAGGAAAAAATATTCAATGCTTATAAGGCAAAAAAGATAAACGAGATTATAGACCATAGTTTCATCAATGGTGAAAACATAGATGCCTTTATCGAGGATATATCATCTGCGGTAGATACGTTTCAAAAAAATGATGATAACGATGTTGTTAGTATAGCTGAATTAACAAAACTAAGTGGTGAGTATTTCACTGAGAAAAGGAAACAGCAATACAAGCTAGGGTTTGATTCACTGGATAAAGCAATAGGTGGAATTGATTGTGGGGATGTGATGATAATTGCCGCTAGACCCGCAGTAGGAAAGTCGGCACTGGCATTACAGATTATCCGTGGTTTTGGTAGGCAAGGTGTTAAGGTTGGTTATTTCAACTTAGAAATGTCAATGAAGCAGGTTTACGAAAGGTCGATTGCATCAGCAAGTGGAATTGATATGACAAGGATAAGGCTTGCTACAAACTTTCTGAATGACGAGAAGGAATTGTTTGATAAAGGCAATAGCATCTTGAGTGAAGAGAATAATGTTTTTGTTATCAGTGGTTCTCAGAGCATTGCAAAGATAAGAGCCTATCAGAAAAGAAATAAGTTCCAAGTCATTGTTGTTGATTATCTGCAATTGATAGTTCCTGCGGGCAACAGAGGTAACAGGGCTTCGGAAGTAGGTGATATATCCAGAGGATTAAAAGCAATTGCTACAGACTTTCAGATTCCCGTGATTGCTTTGTCACAGCTCAACAGAGTTAGTGACAAGCTGAAAGATAAAGAGCCACATATGTCAGAGCTTCGTGAGTCTGGTGATATCGAACAGGATGCAAGCATAATCCTGATGCTATGGAATAGCAATGATGATGAGCCTACTGAAAAGACGATCAAGATTGAGAAATCAAGAAACGGTTATACCGACAGGATGGTTGTCTACTTTGACGGCAAGCATATGAAGTTTAAAAAAGACAGTGAAACGGACTTTGAGAAAGCGACAAAAGAGGATGAGCTGTTATGGGATTAAACGACAAGCAGTTAGACGAGTTTAAGAAAAGAGTCTTTGACCCATTTAAAGAAGCTTGGGAAATCATGAAAGACCTAAAGACTCTTGATATACAAACGGATGAAGGCATGAAAGCTTATGACGATAAGTGTGAGGCTTTCAGAAAAAAGTATAACAGTGAGATTGGCGGTGATATTTACAAGGTGTTATTAGATGCCGCACACGAGGTAGGAAAGATTGGAAAGATGTAAGAGGGATTGTCTTAACTGTCAGATGGAACAGTGTATTTACGAACTGGATGATGAGTTGAGAAAAAAGATATGTCAAAGGGCGGCGGTTAATCGGTATTACCAAAAGAACCGTGAAAGGCTTAAAGAAAAGCGTAGAGAGTGGTACGCCAAGAACCGTGAGAAGCACCTTCAGAAAGCAAAAGAATACTATCAGGAACATAAAGATGAGATCAGTAAGAAACGAAAGGAAATGCGAAAAGTAAATGACAAAGTTAGAGAGAATAAGAGCCTTGATGGGGAATCTGAAGAACTGGTCATGGGATGTAACACCACAGTTCCGAATTGAGAGAGAGGACGCAGAGGCGTTACAGGATATTGATGCGGTTAAGGAATATATCGAGGGGGTAGAGAGAAATGCAGGCATTTGTGATAGACAGGACGAGGCAGAAAAAGAAGTTCAAGACACAGGATGTTGTTAAACATCTAAGGACACAGGGAAGCATCACATCGGTCGAGGCATTTGAGCTATACGGTGTTACGAGGTTGTCGTCAATCATCTTCAATCTCAGAAAGAAAGGCTATGACATCAAGACCGAAGACATGATTGGCAAGGACAGGAATGGTAATACTTCACAGTATGCTAAGTACATTCTGGAAGAGGACAAGATGAATGAGGATTAAACTATACAGTCCATATCACCACTTCCCAAACCATGAAGCGGTAGACGGTGAACCTTATATCCCTTGTTATAACGATTTCCATGTTAAGGATAACTTAGAGCCTAATCCGATTGCACTACTGATTGAGCCAAGATCATTGCAACCGTCAATCTACAGTTGGATAGAGCAGAATTATCAGAAATTCAAACTGGTATTTACGCATGACTCTATCCTGCTGTCAATGTTGCCAAATGCAAGGCTTATCTTGTGGGGTGGTGTATGCAGTTGGAGTGATGACCGGTATCACAAGACTAAGGGAATATCTTTCTGCTCATCAGACAAGGAAATGTGCATCCAACATATCAGGCGAAAAGAGTTATGTAAGTCTCTTGAGGGTGTCATTGATACTATGGGTACTTACAACAGTGGGAGTAATGTTACCACTGCACAGATATACAAGGACTATATGTTTTCCGTCTGCATAGAGAATTATCAGGATGACTGGTGGTTTACAGAGAAGATATGTAATGCTTTTGCCAATAAGTGTATACCGATTTACTACGGAGCAAGGAAGATTGGAAAGTTCTTTGATGAGGACGGAATAATCCGAGTTGATGACCTTAATGATCTGCATAAGACCATAAAGTATCTTCTGTACGACACAAGATGGGAATACGGTCACAGGAACAAGGCAGTTGATTATAACTATGAGCGAGTAAAGGAATTTGCAGACTTTGAAAGATGGTTTTTTAAAAGATATGAGGGTGAGTTAAATGATTTATATAATCAAACACAAGCCGATAGAAACGTCTAGTTGGTATGGCTATAAGGACTTTGGTGTAGGTGAAATATACAAGGGTTCGTTTCCATTGAACCGATACAATCCGTACATCAACGAAGCGACAGCTTTGGTGGATATCCTTAATTCTGGTGACGAGATAGTGGGGCTTGTACATTACCGTAGGTTTTTTAAGGATTTGACTTTTAAAAAAGCGGAAAGCATCTTGAACGCCTATGATGTAATCACCACCTTTGACCAAGAAGTAGAATCACCTTATAAACATCTACTTTCAAGATTGGATGAAAAGATAGTAGATAAGTATGTGACTCAGTTACCGTTTGAGGTAAAGAGTTGGTTTTATACGGCAACAGGATTTAACATCTGCAATATGTTTGTCAGTAAGATGGATTTCCTTAAAGGATATACCGATTGGCTGTTTCCGATAATCACTCCAATGATAGAGCAGTTTGTGTTGGAGGATGTGACCGATGATGTGACACATAACAGGACGCTTGGATTTATTATCGAGTGCTTGTTCGGATATTACTGCAAGGATTTCAAAAAATATAAGAATGCAATCTGGGAGAGTATTGATGGGGATTTCAATAATATCAAACAACTGCGCAGGATGGCGTATGACGCAGGAACTACATGAGAGGTATGACACACCGACTATTGCTTTACAGATCATGCCAGAAGAGTTTTTAAAGTTCTGTCAGAACCTTAAACACTATCTTAGTTTGGATATCACCGAGTATGAAGACTTTTCGGAAAAGCATAAGGAACAGACCTTAAGGATGTTTGGTTGTATGGTGGATTTCCCGTGCGGGCTGTGTGGGGATATTGTTATTTATTTCCAACATGAAGATAGTTTTCAGACTGCGGTTGAAAAGTGGAACAGGCGTAAGGTAAGAGTCCATTATGACAACTTGGTGTATCTGTTTGTCCTTGACTATGACAGATATCAGAAAGAAGCGCAGGAGTTTAGCGAAGCCCAGATAAGAAATTCGTATATCTTCACGAATGACTTTGATATTGAGGGTGAGCATTACCGATATACGTTACCGCCTAATCCAATGAAGCCAGATACCAAACTGTGTTTTTTGGATAAGAACAGACCAAAGCATTATGTATTCGAGGGGGAGTTTAGGAGAGAGGTGTTATGGAAAAGTTTTTAAGTGTCATCATACCCTGTTATAACGCAGAGCCTTATATAAACAAGTTACTTGACTGTCTTAATCCTCAGATAACGGATGAGGTAGAAGTGATCGTTGTTGATGACGGTTCGGACGTACCTTTTAAGACAGACTATAAATGGGCTACTGTGATACGGCAGGAAAACGGGGGAGCAAGTTCGGCAAGGAACACTGGAATAGATAGGTCAAAATCGCAATATTTAGCCTTTATTGACGCAGATGATTTAGTCAGTGACAAATACATCAGTTCGATTATAAAAAAGGCTAAAACGGAAAAATTTGATTATTTATATATGTCTTGGAAAACACTTCCCGATGGAATACAGATGGAGGTGAAACTTAACTCAATCGAAGATAAGTTCCCTGAGTACAACCTATGTGTCTGGAACAGGGTGTATAAGCGGTCTGTTGTAGGCAATATAAGGTTTAATACGAAGAAGCTGATAGCCGAAGACGCAGAGTTTATAAAGGCGATAAAGGAAGAAGGGAAAAAGAAATCCTTTATATCAGAGTTTATGTACTTCTACCGTACCGATACAGAAAATTCACTTACAAAGAGATTTCAGAATGGAAAGCTGAGTACAAGAAGGGTTGTCTATCATTTTCCTGTTGTCAAGAAAAGCATGAGTTATCTTATTCAAGAGTTTAAAGATTTGAATAGAGAAGCTGAGATAATCCTTTTAACAAACAACAACGAGATACCCGAACTTGAAGAGTATGCAATGGTAGCTACTCCAAGACGGATGCATGGTACGGAGTTAAGGGGATATCCTACTAACCTTTTTATCAAGGTTACTGCACCTGTTAAGACAGATATAGTCATATGGACGGAAAAGACTTATGCGATAGGTGGGATAGAAACCTTTAATTACAACTTTGTCCGTCAGATGTCACCGTACTACGATATAACAATTCTTTACAAAGAGATAGACGATACGCAGAAGAAGAGGCTGAGTAAGTATGCGAGGGTGATTGAGAACAAAGTAAAGATTGTATGCGACACGCTTATCGTCAACAGGATAACAGATGACCCGCCAAAGAATGTCGAATATAAGAGATTAGTACAGATGGTGCATTCCTGTAAGTGGAAAGATGACCTTGAGATTCCACAGGACAATGATTACTTGGTGGCGGTGTCAAATGCAGTAGCAAGGTCTTATTCGGATTTCAAACCAGACCATGAGGTAATCGGAAATCTTACTTATCCTGTTGAGTCGGACAAAGCATTGATTCTTATTTCAGCTACAAGAACAGGCACAAATGAAAAAGGTCAGAAGAGAATGATTACTTTGTCGAAGATGCTTAAGGACAGGGGAATACCTTTTGTGTGGTTCTGCTTTTCAGATAACGGCATACAGGGCGCAGAGAACATTTGCTTCATGAAGCCGACACTGGATATCTCACCATACTTACAGATAGCATCGTACTTGGTTCAGCTCAGTGATCATGAGGGTTTCTGTTATTCGTTGGTCGAGGCACTAGAACTGGGTATTCCCGTCCTCGTTACCCCATTAGAGGTATTACCTGAGATTGGATTTGAGGACGGAAAGAACGGCTATATGATTCCCTTTGATATGGACTTTGATGTTGACATTATCTACAAGAAACAGCTTAAGGGAACATTTACTTACAAGTACGACAACATAAAGCGTGTAGATCAGTGGAAAAAGATACTTGGCAAGGGTAATCCGAGAAAGATTTCTTTCCACGAACATAAAGTCAAGATAAGGGCACTGATACAGTATGAGAGCCTTGTACTGCACAGGATAGTTAAGAAGGGTGAAGAGTTGGAAACAGACAGTTTAAGGGCATATGACCTTTTGCAGAAGCATTTTGTAGAGTTGGTGATATAGGAGGGCTTATGGATAGTATTAACTGGCGTAAAGGTGACTTAGAGATAATCACAAATAATCATAGAGATAACGGATATCCCTACGTGGAATTGGTAAAGCATTTCACAACATCATCAGGACGTGAATGTGTGTATGTAGTGGCGTACTTCCACAGAGATTCAGATGGTTACTACAATCTGATTTTCGTAGGTGATAGACCATTTACCGATATAGCAGAGATAGATATACAGGATGTATGGAAGGAGCTATTCCTTACCCAGATGATGTTATCTGGTGATAATAAAGATGATTATTGACCGAGGAATTGTTGGAATGAGGGATGTGTTATTTGTTTTAGCCCTACTAATAGCTAGTGGAATAGCATATGTGATGCTAGATAGGGTATTTGAGGATTTTGACGAGGAAGATAATGAGGATTGGATTGATTGATGTGGATGGTCACGACTATCCGTCTATTCCTTTGATGAAAATTTCAGCTTGGCATAAGCAACAGGGAGATAAAGTTGAATGGTATCAGCCAATGTTTAGCGGTCACATGGACAGGGTATATATGAGCAAGGTATTTAGCTTTACGCCTGACTACGAATACTGCATTGATGCGGATGAAATTATCGGGGGGGGTACAGGATATGCAATATCTACAGTGGATGGAAAGGAACATTACGACAAAGAAAAAGACCATCCGTTGCCTGATGAGATAGAACACATTTACCCTGACTATAGTTTATATCCAGAGCTGACTAAAGACACAGCATACGGATTTCTTACAAGGGGGGTGTCCGAGAGGGTGTTCGTTCTGTATAGTTGCAGGAAAAGAAGGGCAATGCTCCCGTAAGGTTGCAGACTTGTCAGAGTTTTGGAGAGGGCAGAAACACATAGTCTTATGTGACCCTAACATCTTAGCCTGTCCTGACTGGAAAGAACTGCTACAACAGCTTATAGACAGCAAGGCAAGGGTGAATTTTAATCAAGGCTTGGATATAAGAATGATGACCGAAGAAAAAGCAGAAATGCTATCGAGGATTAAATTAGATGCTATTCACTTTGCATGGGATAGGTACGAAGACAAAGAGCTTATTCAGCCTAGATTTGTCGAGTTTAGGGAGGCAAGTAAGGTACATCCGCACAATCTTCAAGTATATGTTCTTTGTGGTGATCGTGAGAAGAGGGTAAGAGAAGAAGACCTTTATAGGATTAACTGGCTTAGAGATAACGGATATGCACCATACGTGATGTTGTACGAAAAAAGCCTATTACCAAAAGGTCATGAGCTTAAAGATTTGCAGAGATGGGTAAACAATCGTTTTATCTTTTGGTCGTGTCCGACATTTGAGGAATATAAAGCGAGGAAAGAATGACAATAGATGATATCAAAGAAGCTATACACAAAGCAGACCTTTTAAACCGTCCTTACATTGTTTATGGCAATTCCAAAATGATAGATGCCATTAAATCTGCACTACCAAGAATAGAGGAAGAGATTGTTTTAGAAGTCGTAGATTTTCTTGAGGATGGGAAAGCATATGTAGTAAAGCGACAGGATTTAGAGGAATATTACTCAGGGATTGATGTTAAGGGGGGTATGGAATGAGTGAGCAAAAGCCTTTATATGTTTATCGGTTAGACCGAGAGACAGGGATTATCGAAGATTATGAATTAACGGAGTATCAAACATATCGTGATGAGGTGTCATACAGACTTCCAGACAGCACAAACGTATTTTTCACAAAGTTCAAGGATTTTGACAAGGCAAAAAGCGGCAAGGTTGTTTCGTGGGAAATGGATAAGGAAACAGCTACAAAGATGTTGCTAGATGATTTATATGATAAGCGGAACAAATCTTATGAGGATTATTCAAGGTATGACAGCTTAATTGTTAAGGTCAGGAGGCGGTATGAGTGATTTTGAAGTAGCAGGAAGCATAGAGATAGTTAAGTTTGATGGAATAGACTCATCAGCAGTATATCTTGGCGGTATAACAAGACTGAAAAATGTAACAGATCAGTTAGAATGGCACGTTGAGGAGTCATCTGAAACTGATGTGGAGTCACTTACTCTGGATGAGATATACCATCAGTGCCGTGATAAGTTCGGATTAAGTATTATCACTGTATTTGTAGATAGCCCACTAAGCGGTAGAATATACCAATGCAATAACTATGACAACGGTTTATGGGTTCAGTACGGAGAACTGAGAGGATATGCATGATTGCAACACATTTAAGAGCGATTTTTGCAGAAATTTCACAAAAACAAGGGGTAAATGTTTAACTGATAAACAGCAAGAAATCCCCCACCTCTAAGCGAAGCGTAGGTGTTGGGATGAATTGCGTGAGGTAGTTAATGAATAGAGCAATAAAGTACAGAGTATATCCAACAACTGAACAATGTGTCTTATTCGCTAAAACTTTTGGATGTTGCAGAAAAGTTTACAATCTTATGCTTGCTGATAAGATAGCTTACTATCAAGAGAATCAAAAGACTTTACAAACGACTCCTGCACAGTACAAAAAAGATTATCCTTATCTCAAAGAGGTTGATTCTTTAGCACTTGCTAATGTTCAGATGAATTTGCAAACAGCCTATAAAAACTTTTTTAGAGATAAAAAGATAGGTTTTCCAAAATATAAATCTGAAAAGCACAGTCGTAAATCATATACGACTAATAACCAAAAAGGTACTGTAGCTATTATTGACAATGGAATCAAACTTCCAAAAGTAGGAATTGTTAAAGCTAAGATACACAGACAACCTAATGAAGATTGGATTATAAAGTCAGCAACAGTATCACAGGAACGTGATGGAACATACTATATATCAATTCTGTTTGAATATAAAGCTAAAGAACTGTATGCTCCTGTAACTACGAGAAGTACATTAGGTTTGGATTATAAGTCAGATGGACTTTACGTAGACAGTAACGGTGAAGATTGTAATATGCCACATTATTACAGACTTTCACAGGACAAACTTGCTAAGTCACAACGTAAATTGAAACATAAGACTATTGGCAGTAATAACTATCGCAAACAACAAAAGATGATAGCCAAGATACACAGGCATATAGCAAATCAGAGAAAAGATTTTCTACATAAGAAGTCAACTGAGATAGCCAATCAGTATACTTGTGTATGTGTGGAAAATCTGAACATGAGGTCTATGGCTAATAAAGGCTTTGGAAATGGTAAAGCTACTTTGGATAATGGCTACGGAATGTTTGTAAACTTCCTAAATTATAAGCTAAAAGATCGAGGTGGTTATCTAATTAAGGTAGACAAATGGTTTCCAAGTTCTCAACTTTGTCATTGGTGCGGATATAAGAGTGAAAATCTCAAAAACCTAAGAATACGCAAATGGGATTGTCCTCATTGTGGACATAAAGGCATAGACAGAGATTGGAACGCCGCTATCAATATCAAGGTAGAGGGATTAAGAATCTTAGAAACAGCGTAACTATAAACAATAGGGTAGGAACTATCCGAATTAACGCCTGTGGACATTGTGTAAGACGAGCCAACAAGGTAGCTTGTTAGGAACGCAGTAGTGGTTGAAGCAGGAAGCTCCGACTTCTATAAGTCGGAGTAGTTCACGTGCAATTCAGAAACGTGTCTACATAGTTACGATGGCATATGCAGAAGAGATCAAGTAGAGATGCAGATGGTTGAGGTTAGTCCTTTTGTGGTGATGAATATTTGTAAATCACATGAGGCTAAGACGGACTTTGTAGAGTTTATGGAGAAGAGGGGGCTTGGGTAATGGTAAAAGAGGGTAGAGGTACATTACGACAGAATTTCAAAATACAGCTTGATATAAGCAATCTGCTTGAATATATCGTTGACAATATAGCCAAGGAAATCAGCGCAGATTTGGATGATGTAGACATTGACGATTGGGATGTAGACGGTGGTGAACTGGAAATCAGCGGCACTTACTCATCAAGGTTTAAGTCATGGTGGTGCAGTGCTACTTTGGAAAGCCCCGAAGAATATGACATTGATCGTGACTATATCGGTTGTGTATCACTGTGTTGTCTTCCAGAGGAAATGCGGAAGATGATTACCGTAACAGACCTTAAAGAGGAAGAAGAGGATGTGCGTTATCCTGAGCCAAGTGAGCCAGACGAAGACTACGAGTATGACTGCTACCGAGATAGGATGTTGGAGGAACAGGAATGATTGTATATGCGATATTGTTTGTGGGGGCTGATTTACTGCTTATCTATCTGTTGTCTGAGCTAAGAGTGGCATTGGTGTGGAAAGCCTATCATGAATTACATGATAAGTATATGGCTCTGAGTAAGGCATATGAGAAAGAGTTGGATGAACATACAGAGGCTATCAATAGTTGGACTGAGTTTCTAAAAAAACTGAATGTAGAAGTCGAGGAACCAAAATGACATTTAACAGTAGATCAGAACAGCGAGTAGTTTGTGAGACAATGGCAAGTCTATTGTTACCACTGAAAAACCATTGTGACACAGTAACAAAGGAAAGCATAGATATTACACTGAGAATACTGTCAGAGACAGGATATATCGACAATACAAAGGAGGGGCAAAAAGAATGAAAAATATTTAGTATTAGATAGTCCAGAGCATAAGATCATTTACGGCTCAGTGAAAGATTTGGGTGACGGAAAATT
>JAEIGA010003221.1_pt1 | contig 25646 bp, 22 predicted proteins | sample 9270691 | NCBI WGS metagenome assembly JAEIGA01 (sample SAMN17057246, study PRJNA624740) | gut metagenome | biome: biome; isolation source: fecal sample | host: Bos grunniens | place: China: Xizang | collected 2019
GGGAATCGAACCCCTCTTGCAAGAATGAAAATCTTGAGTCCTAACCGATAGACGAACCGACCAAACTGCCCGTTTTTTACAAATGGGAGTGCAAAGGTATAAAATCTTTTTAAACTGACAAAATATTTTTACCTTTTTCTCTAATAATTATTACTCATCTTTGTTTTTTTTCCATTCGAATGAGTATAAAACAGATTCTACCTGCCTGAGATAGTGTCTCTTGTCATACTTAGGAGCATAAACGAATGCCTCGAGCATAATCATGTATTTTCCGTCCGGGCTGTAGAATACATGTGTCACGAAAGGTCCTCCCATGTAGTCATTGTGCACATCCCAAAGTCCTCTGAGTTCTGCGAAAGTGTGCTCCTTGTATTTCATGTATTTTACTGAAGGACGGATGATAGGGCTGATGACCATGTAAGTGTTTTCGAACATGCCTGGCACGTTCTCCTTCAGCATCTGGTTGTTTGCTGCTATGAGATTGTCAGGATCCATCATGTCCACGCCATCTTCCACAGGATACTTATACACGAGGATGCTCTGCTGTGTGAACTGGGTGTCGTAGGTGATCCAGATGAAGTCGTCTGTCTTCTTTTTGAGCTTGTAACCTGACGGAAAGTGAGGCGAGCCTCCCACCATTTCTGTAACAACCGGTGCCAGAGCCACTTCTTCATATTTTTTGGCATTCGTGATGACGCGGTCTCTTTCTGCCTCTTCAAGCAGACCTTTGATCCTTTCGCTGTTTTCCTTGAAGAGGACTACTGCAGTCTCGCTGTCCGGGGCGTTAAGCCTGATTACGCACTGAGGTGCAGCCCATACGTCGCTTTTATATATGACTCCCGGCTCTGTCACATCCTTGCTGATGTTCACTACGATGATGTTTCTGTGGAGCTGGAACATGTTGTTGAATCCCGCCATCGGCACGTCAACGAGCGTGTAGAGCGGCTCTCTCTGAGGAAGGAACGGACAATCGCATGCGAGAGTGTCGCGGATGACGGTGCCGAGGGCTCCTTCCCAGTCGGTCTTTCCGATGACAACGATCACCTCGCCTGCCTTTCCGCTGATGTTAGGAAGCAGGGCCTTCTTTCTCTTTTCCTCGCTGCATGATGCAAGTGTGAGCACGGTCGCCAGAGCGACAAGGATGTATTTCAGTGTCCTTTTCATGATGTATGTGTTTTATCTTATTAATCTTGCAATATCGTTGCCGAAGGCCAGGAACATGAGCGCAAAGATGAGCAGCATGCCTATAAGCTGCATCACGTACATGAACTTGTCGCCCGGTTTCCTTCCTGTAAACATCTCATAGATGGTAAACACCATATGTCCTCCGTCCAGTGCCGGAATCGGGAGGAGGTTCATCACTCCCAGCATGATGGATAGCAGGGCAATGATGTTTATGAAACTGTACCAGTCCCAGGTTGATGGGAATATCTGCCCGATGGCTATGAAACTACCCACGGATTTATAGGCTTCCGTGCTTGGAGTAGCAACCAGCTTAAGATCTTTCAGATACCCGCCGATTGTGTCGAAGGTTTTGCTGAATCCGGCCGGGATTGCCGAAAAAAACGAATACTCTTTGGTTACGACAGCAGGCTGCTGCAGATATACACCGATACGTCCGGATGTGTCAACCTTTACATTCATCACCAGTGTGTCTGCGCCGCGTACCACTGACGCCGCAACTTCACCTCCTGCGTGTGATTCGAGCAGCGGCCATGCGTCCTGCACATATTCGGTCCTTTCTCCTGCGATGCTTATGATCCTGTCTCCGGATATGATACCCGAACCGGCGTTCAATGACTCGGGCATCACTTTGTCCACGACGAACGGCATTGCCAGCGCAAACATTCCCGGGTTGTTGAGCACCGCTCCGATCATGTTCTGGTCAATATAGATGTCCAATGTGTCACTGCCTCTCTGAACCACTGCCTTGTGAGCCATTTCCCTGACCAGGTCGGCCTGAAGCATGCTGAAGTTTTCCGGGATGTAGTCATCGAAGCTTATTATGTGGTCTCCGTTCCTGAATCCCATTTCGTGTGCAAGCTCGTTTACATAGATATGGCTGCCTTCGTTGCTGACATATGCCTCGCCCCATCCGGCAAGTATACCTGTATATGCTAAAATTGCAAATATGAAGTTGAATAGTACGCCTCCGGCCATTACCAGCAGCCTCTGCCATGCCGGCTTGCTGCGGAATTCCCATGGCTGGGGTTCGTTCTTGAGCTGGTCTGTGTCAAGGGACTCGTCTATCATTCCGGCTATCTTGCAGTAGCCTCCAAGCGGGAGCCATCCTATACCGTATTCAGTGTCCCATTCTTTAGCTTTTGGGAAGAGTTTTGCAAACCAGCCCTCCTTGGTGCTGAGCAGCTTGAATCCTGGATTGCCGGCGTCAAAGAAAAGAAAGAACTTGTCCACCCTTATGCCGAAAAGTCGTGCAAAAAGGAAGTGGCCGAGCTCGTGTATTAGGATAAGCAGCGACAGAGCAAGTATCACCTGAAGTGCCTTTATAAGTATGATCATATTGTCCTTTTTCCTGAAATGCGGCCGATGATCTCGCCTGCTTTGGCAAGAGCGGCCTCGTTTGTTCTGAATATTGTGTCAAGGTCGGGCTCTGCTGCAAAATCCACACCAGCCATGCATTCGCTCACGACGTCAGTGATGTCATAGAATCCGATCCTTTCCTGAAGGAAGGCTGCTACCGCGGCCTCGTTGGCTGCATTCATTATGCAGGCCATGTTTCCGCCCTTCTCGAGAGACTTGTATGCAAGTCCGAGGGCAGGGAATTTTTCCTTGTCGGGAGCATAGAAGGAAAGTCCTCCGAGCTGTGCAAAGTTGAGCTTCCTGTTGTCAAGCGATAGCCTGTATGGGTAGCTGAAAGCGAACTGTATTGCCTCCCTCATGTCAGGATGCCCCATCTGCGCAATCACCGATCCGTCGGCATATTCCACCATCGAATGAATTATGGATTCCGGATGGATGACCACCTCTATTCTGTCTCCCGGAGTGCCGAAAAGCCAGCGTGCTTCGATGATTTCCAGACCCTTGTTCATCATAGTGGCCGAGTCGATGGTGATCTTGCTTCCCATGCTCCAGTTCGGATGGTTGAGGGCCTGCTCCCTTGTAGCCATGGCTATCTGTTCGCGTGTCCATGTGCGGAAGGGCCCTCCGGAGGCTGTCAGATGTATTTTTTCAATATCTGCTCCTGCCGAGCCCATGAGGCACTGGAATATTGCAGAATGCTCCGAATCCACGGGGAGTATGCGTGCATGGTGCTGTGCAGCAAGGCCCATGACAATTTTTCCCGCCGCCACGAGCGTCTCCTTGTTTGCCAATGCTATGGTCTTTCCCGCCTTCACCGCCGCCACCGTAGATGCCAGTCCGCTGAATCCTACCATCGAGGTGAGCACTATGTCAATGTTGTCTCCTGTCACAAGGTCGCACACCGACTGCATTCCTGCGAACACCTTTATATAGTGTGGCTGCAGGGCGTCAGACACTTCCCTGTATTTGTCCTCGTTGCATATCACGACGGCATTGGCATCGAACTCTATGGCCTGCCTTATAAGCAGTTCGGAACTGTTGTTTGCAGTAAGAAGTTCCACTTCAAAGAGATCCCTGTGCTGTCTTATGACGTCAAGGGCCTGTCTTCCTATAGATCCTGTGGAACCTAGTATCGCGATTCTTCTCTTTTCCATCTCCGGGTGCTGACGTTTAGAAATTGATGAAGCTGGTTGGGTTTAGTGTTTCTCCTTTATACCATAGTTCGAAATGCAGGTGTGCTCCGGTGGTTTCCGAACCTGTGTTGCCTACCAGGGCAATAGGAGCACCGGCACTGACCTTGTCTCCTGTTTTCTTCAGGAGCTTTTCGTTATGCTTGTAGATCGATATTACGTCTCCGTCGTGCTGGATCTGGATGGTATATCCAGTGTCCTCGTTCCATCCGGCGAACACCACGGTGCCGTCAAGGATAGACTTGACCATTGAACCGGCAGGGGCTGTTATGTCTATGAATGGATGATCGATAGGGTCGTATCCTTGAGAAATTACACCTTTAAGCGGAGAGAAAAAATGCATGCCTTCCACCGGAAGGTTTCTTTTGTCTCTGTCAGATATGCCGAACTTCTCTTCTTCAATTACGTTTTCCCTTAGCAGTGAGTCCCTTGCCTGAAGCCTCTTCAGGTCTGCTTCTGTCTTAGGTTTTGCCGGGATTGCATTTATAAGACTGTCGAGCTTTACCGGATCCATTCCTGAAAGTACTCTCTTGAGATTCTCGGAGTAGATGCCCCATCTGTAGATGACGTTCTCCAGGGAATCTATGGTGATGACATTCTGTATTGCAGCTCTCTTGGAATGTGCGTCGGGATATCCGGGGATGAATGTCCTGATAGGGGTAAAAGCTATAAGCGAATATATGGTGGCACATATAGCTATCAGTGCAGTCACGCTCGTGATGACGAGACTGGTCTTTGTGAAATATGCTGTCCATAACTGCTTGTGTGTGCTGTTGTCTATCAGTGCCAGACGGAATTTGCGTGTTTTATGCTCTTTGTTGCTTTTGCTCATATCTGCTTTTTTTTTAACTTTGCACGCTATGGACAGAATAATCGGCATTGACTACGGAAGGAAAAGGGTGGGTGTTGCAGTAAGCGACCCTCTCGGAATCTTTGCGTCTGCCCTGGAAACGGTACATTCTGCAAAGATAATAGAATATCTCAAAAAATACGCGGAAACCGAGAAGGTAGTGCGCTTCGTGGTGGGTTATCCCATCAATATGAATGGGGCTCCCTCCGAGGCAGCCAAGGATATCGATATATTCCTGAAGCATCTTGCCAAAGCCTTTCCGGATATTCCTGTGACATTAGAGGACGAACGCTTTACTTCCGTGCTCGCGCACCGCGCGATGATTGACGGAGGCATGAAGAAGCAGGAAAGGATGAAGAAGGAGTCGGTTGACAAGATCAGTGCGGCGATAATCCTGCAGTCCTACCTCGACAGACTGTCCAGATGACCGTCAGTCAATAAAATGACCAAAAACGTGACTGACGGTGTGAAATGAAACGTCATTGCGAGGCGCTTGCGTCGTGGCAATCTCAAAAACGAAAATTTTATAATTATGATACTACCAATTTATTTGTATGGCTCAGAGGTTCTCAGAAACGAGAATGTGGATGTGGACCTGAATGACAAGGAAGGCATCGCCAAGCTCCTTGAAGATATGAAGGAGACCCTTAAGATGGCAGACGGATGCGGTCTGGCTGCCCCTCAGGTTGGTGTGAACAAGAATCTTGTGATTGTGGACGGAAGAGATCTAAGCGACACCTATGACTATCTCCATGACTTCTTCCGCGTGATGATCAATCCTGTGGTGCTGGAGGAAAGCGAGCAGACGTGCGAGTTCTCGGAGGGATGCCTCAGCGTGCCCGGAATCTATGCAGAGGTTACCCGCCCTGCCTGGATAAAGGTCGAGTACTACAACGAGAATCTTGAAAAGGTGGTCGAGGTGTTTGACCGTTTCGCATGCCGTATGGTACAGCATGAGCTATCTCATCTGGAAGGCAACCTTTTTGTTGATAATGTCTCGCCGATCCGTCGCAAGATGATTGCACGCAAGCTGCAGGCCATCTCCAAGGGCTCGGTACAGACCCGCTATAAATCAAAACGATAGAGTTATGGGAGCTTTCCACGCATACGACATCAGGGGAATCTACAATGTGGATTTCGACAAGGACATCGCCTACAAGGTAGGATTCTTCCTTCCTGAACTTCTTTCTGCGGACAAGGTGCTGGTCGGAAGGGACGCCAGGGTATCTTCTCCGGAGATTCATGAATACCTTATCAAAGGACTTACAGACGCAGGTGCAGATGTTTATGATATAGGACTCAGCACCACACCTATGGTGTATTTCGGCACTGCAAACTACGGATTCAAGGCCTCAGTGCAGATCACTGCTTCTCACAATCCTGCCGAGTATAACGGCATGAAGGTGTCCCGTGAGAATGCTCTTCCTGTGGGGCTCGACACCGGACTCGGTCAGATCAAGGAGTGGATCGAGAATGGACGCGAATGCGTTCCTGCGGCGGTCAAAGGCCAGGTTCGTCCGATGGATGTGAAAGCCGATTATCTTGCATTCCTGCTCAAGTATAAGAAAGACTGGTCTTCGCTTAAGATAGCGATGGATGTGTCTAACGGTATGGCTTCCCTTTTTGTCCGCGATATTTTCGGAGATCAGCCTGCATATATATATGAGGAGATGGACGGAAGTTTCCCTAACCACGAGCCTAATCCTCTTGTGCAGAAGAATGTCGAGGACCTGAAGAAACTTGTGCTGCAGACCAAAGCCGACATAGGAGTCATCTTCGACGGCGATGCGGACCGCGTGATGTTTGTGGATGAGAACGGAAGATTCATTTCTCCGGATCTCATGATAGCCGTTCTGGGACATTATTTCCTTGAAGAGAGGGGAGAGAAAGGATATATCCATCAGGATATCCGCAGTTCGAAAGCTATTGGAGAATATCTTGCTCCAATGGGTGGAGTCATGAACACATGGCGCGTGGGAAGAGCTTATGCGGCTCTCAAACTTCGTGAGATTGACGGTGTCTATGGAGGCGAGCTTGCCGGTCACTACTATTTCCGTGACTTCTTCTATTCTGACAGCGGACTTCTGGCTGCAATCCTCATTATCAATGTGGTGGCCAAGATGAAGGAGCAGGGAGTGTCTTTGAGTCAGCTCATCGGACGTATCGAGAAATACCAGAACTCCGGTGAAATCAATTTCCGTCTTGAAGATAAGAAGGGCGCCCTGGATGCAGTGCGTGATTATTTCATGCAGACCGAGCAGTCAACTGCCTATATGGATTTCGACGGTTATAGGGTTGAATTCCCGGACTGGTGGTTTAATATCAGGCCTTCAAACACGGAACCATATCTGAGATTCCTCTGCGAGGCAACTACAAAGGAACTTCTTGACGCAAAGGTCGCAAAGGTGCGTGAGATACTTACCGGACAATTTGGAGCTAAATAAATGATTATAAGAGAAGTTCGAAACATATCCCTTTTGTCGGTTATCTGCCTGTCAGTATTTCTGAAGGCAGATATGCTTTGTGCATACAATTCAACCAAGATAGATACTGTCAAGAGCCATCTTATCATAGAACGTCCGGCCTTGTCACCGTTGAAATCCCTTATCACTTCTCCTTCCGATCCGGTGGATACACTGGACACCGTGAACGAGCATGTGAAGGTAATCCTCTACGGGGACAACACCTGGCAGTACTACAAGACGCCTGAGTTCATGCAGGCTTCCGGTGTGTTTGATGAGCATTGGGACGACAGCGCAAGCAATCCGTATGGACTTGCTCTCAAGGACCTTCCCGACCATTGGTCTATCTGGTGTGTGGATAGTCTGGACCAGTATCATTGCCCATTTCAAGGTAAGGTTCATCCTCGCGGGAAATTCGGCCCGCGCAGGGGACGCCGCCATCAGGGTGTAGACCTGCCTCTTAAAACGGGTGATCCTGTCTATGCTGCATTCTCCGGAAAAGTGAGGATGTCCAGATACTTCGGCGCATTCGGAAACCTTGTCGTGATCCGCCATGAGAACGGGATCGAGACCTTCTATGCGCATCTCTCAAAGAGGTCTGTTGAGGCTGGTGACTGGGTAAATGCCGGTGAGGTCATAGGATTAGGCGGTTCGACCGGCCGCTCGACCGGCCCGCATCTCCATTTCGAGACCAGATATAAAGGCTTCGCCTTCGACCCTCAGTGGCTTATTGACTTCGAGAAAGGAATCCTCCGCCATCGTCTTTTCGTGCTTAAGAAGAAATATTTCAATATCTACAGCAACTACGAGCAGGATTTTGAAGACGAGATGCGCAACCATGAGGACGATAAGGCTGAAGATGCCGAGAAGGCAGCAAGGAAGTACTATACCGTCCGTTCGGGAGATACTCTCTATAAAATAGCCCGCAAAAACGGCACTACGGTCAAGGCTATCTGCAGACTGAATAATATAAAGCCGAATGCCACTCTTCGTGTCGGCAAACGGCTCCGTGTCAGATAAACGAAAGAATCCGGTCAACTGATGGCCGGATTCTTTTATTTAATTATGCATGGATTATTCCCACTCGATGGTTGCTGATGGCTTTGGAGAGAGGTCGTAGCAGACGCGGTTCACTCCAGGGACTTCTGCAAGGATGCGGTCTGTAATCTTCATGAGGACAGGCCAGTCGATCTGCTCGATGCTTGCGGTCATCGCGTCGATGGTGTTCACGGCGCGGATGATTACAGGCCAGTCGTATGAGCGTGCATTGTTGCGTACACCCACAGACTTGAAGTCTGGAACAACGGTGAAATACTGCCATACCTTCTTGTCGAGGCCTGCGATGGCGAACTCCTCGCGGAGGATTGCATCGGCTTCGCGGAGGGCCTCAAGACGGTCGCGTGTGATGGCTCCGAGGCAGCGTACTCCGAGTCCCGGACCCGGGAACGGCTGGCGGTAAACCATCTCATATGGAAGGCCGAGTTCCACGCCGCATGCACGAACCTCGTCCTTGAAAAGCTGCTTGAGCGGCTCTACGAGCTCGAACTGGAGGTCTTCAGGAAGACCGCCCACGTTATGATGTGACTTCACCATCTTAGCTGTCTTTGTACCGCTCTCTACAATGTCAGGATAGATTGTGCCCTGGCCGAGAAAGTCGATTCCGTCAAGCTTGCGTGCCTCTTCTTCAAATACGCGGATAAACTCTCCGCCGATAATCTTTCTCTTTTGCTCAGGGTCTGCCACTCCCTCGAGAAGACCGAGGAAACGGTCTGTGGCGTCCACGTAGATAAGGTTTGCGCAGAGCTGGTTACGGAACACCTCTACAACGTTCTCTGACTCGCCCTTACGCATGAGACCATGGTTTACGTGAACACATACGAGGTTGTCTCCGATAGCCTTGAGGAGGAGAGCTGCTACAACGGAGCTGTCTACTCCGCCTGAGAGTGCGAGGAGAACCTTGCGGTCACCGACCTGCTTGCGTACAAGCTCCACCTGGTCAGCCACGAAGTTCTTCATGTTCCAGTTGGCCTCTGCCTTGCAGGTGTCGAATACAAAATCCTTTACTGCATTCTTGATGAACTCCTCGTCGTTTCCGAACTGAGCGAGCTTGACCTCGCAGAGAGCTTTGTCATGACCGGCTGCCATTACAGGATATCCGGCTTCGTATATTTCAGGAAGAACGTCTATTGCAACTCCGTCAATCACATTGTTGGGGCCACCGTTGATGATGATACCTTTGACGTTAGGCAGCGCCTTGAGTTCGGCTGCGGTGATGTCGTGAGGGTATATCTCGCTATACACTCCCAATGCACGGATCGCCCTGGCTACCACTGTGTTTTCGTGGCTTCCAAGGTCAAGAATTACAATCATGTCCTGTTTCATATACGTTTAGATTTAAATGTTTTTCCAATCAACGCGCAAAAATATAAAAAGTGTTTCAAATATTTTATAAAAATATCTACTTTTGCAAATCTTTTTCGGCCGGAAATCCGGTCGTGTTATTTTATGCACATAATGTGCTCTAAAGGAATGATTATGCAGGAAATAAGAAACATAGCCATCATCGCCCATGTCGATCACGGTAAGACTACAATCGTGGACAGGATGATATATCAGGCGCGCCAGGCGCGTGAACAGGAAAAGCTGGGAGAGCTGATCCTCGACAATAATGATCTTGAGAGGGAAAGAGGTATCACCATTCTTGCAAAGAATGTGTCCGTAATATACAAGGGTGTGAAGATCAATGTAATCGATACTCCTGGCCATAGCGACTTCGGAGGTGAGGTGGAACGTGTGCTCAATATGGCTGACGGTGTGATTCTTCTCGTGGATGCATTCGAAGGCTGCATGCCTCAGACCAGATTTGTGCTTCAGAAAGCTATCGAGATGGGCAAGAAGCCTGTTCTGGTAATCAACAAGGTCGATAAGTTGAACTGCCGTCCCGACGAGGTGCAGGAAGAAGTGTTCGACCTTATGTTCTCGCTAGGGGCTACAGAGGACCAGCTGGATTTCCGTACAATCTACGGAAGCGCAAAGCAGGGATGGATGTCTTACGATTGGAAGCAGCCTACAGAAGATATAACTGCTCTTCTGGATACCATTCTTGAGGTTATTCCTGCTCCGGAAATTCAGGAAGGTACGCCTCAAATGCTCATATCTTCTCTGGAATATTCTCCATATGTGGGACGGATCGCAGTTGGAAGAGTTACCCGCGGCTGCCTCATGGCCGGACAGAACATCACCCTATGCAAGAGATATGATATACAGCAGAAGCAGAAAATAAAGGAAATCATGGTGTTCGACGGTCTCGGAAAGGCAAAGGTCGAGGAGGTGCAGTGCGGCGACATCTGCGCTGTCGTGGGGCTTGAGGGGTTTGAAATCGGAGATACAATAGCTGACTTCGAGAATCCGGAAGCACTGCCACCTATTGAGGTGGATGAGCCGACGATGAGCATGCTCTTCTGCATCAACAACTCTCCTTTCTTCGGCAAGGAAGGCAAGTTCGTGACATCCCGCCATCTGAAGGAACGTCTCGATAAGGAGCTGGAGAAGAATCTTGCTCTTCGTGTGAAACCGGGTCCGAATGCAGATTCCTTCATCGTTTACGGACGTGGAGTCCTGCATCTTTCGGTGCTCATCGAGACCATGCGTCGTGAAGGATTCGAGCTTCAGGTAGGACAGCCTAAGGTTCTTGATAAGGTTATCGGAGGACAGAGGTGTGAGCCTATAGAGATGCTTACCATCGATGTTCCTGAGGAATTCGTGGGAAGATGTATCGAAATGGCTACCCGCAGAAAGGGAGCCCTTATCCAGATGGAAGGAAGGGGTGACCGTACGCATCTGGAGTTTGATATCCCTTCACGCGGACTTATGGGACTCAGAAGCAACCTTCTTACAGCCACTCAGGGTGAGGCTGTCGTGGCACATCGCCTCAAGGGTTATGAGCCATACAAGGGTGATATCGAACGTCGTAACAATGGATCCCTTGTGTCTCTTGAGACCGGCGTGTCTGTTGCCTATTCAATGGACAAGCTTCAGGATCGCGGCCGTTTCTTCATTGAACCGGGTGTTGATGTGTATGAAGGACAGGTTATCGGCGAACACACACGTGAACGTGACCTTACCATAAATATCTGCAAGACCAAGAAGCTTACTAACATGCGTGCTTCTGGCAGCGATGACAAGGTTATGCTGCCTCCACCGGTGGTCTTCTCGCTCGAAGAGGCTTTGGAATATATTCAGGAGGATGAGCTTGTGGAGGTTACTCCTAAATCCATGAGGTTAAGGAAGATAATCCTTAATGAATTGGAGCGCAAGAGAAAATCTTCTGATTTCGATTGCTAATAAGAAAAGTTTTTGTTACCTTTGCGGGCTCAAATCTGTTTACGGGTCAGTATGAACGGTGAATTTATTATACCTTTAAATGGATTGGCAGCCGGTGAGAACATGTTCTCATGGCATGCCGGTAAGGAGTTCTTCGAAAGTTTTGAAAACTCGGAAATCCTTGATGCACAGTTGGATGCAGAGGTGAGGGTGGAGAAGTCAGGGCGCTATATCGGAGTCGATTGCTATGTGGAAGGTGAGGTTGTGGTTGAGTGCGACAGATGTCTTGACGACCTTGTGATGCCGGTGGATGTTGAAGTAAGACTCAGCGTCAAATATGGCGATGAGGAATCTTCTCAGGAGCCGCAGCCTGGAGAAAGGGAGGTGATTTTTATTCCTGATACCCAGGCGGAACTGGACATGAGTCAGATAATTTATGACTATGTGTGCCTCTCGCTCCCGATGCAGCGCGTGCACGAGGAAGGGGAATGTAATCCTGAGGCGATGAAGTATTACGGAGGAGTTGCGGAAGATGGAGAAAATCCTTTTGCAGCCTTGAAGGATATGTTTAAGTAGACTGTTATTCCGAGCAAAGTCGAGGAATCTTTAAAACGATTATTAATAATTAAAAAAAATATTTAGAAATGGCACATCCAAAACACAAAGTCTCTAAGCAGAGACGTGACAAGAGAAGAACACATGATGTAGCTGTAGTTCCTACACTCGCTACTTGTTCAAATTGCGGTGCAACTATCATGTACCACAGAGTATGTCCTGAATGCGGCTTCTACAGAGGTCGTCAGATCATCGAGAAGAAGGCTGAGTAATAGCCTTCTTGAACTCTCGGCCCTGTAGTTCAACGGATAGAATGGAAGTTTCCTAAACTTTAGATAGCAGTTCGATTCTGCTCGGGGCTACAGACAAGGGGATGACTAATAAGGTCATCCCCTTTTTCATTATATATTATCGTGGTGGCGCTTGGGTAAATCCTGCATTCAGTCCTTAATGCCTTAATTTCTGTGGAGGGTGGCGCATAAATGTTAGGAATGTGTTATCTTTGTAAGATGCTTATATGATACTAACATGAAATATCTGTTCTCTTTTTTATTACCGCTATATTTGATGTGCTTGCCACTGTCTGCGCAGGTTGGCAGCACGCTGACTCTTGATGAAAGCTCTTTCCGTCTTGAGCAGACTGATGCTCTGGGAGGAGTTAATATCGATCCCATAGGGAAGGATAGGTCCAACCGCGAGTGCTTTCGTCTCAAACTGCGACTTGACAGGATGACGCCTGAGGATATAGCTAAGGTAGAGATCAAGCTCATCGGTGGAAACGTAGTCATGATGAGCAGGACAGTGGCCTCGGGAGGTAATGGGCTGATTCTGGAGATGACGGCTCGTCCGGTAAGATTTTATATAAAGCATCCTTCCTTGGGGGAATCCAATACTGTGAATATCAATCCAGAAGGGAATAAGGTGTATATTATGGATGGATGGGCGGACCAGAAACTTACCGTTGTGGTATCGTGTGCCAAAGCTGGGGCTGATGTCTGGATGGATGGAGTATATCGTGGAAAGACAGGTCAGAATATGGCTATAAATATCCCGGATGTCATGGCTGGAGGGCATACCGTCAAGGTGCAGGCAGGTCAGGATACGGCTGAACAACAGATTGAGGTTTCCTCTACCAATGTACTTTTTAATATTGAATTGCAGAGTGCAGCTCATCTTCAGCAGTTTGTTGTATTCAGGGTCACTCCTGAGGATGCCATGGTAGAGTTCGCGGATGAAATGCTTTTCGTGTCAGGAGGAATGGCTCAGAAACTGGTACGTTATGGTACGTATAATTATGTGGTCGAGGCACGTAATTATTATACTGAAACAGGAACCGTTACTGTGGGTGAGACGACTGGTAAGAAGGTTGTCGAGGTTAATCTGAAACCTTCTTTCGGCCGTGTAGAGGTGAAGGGTACGTCTGTTTCCGGTGCATATGTGTATATTGACAAGCAGCGTGTGGGGACTGCTCCTGTTCTGTCTGATGCCTTGTCTCCTGGAATTCATAATGTGCGTATTGTCAAAGATATGTATAACAGCTATGAAGAGGATATAGAAGTCAGGGAGGGACAGACAGTGATTGTGTCTCCGGAGCTTGAAAAGAATTTTGCGGAATTGACTCTCTTTTCTCAGGAAGGTGCGGCAATATGGGTTGACGGCGAATTTAAAGGCAATGGAATATGGACGGGTACCTTAACTAATGGATTGCATGCGGTAGAGTGCCGCAAGGAAGGTTATGCATTGATGACGGAGTCACTGAACGTGGAACCTGAAATGAGCGGAGAACGTATTACTCTTTCATCTATGAAACCTCTTTATGGAATACTTCAGGTGTCTTCAACCCCGATGATGTCCGATGTCTATATGGATGGCGTAAACATCGGTCAGACTCCGATATATTTGCCTGAGGCATTGGTGGGCAGGCATGAACTGAAGATTCGGATGGACGGTTATGAGGACTGGATATCCACCATAAACATTACTGAAGGTCAGCTCGCCGAAGTCAATGGAACTCTTAAGAAAGCATCAGCTACGGTTAAACAGTCTGCTTCCAACGGTACTCTGCCGACTCTGCTGCAGCCCAGACCTACGGGGCAGCAATATGGAAAGTATGGCCGCGATAGCGCCGAGTGTATAAAGCATTTGTCTTATTATACTGAATATTATAAGCAGAAGAACTATGATAATGCGATAGTTCATTGGAGAAATGCATATCGGGTGTGTCCTTCCGATTCGCGATATAGCATGCTGTCGGATGGTACTGCTTTGCTTAGGAGACAGATGACAAAAAATATTTCGGCTTCATATAAACGGCAGTTGCTGGATTCATTAAAGACTTTATATGCTGAAAGAATTGAGTATTTTCCTAAATATCGTCAGAGCTCGTTGAATAATTTCGGACTGGATATGATTAATTTTATGGATGATTCGCCGTTTGAGTTATGGAATATTCTTCGTGATTTGGCAGGGGAACTGAAGTTGAAGTTACGTCATGTAATTGTGCTCAAATATCTGGCATTGACCGCAGAACTGTATCAGTCGGGCAAGATAACAGTAAATGACGTGCAGGCGGCTTATGATTTTGGAAACATATACTCCAGGGAGTCTACTGATCAAAAAAATAAGAAGGACTTGACGTTGTTCCTGGATATGTTGTACCCATATATAGGCGGGGATGGAAAGGCTCATAATGCGTTGCAGCCAACTGTTTCTCAGAGTGATTTGGAAACCATTCTTTCTCAGATTGCCGAAGGAAAATATGTGGAAGCATATGGAAAGTGCCAGGAAATCATGACCATGAATCCAGATATGGCGGGTGTGATGTATATGTATATGGGCATGATATGGGCTGAACTGCCTTGTCAGGGGAATGAAATCGAAAAGAGGGCAAAATATTGGGTGGCTGTTGATTTCCTGAAAAAGGCAAAGTCTGCTTTGTACGTCGGAGATTCCGTCGACAAACTTATCAAACAATTTCAGGCAAATTTTCCTGATGCGGCCGAAGCCTTCATGTATGACCTGACGCCCGGTCAGTCCTACACAGTATCTTGCTGCGGCCTGCGTGCTGTAACTACAGTCCAGACTAAATAGTAGCCCGGTGGGGCCCTATTTTTAATTTAGGTTATAATGATTATATTTGCATGTTATTGAAACATGTGAATTAACTGTTAAATTGAATGTTATGAAAAAGGTAATTGCAACTGAGGATGCTCCTAAGGCGGTGGGCCCTTATTCTCAAGCTATTGAAGTGAACGGAACTCTTTATATTTCAGGCCAGATTCCAGTAAATCCTGTTGATGGAAAGGTGCAGGAGGATATAGTGGCAGCTGCCCACCAGTCTCTCAAGAACATCGGTGCAATCCTTAAAGAGGCGGGAATGACATATGACAATGTGGTGAAGACTACTGTACTTCTTGCTGATATCGCTGATTTCAAAGCTGTAAATGAGGTGTATGCCGAGTACTTTACAGGTGATAAGCCTGCAAGGGCATGCTATCAGGCGGCAGCCCTTCCTCTTGGCGTGAAAGTAGAGATCGAGGCGATAGCTGTCAGATAATGAGTCGCAGGGCAATCATAATTTGTCTTGCAGCCATAGCTGTCCTTATAATGGGTACAGGAGCAGCTGTAGCCTTCCTGTACTCCGGATTTGATAAGGGCGGGTCTGTGGAATCCAAGGTGTCCGGAGAGGGCAAGCATTCGCTTTTGTATGCTGTCCCTTCGGATGCTGTTCTTGTGGGTTGTTTCGATAATGTCCGCAAGGCTAAAATATCTTTGGAGGGACTGGACATTCCAGCTGTTCCGGTAGCTGTATCGATGCATTACTCCGGCAAGCTTATACCGCTTTATGTGTTCGATATGCATAGGAAACAGGATGATGCCCTGGCTTTAGTAACTGCAGCTCAGCAGAAGAACCTGTTTGCAGCCTTGCACGAGGGAATGTTCCTGCTCTCGGAGTCGGAAACCCTTCTCAAGTCATCCCTTAGACATCTCTCCAGAGGCGTGTCCATTCTGGATGCACCGGGATTTGCAGACGCGCTTTCGGTAGCCGGCAATCATGAATCGGTTTTTGTCTCGAATCTTCACTCCGGCAGGATTATTTCCAATCTTCTTGTCAGAAAGCTTGCGGCCAAGGCACCTTTTTTTGAGTCTTTAGCCGATTGGACAGTGTTCTTTAAAGAAAAATCAGGATCTGATGCTCTCCATATGCGGGGTATTTCCCTCTTTGATGAGAATGTGTCGGAATTCATGACCGTCCTGAAAAAGTCTTCTCCGGGAGTATCGGAGGTGTCGTCGATGCTTCCTTCATATACTTTGTTTGCGGCTTCTATCCCTTTTGAGGATGTCAAGCCATATATGTCTGCTTATCAGTTATATATGGATTCCCGACAGGAGCTTCAACGCTCTCAGGCCCGCCAGAATGAGCTCGGCTCCATTTCGGGTATTACTCCGGACGCTCTGTTCCGTACTCTCGAAGCCCGAGAGGTCGCAACGGCTTCATTCGTGCTGGACAGCCGCGTGGAGAGGATCAATCTCATAAGGATAGATAATTGTGATGTCGGCACAATATTCAAGGGAACAGATGTAAAGTCCTTGAAGAAATATACTCCTGAGGTTCATTCATGGCCATATGCTTCCTATGCAGCCATGTCATTCGGCAGTCTTTTTGCTCTTGAAGATGAATCATGCTTTACATATATCGATGGCTGGTTGGTGACAGGAAGTAAGGCTGCAATAGAGGAATATAAGCAGAAGAAAGCGCTATCTTACACTCTTCGGGAATACATGACCAATGCGGGCAGACCTGATATCATGTCGGCAAGGAAGGCAGCTTTCGTATCATATTTATCTTTTTCAGAAGATAAGGATTGGCTCTGGAAAATCATCCTTCCTGATGCGCTTTCTTTTCTTTCTGACTATTATTCGGGTTGCGATGTGGCCCCTGCAGAGCTTTACGTGTCACGTGGTAAACATGGAATGGACTTCGATTTTACCATATCCAAGCTGACCTTAGAGAAGACCAAGGCTCCAGAGTTTGAGCGTGACACCACCGTGGTTATTCCGAAAGGACCGTTCAAGGTGAGGAACTCCCATACAGGCAAGACTAATCTTTTCTATCAGAATGCCCATAACTCTCTCTGTCTGGCAGACGAGAACGGCAAGGATCTTTGGGGAGTGCCTTTTAAACTGCCTATATGCGGTACAGTATGTGAAGTGGACTACTATGCCAACGGAAAGCTCCAGTATGTTTTCGGAGCTGGTTCAGAGGTGTATATGATAGACAGGCTGAGCCGTTTTGTAAAGGGCTTTCCGGTAGACCTCGGAAAGGATATACTTATCGGACCGGATGTTTATGACTTCAACGGTTCAAAAGCATATAATATAATGGTCCTTCATAAGGACAAGACCATACAGATGTATAACCTTAAGGGTCAGAAGCCCGCATCATGGAAGGGTATTGCATCTGAACATGCAATCAAAGGGCTACCTGAGCGTATTGTCGTAGGAGGCAATAATTTCTGGGTGGTCCGTACTTCGGTGGAGACTCTGATATTTCCGTTCTATGGCGGAGAGTCTCTGACTTCATTTGAGGGCGACAGGAAGATACGTCCGGACAGCGATGTGAAGGTCGTTGACGGAGCTTCCGTGAGCGTGCAGTGCTATGACGGAAAGATTCGCACTGTAAAACTGAAATAGATTTGTACTATACTTTAACTTTGATAAAAATGGAATTTACATCGGTAAACAAGCTTTATCAGGAAGCTTTCAAGAAGAATTGGGACCGCCCTGCGATTTCAAATTATCAGGGAGTGACACTCCATTACAGGGATGTTGCGCGTAGAATCGAAAAGATGCACATCATGTTTGAGGAATGTGGCCTTGAAAAGGGAGACAAAGTGGCTATATGCTCCCGCAACCAGGCTAACTGGGCTGTGGCTTTCCTCTCTGCCATGACATATGGAGCTGTACCTGTACCTCTTCTTCATGAGTTCAAATCCAGCAATATACACCATCTGGTAAACCATTCAGAAGCGAAGATCCTATTTGTTGATGATGTGATTTGGGAAGGCCTTAGTGAAACAGAAATGCCTGATCTTCATGCTATTATACAGGTCAATACTTTTAAGCTCCTTTATGCGAAGGATGATAGGATTGTGGCCGCTCGTGAGCATCTGAACGAACTTTTCGGAAGGAAATATCCTATGGCATTCACTCCGGATGCTCTTGATTATTATGAAGATTCTGCTGAAGAACTGGCTATCATTAATTATACGTCCGGAACATCCGGCTTCTCAAAAGGTGTGATGGTCCCTTACAGGGCGATATTGTCTAATATAGAGTTTGCAAGAACTGTTCTCCCAGGTCTGGATAATACTAAGAGTGTAGTTTCCATGCTTCCTTGCGCACATATGTATGGCCTTATGTTCGAGCTTATGTACGAGCTTAGCGTGGGTGCACATGTGCATTTCCTTTCGAGGATTCCAAGCCCGAAGATTATTATGAAAGCACTTGCGGAAGTGAAGCCATATATTGTAGTGGCTGTACCTCTGGTGATAGAAAAGATATACAAAAGCAAGGTAAAGCCTGTGCTTGAGAAGGAAGGAATCAAGGTGCTTATGAGGCTACCTGTGCTCAATAAGGTTGTGATGAACAAGATCCGTACTGAGCTTGTCAATGCCTTCGGAGGCGAGTTTTATGAGGTGATCATAGGCGGTGCTGCATTCAATAAGGACGTTGAGGCGTTTTTCAAGAAAATCAAGTTCCCGTTCACCGTAGGATATGGTATGACCGAATGTGCTCCTATCATCACATATGATGACTGGAGCGTGGAGAAGTTGTATTCATGTGGAAAGTCCGCGCCGAACCTTGAAGTCAAGATTGATTCCAGCAATCCGGAAAACGTTCCTGGCGAGATTCTCGTGAGGGGTGCCAATGTGTTCCTCGGATATTTCAAGAACGCGGAGGCAACTGCAGATGTCTTTACAGAGGATGGTTGGTTCCGTACCGGTGACATGGGAGTTATTGACTCGGAAGGCAGTCTATTTATCAAGGGACGTTCGAAGTGTATGATTCTGGGCCCTAGCGGTCAGAATATATATCCTGAAGAAGTTGAAACTGTGATAAACTCTCAGCCTTATGTTGTTGATTCTCTTGTTGTAGAGGACGAGGGAGGACTGACTGCCCTTATTTACCCTGACTTCCAGCAAGGAGCGCGGGATGGGATGAATCAGGCCTCATTTGTGAAATATATTGAGGATACTCTGCCTGAACTCAATAAGGAACTTCCTAATTATGCAAGGCTTAAGAGAATTAAGGTGATGTCAGAAGACTTCGAGAGAACTCCTAAGAAGAGTATCAAGAGGTATCTTTATCAGCGTAAATAATACCATTTCATGAATAAGTTTGACAGCAGCTACATTGCAATGGCAGGCGTCTGGGCGCGCAACTCATATTGCAAGAGACGCCAGGTAGGCGCCCTCCTTGTAAAGGACAGGATGATTATATCGGACGGTTATAACGGCACTCCATCCGGATTCGAGAATATATGTGAGGATGAGAGTGGCGCGACCAAGCCCTATGTGCTTCATGCGGAGGCAAATGCCATCTCGAAAGTGGCTCAGTCAGGCAACAGCAGCAAGGGGGCAACACTTTATGTGACAGCTTCTCCTTGCCTTGAATGCGCTAAACTCATTATCCAATCCGGAATCAAAAGGGTCGTTTACCGTGACCCATACCGTCTTACCGATGGCATTGATCTTCTGACACGTGCGGGCATAGAAGTGGTACAAGTGGACTAGATATGAAGAAACTCAATAATAACGTATTGATCGCACTCCTTGGCGTAGTCCTGGGAGTGCTTCTTACCCTTGTGGTATTCAAGATTTTGCCAGAGAAAAAATTCGACGGTGACTACAACCGCTGGCGTAAACTTAACCTCATTTTGCAGGAGGTCCAGAAGAACTATGTGGACACCATAGATATGAAGGTTATGACCGATGCCGCTGTCACTGCGGCCCTTGCCGAACTTGATCCGCATTCCGTTTATCTCCCTCCTGTTGAACTCACAGAGTCTGAGTCGGAGCTTGCCGGCAACTTTGAGGGTATCGGCATCACTTTTAATGTTCCGAATGACACTGTAGTGGTCCTTAATACTATTCCTGGAGGTCCTTCCGAGAAGGCAGGACTTGTTCAGGGAGACCGTGTGATACGGGTGGATGAAAGGGTGATTGCTGGTGTTAAGATGCCTCAGGACAGTATGATAAGGCTGATGAAGGGACCTTCCGGTACCAAAGTAAAAATTACCGTGAAGCGTGGCAGTGAAATCATACCTTTCGATATCGTGCGTGATAAGATACCTGTACATTGCGTTGATGCAGCTTTCATGATTGACGGGACTACCGGTTATATCAAACTCTCAAAGTTTACCAGAACAACATACAAGGAATTCAGGGATGCTACCTCCAAGCTCCTCGGACAGGGTATGAAGAAGCTTGTATTTGATCTTCGTAACAATAGTGGCGGTTATTTTGACCAGTCGCTTCTGTTATCCAATGAGTTCCTGCAGAAAGGAGATGGAGTTGTATATATGGAAGGTCTCCATCGTCCTCGTCAGGAATATAATGCCGACGGAAGTGGAAAACTGAAAGATGTGGAGCTTGCCGTGCTTATAGATGAGGGAACGGCATCTTCAAGCGAGATATTCTCAGGAGCTATCCAGGATAATGACCGCGGGGTGATTATCGGACGCCGCTCATTCGGTAAGGGACTAGTGCAGGAGCCTGTCAACTTTACAGACGGATCCGGAATACGCCTTACTGTAGCACGTTTCTATACTCCTTCCGGGCGATCTATCCAGAAACCCTACGATAAGGACTATGCCTATGACATATATGAACGTTATGCTCATGGTGAGATGACATCAGCCGACAGCATGAAGGTTGACACAACTGCCGTATTCTATACCGTAAAGGGACGCAGAGTATATGGTGGGGGAGGAATAATTCCTGATGTATTTGTTCCGATGGACACTACCAGAGCGACGTCTTTCTTTATTAAGGCAAACAAGAAGGCCACTCAGATGCGTTTTGCCCAGAGTATGTTCGACCGTTATCGTCCTGAGCTTTCGAAAATTGATGATTTCGATAAACTCGACAGATATCTTGACAGCATTAATGTAGGAGGGCAGTTCCTTGAATTCGCTGCCAGGGTTGACGGAATAAAGCCTGCGAAAGGGGAGTGGGAGGAATCGGCACCTTATATGGTGCCCCAGCTCAAGGCCCTTGTGGGACGATTCTCAAAGCTTGGAGATGAAGCCTTCTACCGTTTCTATCTTCCGATAGACGACACCATCCAGACTGCTCTGAAGACCGAATCCTCTACTGTGCAATAAAACGGTAGAGGATTTCTCCTGTCTGTCGGGCAGGTGCTGTGGTAGAGGCTGAGAAGCGGGAAAGGCGGGCGGCACGGACTGCGAAACTGCAGAGGCACTGGTCGCTTGATGATATTTCCTCCATTACCTTGGCATTTACCACCTGTCCCTGGGGATTTACTGTGATTATGACGGTCACGTCGCCGCCTCCGTGGCATCTGTATGCCGGAATCTTGAGGTGGCTGGCCTTGCGTCCGTCAAGATTATATGAAACCACTGAAGGGCCTTTGTATTCTTTCTTGTCCTTGTCAGAGGACTTGTTCTGGTGCTGCATTTCTACGGTCTCTTCGCGTGCATCTTCCTCGATAGCATCTTTCTGACCGTTTCTGAGGTCTGCTGCAAGCCTTTTAGCGTCTTCGTAAAGCTTTTCTGCATCTGTCCCTCTGTCATCCTTAAGTCTGGAAGATGAAGCGTCTACTGCTATGTTACGTATATCGGAACCTGATATTTTCCCTGCAGCGGAAATAAGTTCGTCGAGTTTGCGGCTGATGTCTTCCTTGAACGCCTCTTCCTTTCTGATGCGCTCCACTTCTTCCTGTCTGGAGAAGTCCAGCACGAAGCTTTCCTCGCGCTTGAGTGTGGAGTCTATCTGATAGGCAAGCAAGACAATAATCACCGCCAGATGGAATATGACGGTGATATATAGTCCTGCTCGGTCTTCTTTCTGGAATAGGTCCTTCAGCATCTTCAGATCACTTGGTTCAAGGGGACTTTTTACTTTTTGCCACCTCCGGCAAGAGCCTTTTCTATTGTGGCTGAGATAACATCGATTGCCACCTTGTTGTGACCTCCCTGAGGGATGATGATGTCTGCGTATCTCTTGCTTGGCTCAATGAACTGGAGGTACATAGGCTTGACAGTCTTTGAGTATCTCTCTATGACCCATTCGACGGTCTTACCTCTTTCCACTATGTCGCGCGCCATCACTCGCATAAGCCTGTCATCGTCGTCGGCGTCCACGAATATCTTGATATCCATAAGCTTCCGTAACTTAGGGTCTGTGAAGATAAGGATGCCTTCCACGATGATGACCTCTGCGGGTGTCACTCTCACTGTCTCGTTCTTTGAGCGTCCGCATGTGATATATGAGTAAACAGGCTGGTCCACAGTCTTGCCTTCTCTGAGTTCCTTGATCTGGGCTCTTAATAGCTCGAAGTCTATAGAATCGGGATGGTCGAAATTGTGTACCCTTTTCTGCTCTTCGGTATAGTGGCTGAGATCCTTGTAGTATGAATCCTGAGGGATCACCACTACATTTTCCTTAAGCTGTTCTGTAATGGCCTTGACAACTGTGGTCTTGCCTGAGCCGGATCCTCCGGCTATGCCTATTATCAGCATATTGTTGATTGTTTTTTAGTATTCTGCGTTCTTAGGAGTACGAGGGAATGGGATGACATCACGAATATTGCTCATTCCGGTCACGAACAGGAGCAGACGCTCGAATCCAAGCCCGAATCCGCTGTGAGGAGCCGAACCGTAGCGGCGTGTGTCGAGATACCACTCTAGACCTTTGCGGCTCATGCCTGTCTCCTCTATACGTGCCTCGAGCTTTGCGAGTGATGACTCGCGCTCCGAACCTCCGATGATCTCTCCGATCTTAGGGAAGAGCACGTCCATTGCACGTACTGTCTTGCCGTCCTCATTCTGTTTCATATAGAATGCCTTGATATCCTTTGGATAGTCAGTAAGGATTACTGGCTTCTGGAAGTGCTTCTCAACAAGGTATCTCTCGTGTTCGCTCTGGAGGTCTGTTCCCCAGCTAACAGGATACTCCCAATCTACGCCTGCAGCCTCGAGAATCTTGATACCCTCTGTGTAGGTGAGACGGACGAACTCTGTATCTGCTACGCTTTCCAGACGTGCGATGAGCTCATTGTCATATCTGTCATTGAGGAACTGGATGTCTTCACGGCAGTTGTCAAGAGCATACTGGACGAGATACTTGATGAATTCCTCTGCCAGGTCCATGTTATCCTTGATGTCGTAGAATGCCATTTCAGGCTCAATCATCCAGAACTCTGCAAGGTGACGTGGAGTGTTGGAGTTCTCTGCGCGGAATGTCGGTCCGAATGTGTAGATCTCTCCAAGTGCCATCGCACCAAGTTCTCCTTCGAGCTGGCCACTCACTGTAAGGCTGGTCTCTTTGCCGAAGAAGTCCTTTGTATAGTCGATTGCTCCCTTCTTGTTACGAGGAAGGTTTTCCATGTCGAGTGTCGTCACACGGAACATCTGTCCTGCACCCTCACAGTCTGATGCCGTGATGAGCGGTGTATGCATGTATACGAATCCTTTCTCATGGAAGAACTTATGGATAGCATATGCCATCTGGTTGCGCACACGATAGATAGCTCCGAAGGTATTTGTTCTTGGACGCAGATGGGCCACAGTCCTGAGGAATTCAAATGATGTGTCCTTCTTCTGGAGAGGATAGCGCACAGGGTCGCACTCACCGTAAACTTCAATTTCTGTTGCCTGGATTTCTGTTGCCTGGCCACCACCCACAGATTCTACAAGTTTGCCCCATACTGCAATACATGCTCCGGTAGTCACCTTTGCAAGAACAGTCTCGTTTTCTGGGGTCTTGTCTACTACTATCTGTATATTATTGATGGTTGAACCGTCATTAAGGGCGATGAACGCCACATTCTTGTTCCCTCTCTTTGTTCTTACCCATCCTTTTGCAAGAACGTCTTTTCCCGCTTCGCTTTTAAGCAGGTCTTTGACTTTGGTTCTGATAATTTTTTCCATGTATATTCTTATTTTACAATTTACCAACGATAAATGATTTCAAGCTATTCACCCAAGAGCTTTCCTCTGATTTCCGTGTTGTCTATCCTTCCAGAAAATTTTTCTGCTCCTTTTCCTATGCTGTATACAGGAACGGTTCCTCCTGTGTGGTAACTCGTTGTCCATCCTATATGTGCATCCTTGTTGAATTCCCTATTTGCAGTGGCGTCCTTATAGCATTTGCCTTTTTCCTGCTTCCATCTTTCCTCAATCTTTTCCCAATCAATGTATGTGTCTGACCACGAGTCTCCTTGTCCAAGTGTTATTCCACCCGTCTCGTGGTCTGCTGTTACGACTATGATTGTCTCTTCCGGATGTTTTTTGTAGAATTCATATGCTACTGCAATGGCTTCGTCAAATTTGATTATAGACTTGATCAGAGGCATTGTAAGGTTCGCGTGTGCTACCCAATCTATTTCACCGCCTTCACACATGATAAAGAAGGGCGAGTCTTCACCAAGATATCCTATTGCCATCTTAAGCATAGTGGCAAGGCTCATGTCTGTTGCCTCTTCTGCATCCTCAAGAGTATATGATGATGGTTCTCTATCCCTGCTCTTGGACTGGCAGAGAATGATTCTTTCACAGGTGTCTGCGACTTCACGGAACTCATCTTCGCCGAAACATACCTCATAGCCCATCTGCTCCAGGTATTTGTCGGCCTTAAGTTGATCACCATCTTTGCCATACATTTCCTCAATTCCCGATCCACCTATGAATTCGAAACCTGACTGTGGTATCTGCCGTATAATCTCGTAGCCATCATAACGGTTTTTTGCGCATGCATAAAAAGCTGCCGGAGTGGCCTGGTTGATAGGTACAGATGATAATAATCCGATTTTATAGCCATCTTCCTTGAGTTTATATGCCATACTCTCAAGTCTGTTATAATTCTTGTCACATCCTATTCTTGAATAGCATGTCTTTTGTCCACATGCTATTGCTGTTCCAGCAGCTGCAGAGCATGTTATTGTCTGGTCTTCACAATATGTGCTGCATGTTCCGTAAAAAGGAAATTTAGTCATTGTAAGCTGCTCTCCTCCCAATTTGCCTGCCTTGGATGAAATATATGATTCGGTAATATCTATATGAGAGTGTCCCATTCCGTCTCCAATCATAAGAAAGATGTACTTGGCCTTGGTCGTATTTGAGCTGTCGTTATGACAACCTCCCAATATGACCGCCATTACAACTGTCAGGACTACAATCATTAACCTTTTCATACCCTTTATAATTAAAACTTTCAAAGTTACCTAAAATTATCGAAATATTACCTTAATATACAATAAAAAGCAGCTCCATAGGAACTGCTTTTTATATCGATATTATATGCAGATTATTCTGCAGGCTTTCTAGCTGTGTACATGATTTTAAGCGCAGAGCACTTTCTTAGCTCCTGCTTAACGTCAGTAACAATACCCATGCGGGTGTTTTCGTCAGCCTTGATCGCAACGGTCATGAATGAACGGTCAGCCTCAGACATCGCATCACGCTCAGCAGCGATGAAGTCA
>JAEIGA010003222.1_pt1 | contig 25634 bp, 10 predicted proteins | sample 9270691 | NCBI WGS metagenome assembly JAEIGA01 (sample SAMN17057246, study PRJNA624740) | gut metagenome | biome: biome; isolation source: fecal sample | host: Bos grunniens | place: China: Xizang | collected 2019
AAAGTGTTGTCAACTAAACCAAATTCCGAATCTTCCAAAACCTCGAATGTCAGATATTTGTTTTCATAGGTGTCATCAAATACTGACCAACCTTCAGGGATACCATTACCACCAGTTGGTAGTGAATTCATGTCAGGATGTTTGATGAATGTACCGGTTGGTGATACGTTCTGAACCCATAAGTTAAAACAATCTCCGATTGATATATCAGTGGCCAACATTGTGATATGGCTCAGGTTAGCGCAACCTTCGAACATGTGACTATAACAGCTATCAACCAATGTTGTTGCAGGTAATTCAGGTGCTATTGTCAAGCTTGCACAACCTTCGAACATTTCAGCATAACAATGGTCAGCCAATGTGGTAGCAGGCAATTCAGGTGCTGTTGTCAGGCTTGTACATTTTGAGAACATATACTGATAACAACTCTGAGCCAATGTCGTTGCGGGCAATTCAGGTGGTGTTGTCAGGCTTGTACAACCATCGAACATGTAGCCATAACAATATGTAGCCAATGTCGTTGCGGGCAATTTAGGTGCGGTAGTCAGACTTGTACAATCTTCGAACATTTTATTATAACATCCATCAGCCAATGTGGTGGCGGGCAGTTCAGGAGCCGTCGTCAGACTTGTACAATTAAAGAACATATATTGATAACATCCACCAACCAATGTTGTTGCGGGAAGTATTGAAGGTGCTGTCGTCAGGTTTGTACAATTGGCGAACATGGCCTCATAACAACTATTTGATAGTGTTTCGAGTGGTAATATTAGTCTTGATGAATCTATTATATAATTGTTATTGCTAAAAAGTCCTGAAAACACTCTTGGGTAATTTTCTATACTTGTTATACCATCAAATCTGTCGCCGTTTAATAATGATAGGATATTACCGTAAACATTAAAATTGGCAGTTGATTTGAATTGACCGATACCTGATGAACTTGGTTTTATAGCTGATTTCCACATCACCTTGTCGCCATTGACAACACTTACAGTTTCACCTGACGCCAATGGAGTCCAAGTGGCTCCGTTATCCTTTGAGTATTGGATATCGTCACCTGTACCATTTTTAGTGAATGAGAATGTACCGTCCTCCAACGCCTCGAATGTGGTATACATTAAATGGTTACAAACTTCTTCATAATTTAATGCGTTCCAACTGAGAGGTATACCTGACCCACCATTTTTTAGCACGAGATTTTTTGGTTTAATCATAGTACCTTCTTCAGCCACTATGCTTAACCATTCATGTAAACAGTTAGTAGCAGACACATCAGTAGCTAATAATGTTACATGATTTAAACTTCTACAATAAGTAAACATGTTCTGATAACAATAATTAGTCAATTTTGTTGCAGGTAGTTCAGGTGCTGTGGTCAGACTTGTACAACTATTGAACATGTTATAATAACAACTATCAGCCAATGTGGTCGCAGGTAACTTAGGTGCGGTTGTCAGTCTTGTACAGCCTGAGAACATGCTAAAATAACATTCATCAGCCAATTGTATTGAAGGTAATTCAGGAGCTGTTGTTAAATGATAACAATTTTCAAACATGTTCATATAACAACCTTTGGTTAAAGTTGTTGCAGGTAGTTCAGGTGCCTCTGTTATATTTGAACAGTTTTTGAACATATTTTCATAACAATATTTACCTAACGTTGTTGCGGGTAGTTTAGGTGCACTTGTTAAATTACTGCAAGTATGGAACATACCGCTATAGCAGTAGTTGGTCAAGATTGTAGCAGGCAACTCAGGTGTTGTAGTCAGATTTTCACAACCCCTAAACATGCCTTTATAACAATCATCGGCCAAGTTTACTGATGGTAGTATATAAGGTGCCTTTTCAAGGTTTGTACAACCTGAGAACATATATTGGTAACATGATTCAGCCAATGTGGTGGCAGGCAGTTCCTTTCTGAATTCACGCAAATTAGTGCAATTGTTGAACATACTCTGATAACAACTCTTATCTAAAGTTGTTGCAGGCAGTTCAGGCGCACTATTCAGGCTTGTACAACCTGAGAACATAGCGTAATAACAACCTTCTCCTAAAGTATCGGCGGGAAGTGATGGTACACTAACCAACTTTTTACAGTTTAGGAACATTTTTTGGTAACAATATTTACCTAAATTATAGTTAGGTAGAATAAGGTTATTTGTGTTGGTTATTAATGAATTGGCGAACAACGAATCAAATGCGTAATCGTCTTTGTAATTAGTGATTACCTTGAACACATTGTTGTAAACGATTGAGTTTACATTACCGTATGCGTTAAAATTTTTGCTTGAACTAAAAGTTCCGACTCTTAATTGGTTTTGTTGTTTACTTGCTTTCCATATAATTTTATAGCCCGCTTGTATGGTGGGCGTTTCAGTTCCGCTTTGGAGTGATGTCCAAGTAAGTCCATCATCTAACGAATATTCAATGTCGGAGCTAAGACCCACATTGGTGAATGTGAATGTTGTATCCTCTATTGGTATGAAAGTTAGATATTTTTCTTTTATGTTTGTCTGTATTTCCCATCCATTAGGTATGCCTGATGGTCCTATATATTGTAGTGAAAGTTCAAAATCTTTTAGGAATGTACCTTTTGACGCCACATTATCAACCCAATTCTCAAGACAGCTGTCATAAGGTATGTCAGTTGCGAGCATTTTAATATCGTTGAGTTTTGTACAACCGGAGAACATTTCATAATAACATCCATTTACCAATGTTGTTGCGGGCAATTTAGGCGCAGTTTTCAAACTAGTGCAATTAGCGAACATACCGGCATAACAGTATTCAGCCAAAACATTAGCGTATAGTTCGGGCGGTGCAATAAGATTTTTACAGCTAATGAACATATTGTTATAGCAGCCTTCTGCTAATGTGGTTGCGGGAAGGTTAGGAGCTGTTGTCAGATTTGTACATCCAGAGAACATAAGCGAATAACAAGATTCTGACAATGTGGTTGAGTTTAGTTTTGGTGCGGTAACCAAACCTGAGCAGTCAGCGAACATTGCCGAGTAGCATCCAATTCCGAAGTTAGTCGCGGGAAGTTCAGATGACGCTATCATTCGGGTGCAATATGCGAACATTTCACCATATGCGTTTGCACCCAAATTAACGGCGGTTAGTTTTGGCGCTATAACAAGGTTTGAGCATATAGAAAACATGTCGAAACAACCTAAATCACCGATAGTTTCGGCTTTAACATCAGGAGCCACTACCAAATCACCATTACGATAGAACATGTAACTGTATCCGTATGATGGTACTGTTGGTGATGTCAGTTTAAAGTTGTATGCGTCAACGATTTTACATTGTTCGTTGGTTTCTATGTTTGAAAACAGACAAGCTAAAATACCGTCTACTTCTGGCAGTGTTTCATGGTTTTCGAAATCGTCACCATAAACCAATGAAAGCGCGTTACCTGAAAGGTTGCATTTACCGGTTGATGTAAATGTTCCTATACCGGGTGTTGCTTCACTATTGTTTTCAGTAGTGTATGTACCCTTCCACATTACCTTCTCGCCTTCATGTATGGTAGGTGTTGCGGTTCCGCTTGGAAGTGATGTCCAAGTGTTTCCGTTATCCAAAGAATATTGCATGTCGTCACCATACAGGTTTTTTGTGAATGTGAACGTTGTGTCCTCCAAAGCCTCGAATGTGGTGTAGTCAGCCGCTGATTCAACAGAAGCCTTGTTTTGTCCGTATTTTTTCCCGTTGATATACAGGAAACCCTTTTCTCCGTCAGCGTCTGTTCGTATGAAATATAGTGTGCGCTTGTCATAGTTGGTTATGTTATCGATAGAAAAACCTTCAGCGCTACCGTCAATAAATTTGAAACCTTTAATAGTGTTGCTCATATTATTTCGTAAAATTTAATAGTTGCAGTATTTTTTTCCGTTGATATACAGATATCCATTTTCACCGTCAGCGTCTGTGCGGATGAAGTAGAGGGTGTTCTTGTCATACCCGTCAATGTTTTCGACGGATAACCCTTCCGCGCTTCCGTCGATGAATTTAAAACCATTTATTGATATCATAATAAAAAAAGAAGGATTAGTCCTTATTTTAAATAGTTGTTGGTGGGTGTTATGTCAGGCTATGTTTTTGTTAAAAACATACGTTAAAAGTATTTATTGTAAAAATATGATGATAATGCGTGACGATTACAAGAAGTACATAAAATCCCTTCTTAAATATTTGGTTGGCAATGGTTATTCAAGCAAGCCTTATCCTAAGATAGTGTTGGATGACAGCAATCAGGAGGGTGTTTTCATTAAGACGGGTTACTATAACCCTGAGACTAAGGAGATACGTTTGTTCACGAATGGAAGGCATATTAAGGATGTTTTGCGTTCTTGTGCCCATGAGATGATACACCATAAGCAGAACTTGGACGGAAGGTTGTCTGAAGGTTCTTACAATGGTGACCTTATAATTGAGGATGATAAGCTTATGGGGTTGGAGAAGGAAGCGTTCCTTAATGGCAATATTGGTTTTAGAGAGTGGACTGAACATGTATCCAAGAAGTGAGATATGTTGACTTTAATAGCTTTAAATGTAGATTTTAATAAAAACAGTACCGATGCAGTATCATGGTATAAAGTACCCTTTTACGGTCAATTCGACTGAAGGTTTTTTTGTGGACCTCAACAAAGGTCCTAAGGACAAGATTGCGAGTGAGATTCTCCATGTCCTTTTGACTACAAGGGGGACGAGGATTAGGATGCCTGAGTTTGGCACAAGCCTTATTGATTTTATTTTCAGTCAGAGTGACGAGCTTAGTTGGGAATTGGTTGAGAACGAAGCCAAGACGGCTGTGAAGACTTATGTGCCGAACGCCAACCTGACTGACATCAGCGTGTTCAAGGACACGGAAAACGACAATGCCATTTATCTGAATTTGAAATACAAGGTCAGATATTCCAATAACGACACCGAATACAGGATGGTTGTAAAACTTTAGTTACATACGATATGTCAGAGAAGAAAATTTCATATATGGACCGCTCTTTTGAGGATTACAGGAAATCTCTCAGAGAGTTGGTGAGCACTTATTACCCTGAGTTGGCCAATGATTTTGATGACGCTTCTATCGGAAGTTGGATTGTTGACTTGGTGTCTGCTATTGGTGACAATTTGAGTTATCATATTGACAGCGTATACTCAGAAACCAATATAGATACGGCAAGACAGGTCAACTCACTTTTCTCAATCGCGAGAAGTAATGGTCTTAAGGTACCAGGGCCAACAAGTTCTGTTGTAGAGCTTACGTTCAGTGTGGTTTTGCCGGCTGATGGCAAAAAGCCAAATTATGACTATGCTCCTATTATAAAGGCTAACAGTAAGGTTAAGGCGGGTAACGGCACGTATTTCGAGACGGTTGAGGACGTTGACTTTGCTGAGCAGTTCAACAGGGATGGTTTCAGTAACAGGACTGTAAAGCCTTACGGTTCAAACAGTACTCATATTACGCATTACATGGTTTCTAAGACTGTTATGGCGGTTTCGGGTGAGAGTGTCATTTTGAAGGAGGTTGTCAATTCGTCAATGTTGGTTCCGTTTTATGAGTTTGTATTGCCTTTCAAGAACATTATCGGTATAGACAGTATAATATTCAAGGGAGGTTGCTTTAACAACGACCCTAGTAGTAATGAGTTCAGTATTGACGAAGAGTTTGTCTCAAAGGATGGTGTTGATATCTACCGTTATTTTGAGGTGGACAGCCTTGCACAACTTTACAGGTGGGGCGATGACAGTTCTGAAAATGGTGTGTCTTATGTTTCCAATGGTGAAGTGATGGTTACAAAGGGTGCATGGAAGCCTATTACACAGAAGTTCATTACTGAATATAACGAGAATGGTTATCTTAAGATTACGTTCGGTTCAGGTGAGAACAACGGTCATTCTATGGACATGGTTTCAAATAACAGTGTTTATGCTAACCATGTGATATCAAAGATGATATATAACAACAATTTGGGTAAGAGGCTTCCAAAGGACACTACGATGTATATAAAATACCGTGTTGGTGGCGGTAAGGAGTCTAATGTGGCGGCTAACACTATTACGACATTGGCTAACATTGACTGTGTATTCAATAACGCGTCCCAAAATCTTAGCGAGCAGGACAAGAATAATGTTTATTCATCTATAACGGTTACCAATAAGCAACCATCTGTAAGTGGTAACAACAGTCCGAATTCGAACGAGTTGAGGCAGATGATTAAGTACAACAATTCAGCTCAGGAAAGGTGCGTGACTGTCAAGGACTATGAGAACCGTGTTAAGATGATGCCTTCTCGTTACGGTTGTGTGTTCAGGGTGTCTTCCATTGAGGAGAACAATAAGATTATGCTTTATGTTCTAAATCTTGACCATAAGGGTAATTTGACGAAGCAGATGAATGACACGTTAATCCATAACATAACCGAATATTTGTCAAAGTATCGTACGATGAATGATTTTGTGGAGATAAAGCCTGCGAGAATCATTAATTTGGGTTTTGACCTTTCAGTTTTTGTTGACAAGACTTATACGGTTGAGTTTGTTGTCAGACAGTGTATTGACAAGATTAAGGCGTATATGGACGTGAACGGAAGATACATTGGCGATGACCTGTTTATCGGTGATTTGGAGAAGGAGATTGGAAAGATAGACGGTGTTCTTAATCTGATTAGTCTTGATGTGTACAACATAGTCGGTGACGGTGTCAAGTATTCGTCTGATATGACTACACAGCCTACGACGACGATAGATTCATTCAGACACAGGATATTGGTAGAGGAGACTGATTATATGATTTACACGAATTCAAACGAGATGTTTGAGATTAAGAATCCTTCTGAGGACATTCGTGTTTTTGTTAAGACTCGTTAGTTTGTATGGGTTGCGCTTGTTTTACGTCGAAGCAGATTGGTGACATTTACGCCAAATTTTCCGACAAGATGGACGATAAGGTCAGAAAGCTTCCTTGGTATAGAAAGGTTGTGCTGAAGCTTTCTGACGCGTTTTTGTTTGTCGTATTGTTAAATTCGATACCGCTGATGTTTCTGTATGTGACGAATGAGCTTTCAAAGGGTAACGATATGTTGAGCCTTTCAGATTTTTTTAAGTTGGGTTTTGATGGCGAATAAGAGTTTTAAGGTTAGGACTGAGATAGGTGTAGACAAGTTCGTGCACGTTCAGTTGGACTCCGACATTAAGATGTTGGAGCTTTTAAGTTTGGATATTGACACAACGGGTTTTTACAAGTTGCATACGTCTGGTTATGGGTGTTTGGCAGGTCGCGTGTTGGCTAATGACGCGGTTGGCATACCTAACGCTCATGTGTCGGTGTTCATTCCGACCGAAAACACTATAATGGATGATGAGGTTCTTTATTCGCTGTATCCTTATACGGATTTGTATGTGAAGAATGAGAATAACACAAGGTATAATCTGTTGCCGGATGAAAAGGTTAGCGACTGTCATACTGTTGTCGGCACATTTCCTTCGAAAAGGATGGTGTTGGATGATGACAACTACATAGAGGTATTTGACTCGTATTACAAGTTCACGACAAAGACAAACACTGCGGGTGACTATTTTATTTTTGGTATACCTGTTGGTACGCATACTATACATACAGACATAGACCTTTCTGATATCGGGTTTTTATCGCAGAAGCCGAGGGATATGGTCTATAAGGGTTATGACATAAACTTATTTGAAAACCCGAACAAGTTCAAGTACAGTACCAATCTTGACAATCTTACGCAAATCATAAGTCAGAATGACAGTGTTGAGATATACTCGTTTTGGGGTGATGACGGAAATGGTGGTGAGAATGTAAAGATTAGCCGAAATGATGTGTCGGTACAATACAAATTTGAGCCTACATGTGTTTTCATGGGTTCCATAATAAGCGACGAGAAGTCACAGGCTATATCGAGAAAGTGTATACCGACAGAGAGAATGGGTCGTATGGCCGATATGGTTACCGGTAGCGGAACCATCGAGATGATACGCAAGACACCTGATGGTAATGTGGAGGAGTTTCAGATACAGGGAAACCATCTTATTGACGGTGACGGTACTTGGTGTTATCAGATTCCGATGAATCTTGACTATGTGAAGTCTGACGATAGGGGAAACCTTGTACCTACTGATGACCCGACTAAGGGTATTCCGACAAGGACGAGTGTGCGTTTTAGGGTTTCTTTGGGTGATTATGAGAGTGACATGGAAATCAACCATGTTGTCAAGGTTTTGGTGCCAAACAACCCGAAATCAGCGTACAACGATGATGGCATGACCCTTAAGCAAGACCCGATAGACTATCATTTTGGTTCTAAGACGGATGATGGTTCTTTCAAGGATTTGTTTTGGAACAATGTTTATACAGTTAAGAGCTTCATACCGAGATTTCAGAAGGGTAACTCGCAAAACAACAAGCGTTTCTCAGGATTCAAGGGTGTTAATGACAATTCAGGTAAAAATCATTTGCCGTACAACAACATACGAGTAAGGCTTAATTTTCAATTCAGGCTTCAGTGTGCTATGATGAAGTGTCTGATTTGGATTATGAAAATCATCAACAAGGTTTTCAACATCATTGTCATACGAAGGAAATCTAAGTGTGTTTACATTGGTGACGGCATATGCCCTGAAATGGAGGGTTGGTATTTTGCACCTGGGTGTGACAGTAGTGGAAAGCCATGGAAAAAGGCGTGGAAGGAGTTAAAAAGTGATGTTATTGGTGATGAGAAGTCAATTGACGCACAGAACGAAGACACTGACTTAGTATGCTTGACAAATAAGATAGACTATTTGCTTCAATGTGTGGAAATTAATTTGGCGATGGCGAACAATGTTATCAACTTTGACTTTTATAATGATTGGGTTAATGGTTTGATTTACGTGCCAAGATGGTCTGCTAAATTAAGAAAAAAGCACACAAGGCATTTTTTGGGTATAAAACTGAGAACTAGAAAGGAGAAGATACTTGCGTGTACTGATGAGAACTTCAAGACAAGAAGGCTTACCCAGCAGTGCGCGTTGTCTTTTGGTTATGACGGGGAGACGGGTACTTATACTAAAACTAAGACATCGTTGGGGTGTAAGAATAACAGAAAGAATAAGTGCCACAAGAAGTGGGGTCGTAAATTCAAGCATATTTTTGGTGCGGAGGCTTATCCGCTTGGTGGAGTAATTCACAAGCAGGAGACTATTGGAGGTGAATTTGCTTGGTATGCCAAGCCTTGTGAGTGGCATAAGAGTTATGATAATTCTTACGGTAACAGGTATATACTCTACGCGACTGATATAGTTCTATTGGGGTCATTGAATGATTTTGATGACAACGGTATACCACAAGCGTTTAAAAATCTCACGCCAACAACATATAGCATGCCGACAAATCTTGCGTCTACCAATATGGATGAGGATGGTTATATGTACAGCCATAATGGTAAGGGTAGTATTTGTACGCGTGGTCGTACGACAGAGCCTGTTGAGCCGATAACTGTTCAGACATTCGATAATTATTTTCAATGGTCAAAGACTAAGGAATATTATGAGGGTGTACCTGACGACGTTACCGAATACGCGGTTACGGAGACTTCCGGTGTGGATTGGGGTTATACAGGGCCTAATCAGGGTAGTCCAAATGGTAATAGGTTTTATGCTCCTGGTGGCATGTTCTTGGGTATATCTTGCAAGAATGCTGATGTAAACATTAAGTCTTGTGTGAATTTGGCGAGAGCCTGTGAGATAGGTTCGTCTCCTTCTAGTAGAAACCATATAACGCTTAGGGATGGGGACAATTTTGATTATGTTTATACTATACCTACAGGTTTGATATCTCGTGATGAGATAGTGTCAGATGACTTTAGGGTGATGTTCGCTACAATGAACAGCAATAATCTAAATGTTGTTACAGACCCTGAAAATGGTTTCAAGACTTATTCGTTTGTTTCATTAAAACCTACAAATTTCAATGGCGAGCTTAAAGACCTTGTAATAGGCAACAGTGATTACAGTAAATTCTACAATAGAGGCGAGAGTGTGGATGACGACGAGACAGGCAGGCATAATACGCAGGCTGTGTACAGGACTCTTGAATCGACAAGCGTAGATTATTATATGTTTAGGTTGGGTTTGACTGAGCTTCCTGACAGAAGGGAGTTGACCAAACACTATCTTATATACGACAAGACGTATGACAATGTGTCTATACCTATGTATGAGAACTCGTTTTATTTCTATTTCGGCCTTCATGATGGAAGTACGGCGTTGGATAAGTTTTTTGAGAAATTTTACGCTCCATGTAATGCGCTTTCTGAGGATAAAATGTCTTTTGAGATTATTGGTCATGACGCTTCATATAAGAACCCTAACGGTGGTAGCATAGAACTTAATTTTACTGGGATAGATTCTCCATATATTATAACTGTTGTTTACAATGGCGCTGAATTGAACATAGACTCTATTGTTGGTGACGGTGATTCGATAAAGACTTACGTTGACAATGGAAAGGTTGTTTACTATACAAACAGGTCCAATGTGGTTTTGACGGGTCTGACTACTGATGTGGAAGGTTGTGTGTATAGTGTTTTTGTCTCATGTGATAGCGGTGAGTCTTTTGCCAAGGATATTATATTGCGCACGATTCAACCTGATTCTGTTAGGGATATAATAATCGACAGGATTGAGCACGAGTTCTACGGAAAGCTTGACACTATCGTCATTGAGAACAAGGGTACCGAAACCCATACGGTCGTTGTTTACTATAATGACGAGAAAAAGACGTACACGATACCTGCGGGCGGAAGTGTCAGTGACGACCTCAAATACAAGGAGAATACGAAGGCAGTCGTTTATCTTCTTGAGGATGGCGTGGAATATTTCGTTGAAATGATTACGCTTCATTACAACAGAGGGTTGGACATTGTGCTGTATGATGACAACACGACTGTCAAGGATATTGCGGGAGACGTGAAACAAGTAGACCTTGGTGATTTGTATGAGGAGACCGGGAACGCTTTGCACAAATGGAACCTTGCAAAGTGTATCTTCTATGTGGACTCGGTATTCGACGACAATACTACGCATAGCGTAGAAATAGGTCCTGTTGGCGGTGAGCCTCCGTATAGCTATGTTCTTAGCGGTACACCGGAAACAGTAATATACAACGGTGAAAACACTGTTTTAAGGTTCAGAAACTTCACGACAAGCGTCACGAACAGTTTCGCTGAAAATGAGGAGGATGAGAACGACGAGTACACCCTTGACATGCACGATATCATGATACCCACTAAAGGTGTTAGTGCAAGACCTAACAACACACTCTTCAACGGTATTAACATAAGCTCTGAAGGCGAAGCGGTAAAGAGTCAGTACAAGTACAAATGTACTGACAATAGGGGGGATTATATAGAAGCTGATTTCCATATATATTATGCACCATTTTTCTTTGTAACGGTCTTTGACGTGACAAATGGGAAATTCAAATCGTGTATAGTGAACGGTATACCATATAACAAAATAATAGGCTACTCGGTCAATCGTGAAACCGACGATGTGGATGAACTGTTGGTTGAAGACTTGTTGGTAAATTCTATTCCCACAATTAATACAGGGACTTATGTAGAATCATCACCGGTCAAGTTCCATTGTACACTTTTTAGCGGTAATACCAGTTTTAGCAGTAATACCAATGACTATTCATTCTCGGTAATTGAAGGTGGCCCTGGAAAGAAAAATGAAGACGTTACGGAGTATGTGAGAAGAAGGTTGACATATAAGGATGTCAGGTTCATAGATGACGATGATAAGATTTTCAGTCTTTATGACGTTCATTATTACTATGTAAAGAAAGAAGGTTATGATATAGACAGTTTCCTTACGCCGGACCCGGGTATCTATAAGAAATCTTCGAACTATACGAGTGTGATAAACAGAAACTGTTCAAACCTTGACCATTTCTACAACGAATACATAGCCAAGGTTGACGTGGAGGCCCTTATACGTAATGTCGGTGAGCTCAAACAGGATGAGGACACCCTAAAGGACAATGACACGACATTGGAAGGCAATGACTCAAACCTTTTGGGTAATGACAGCAGCCTGCTTGAAAATGACAGTTCGCTGTTAGATAATGACGAGTCACTCAAGGGTGCCGTAGAGAATGTGGACAAGAACACGCAGACCGTAGACGAGAACACAAGGGTTGTCAATTCGACAAATCAGACCATAGCGGACGAGCTTGGAAAACTTTCGGAAGACCTTAATAACCTGACAGAGGAAAGTGAGTTCAACATATCTGTAAGCACCGGCGGTCTCAATGACATCTCCGACGTCGCTGTTGACATAGACACCGAGCTTAACGACGACCTTAACGGTGTTGAAACGACAGAGGACCTCACCGGTCTTTCAGCCAAATATAAGACGGTTCCAATCAGGGATGATATACTTAACATCCTAATGTACGACATAACAGGAAAGAAATATGTGCCAAAAAAGGACGATGGTTATATAATGGCTGTGTGTGACAATTGGACCAGAACCGGCAGCAAGCCGACATGGGCCAATATTTGGGAGTTTGTAACCAAGCACACGGACGTCATGGCAGTCGTCAAGTATTATGACGTTGACACTTTCAGGGAAAAGTTAAAGGAATATTTGCAGGTTAGGATTCATAAAAATTTCGGTAAATCCGATTATGATGACGGGGGTACAGCGTCGCTTCCTGAATACGAATGGCCTGAAAACATGAAGAAGAAAGCATAAAGCGGAAATAAAACAAAGATGTTGGTGAGATGAAACAGTATAGGGTTATTCGTGATATATCAAAATCACACAATTCTCTTGACAAGGAAAAGTTCTTGAACGTCAAAATAGATAGCGACAAGGGTTTGATGCCCCTGTCGCTTTGCAGTAAGCATATAGACGAGTACGAGCAGTACATCAAGGAAAAGGACGCGTGTGACAGATACAGGTTCGTCTTTACGATAAACCCTGTGTGTTCAAATGTCCTTTTTAACAGAAAGAGTGAGATTGTGTATTCGGAAGGTTCTGACGAGTGTGTCGTTGTTGGAGACAAACCTGTGAGTATCAATGACATGGGAGTCTCTGAGTATATAACAAAATGTAAGGGTTCTGGATTCAGCATTACACATGACAACTTGATAGACGACACGTCGTTCTCACATGATAAAATAGGTAACTTTTCATATCATTGCGGTCTTGACATACTTTCAAACCACTTTATGAGGAACAAGAATTTCAATTTGGTGAACAAGACGCTAAAACCTAATTCCCGTTTTAATACTATAGCCGATGACAACCGTTTCCATAATGGTGGTGTTGTTAAGGAGTACCTTAACAATATAACGTATGACGGTAGCAGGTATCATATGAATACGACTATGGACGAGACTCATCTTTATATGTATGAGGACCTTATGTCTATAACGGAGTCTATTGTAAAAAACATAAATGAACGTGATGGTTGGTTCGGTTTTATCAACAAGACCAACATGAAGATTAAGAATTTCGGCATACATTCGATTAACAGGTGTATTAACAATAGGCCTCCTAACGACAAGGTGGACTTTTATCCTGACAGGAGCCTTTTTTCTGTTATACCGAAAGAAAACAGACATAGGAAGCGTTTTGAGAACAATTGGAATTATTGCCTTACATACCCATATAAGGTTTATCGAGACAATCCCATGGTTGAGATACCTTTGGCTGATGGTACGAGGCTCAATGGAATGAAGGCTGACATTGTGGAACATTTGTCCAACATATCTTGTTTGGATGGCGGTGTCCTTAGGACTGATATAACGGTTTCGTTCATGACGCCGTTCAACAATGGGTTGGTGGTTGACGATGAGGTTGACATAACATTTGTCTATGACAATGGTGGTTCTTATGAGTCAAGATGGTCGACAGACAGGTGTAAGATAGTGTCTGTCGGTTATAACAATCAGTTTGAAAACACTGTATTCAGTGTGGATGTCAGTGGGCTTTATGGGTCATTACAGTCTATGTTAGATTCTTACAACAATGGAGGAATTGACGCTGATAAGATTCATGCAAGGGTTAGCAAGGTTGTAGACGGGGTTGTTTCTGACTATTATATCAGATTGTTCAGAAAGGTTCCGAATTTTAATAATGAGAAGTTTAAGCCTTATAACGTTACCGGACGTACTGACAGTGAGTTTTTGGAAAACCTTGAAGAGTTGGTAGACAAGACGGTTGAGAACGGTTCTGATTTCTCATACTCACTTAACCGATTGTGTTTCTCAACAAACGCCTATGGTGATGATATTGGGCAGATGGTAATGGATGAGGATGTGGACATAAAGGGTCTTGTAGACCATTTGGGGAGACCTGTGACAGAGTTGTACCTTACAATTGTGAAGAACAACAAGGGTTATTCTGATTGGTATGAGAAAGGTGTGTGCAATACTGAGGATGTCGAATATTCTCATTGTTTTGGTAAACTAACTAGTGGCTTTGACCTTTTCCCTACTGAAACGGATTATAATGTACATTGCATACACAATGTCGATGTGGATTCATTGCCAAAGAACATTCGCGATTTCATGTCTGAGAATTTCAATCTTGAAAAGTCTCCGAAAAATCTTGAAAATAATGAAGGTGAAATTACGATAGACGGTGATTCGTGTTTTGACGTAAAAGGGGTGTTTTTTGGGGATTATGTGAATTTTTTGCCACAAAGTGGTACGGAAAATGTGTTAGAAGGGGTTAAATTCCGTTTTAACACTTATCAGAGAGAAAGCGTAGACTCAAAATTTTCAGATTTTGTGTATTCCGAAATCATTACAGACGACTATGAGTTGAATGACAAAAGAAGTATGTCAAGCAAGCTCACTTGTGGGTTTAGTGTTAAGAAAATGAAATACAATTCGTTTAGTCTTGGTTTCAGTGATATCGTTTTCCCGTTCAATATACAACAGGAGGGTTATTATTATGCGCCTCATTATAAGATTCAAGTGCGTGAGTTCAAGGATAGTGTCATGCAGGACTATCATAGATATATGAAGATTGTCGGTGATATAGAAGTTTTGGATGACTCGGCTAATATGTATAGAATACGACTTTCAAAGCCTTATGGTTTGTGTTCCGGTGACACGGTTTATTATTATGATGAGGGTAAACGTTATTCAGGTGTTATAAAGAGTGACACTAAGGGCACTACGTCTTTTGATATAGAATTTGAGCAACCTTTGCGTTTGGGTGAGAAGACATATACGAAATTGTTCAGGGAAAACAAGCTGAAGCCGAGATATGCTTACGAGTTCAATGATAATACGGGCCGATATACTTGGAGGGACTTGAAGAAGGAGATTGACTATGGGCCTGATGATGAGCTTTATGATATGGTGTTCACTAACGGACGAAAGTACTTGAACAAAGAGTTTGTGTTGTACCTTAGAAGACAGGACCCTTACGGTTTGTACGGGCTTTCGACGGTGACTGAGGACTTGCCCACTAAATTCAGGGATATTATAATTGACGGTGAATACAAGGACATTACGGGAAGCGTGTTTGAGCCTGAGCGTATTGAGGATGATTGCGGGTTGAATATCAACGACTATTTGACTAATCGCGTGAATGTTCTTAAAACCAAGTTGGAAGGACAGGTCACTAAGGTTGATAAGTTTCTTAAAGATTGGGGGTTGAAGTGATGCATAAGATATTGACAAAGGATGCTACTTTCAAGGAGGATGTTCTCGTCATTTCTGACGGTGGCCTTAAATTTTCTGAAAGCGGTCTTGAGGTTGAGGTTACTTGCACGGTTCCTCATGGTATGTATGATGGGGATACGGTAATACTTTACCGATATGTTGACGCCTTGGAGTGGCGTGAGGAACTTGAGGTCACAGTGATTGACGATTATTCTTTCAAATTCAAGTCATTGGACGACATTGAGATGGATATAGTCTCTATGGAAAACGTCACATCTTGTTATAGGGTGGGTGTTGACGGCAACCGTATGGCTAACTATGTAAGGGTCAAATTATTGGAGCCTCATATATTCACAGACAGAAAGTTGTATGACGATGGTGAGTATGTTGTGGATGAGCATGTTGTAATTAGGGAAAATGTGCCTTCGGTATATTATTCCGATAAATTCAAGGTTGAAAAGCCAATAGTTCAGTGCGTTAACGGGCATGTGGTGTGTTATGATTTTCTTTACAGGGTGACAGGTTTGTTGGATGATAGTCACAAGTACTTGTTTGAGGAAGATTCGTACTTGAACAATGATTCGGTTGCGTTGTATTTCTATGACTTAGACGGGAAAAAAGTCAATATTGGTGGCGGCTTTTTCGTAGAAGATAAGACTAAGGTGTTTTTGGGTGATGGTGGTTCATTCAAGTGTGTTGAAGTGGACAAGGTGACGAATGACTTGGATGGTTCGTTTGGTATGGTTGTGGTTCCTGTCGATTTTGACGGAAAGGATATCATAGACACTTTACTTGTGTGTTATTCGCCTGATGAAGATATTGAAGATGTGTCAAAGCTGTTGAAGAATGGTGTGGGGTCTAAGATATATACTAAAAACACGTCGTTTTATTATGAGGACGGTGACAATCTTTCGTTGCGTAGAGGCGCGTGCCTTATAGCGAAAAGAGGTGTATTCAATTTTGGTATCCCTATCGCATGTGATTTCAATACGGATTTGTTCAAATATGACATATATGACCTTATAATGGATAGTGAGGCGGACAAGTTGGTGGACAAACCTCTTGATTTTGAAAAGTGTGTGTTTGAGCCATATGGCTTTGATAAGCTAACCTTTAAGGTGCATATGCGAGAGAGAGTTCGTGATGAATATGGATATTTGATTGACTATGATACGGACGACACGATGTATTGGAACCAATACAAGGGTACGAGTGGCACTATGTTAGAAAGCGACACGTGTTATGACCTTGGGTTTACTGAGGATGATGTTTACTATCAAAAGAAGTGTGTGTCAGAGACTTTTATCAGATTGTTGGTGTATTCAAGCAAAAAGCCTGTGGACAATGACTTGTTGTCGTTTGACAATATGTATTTGGATTCGGGCCTGATGTATTCTGAGTATGTTAGAGATGTTATTAATAAAGGTGTCGGGTTCGATGAAAGTCCTATGGTAAGATTTATATCAACGCACAAGTTTAATCTTGACTATCCTTGTGATGGTTACTATCTTTATATGTACCCTTCTATTATGGATGGTTTGGATGAGAGGGCAGTTTATTTGAGTGTAAGGTTTCATCATGCGAAGTACGGTAAGAGTATTAGACTTAGTGGTTCGAAAAGGGATTGCTATTGGGATACTGAAAGAGGTTGTGTTGACTTAGAGAGTGTTTACGATGACATGTATTTGCCCGTAGTCCTTAAAAGGTTGGGCAACAAATATTATTGGTATCCGAAAGATGTGAAGGCTAATGCTGATGGTGAGTTGGTCATTACGCTGTGGGAGCCTAGGATTAACGGTGTTAACGGCAAATAATGGAAAAGATAGTAAAGAAGATTAAGATAAATGACTTCAAGAGTCATTTTTTCGGCAAATTGCCGTCTGTTTCTGAAAAGTACGGTGACAACGTTAGTATTGAAGATGGTTCTGAAAATATGGCCCATTTCGGTTATGTGTATGGTTATGACAGCTATACAGATTATGGGAAATATCCGTACAGTGTGAAATTTGACAAGAACTGTAAAATATCGGGTGGTGATGATGAAACTAATGCCATTTTGATGTATCATTCTAAACTTTGTGAGATATCAAATCAATTCTGTAATGACAATGTGCTCCCTTATAAAAGTATGGTCAGTTTATATGGAAAGCTGCGCAGAATATTCAATGAGGGTGATTATTATTTGATACATAATGACGGAATAGACATTTGTTTTGTGCCCACAAAGAAGGTTCAGTATGACAGTAACAGACTTCTTTTGGCTCATGACTTGCCTAAAGAGGTATGTGTTGTGAAAAACGACAAATATGGTTTGGATGATACATACCCATATCCAATGGAGTTTGTTTTTTATGAATACGATGGTGGGGTTTCAGAGACATTGGAAGATGTTCCTTTTGAATATGTGTATACTGATGGAAATTGTAATGTAATCAGGACAGACAAGAAACCGGAAGGGGTTTATTATGAGGAAGTGAGAAAGCCTTATGAGGTGGTCACGTTGAGGTTTGACGATATGGCCTATCCAAAGGAGGTTTTTGATACATATATGGATGGTTACATCCTATGTGTACATGACTTGGTGTCTGATGTATTGCCAATGTTTAGTGATAGGGGTGTCGAATATGGTGGAAGGTATAGATATGAGGTTGACTTCATGAAATTTTGTGAGGGTTTGTATAGGCATATTGTCAAATTGAATGACGGTGAGTTTAGCAAACTATTTGATATGCCATATATACCGTTTACTCTTCATATTGAGCAAAGTTTTAACGGTTTAGGCGGGTACAGGCCTTATTATTTAGATTGGTCCCCAAATACGACATATTACAAAGGGAGTGTCGTCTTGCATGATGGTGAATATTATTTTCTGAACGATTTGCCTGAATATGCGGGAACGGTACCTCCTACTGATGATGACAATTGGGTCAAGATGTTCTACAAGTCATATCATGACGGGTTTGTCACTGGTTATGTTAAGTCTAAGATACATGAGTATGAGAACAAAAGGCCTTTTGACATTGATGATGATGGAAACGAGTTGCCTTTCTATGTTAGCGAGAATGGAAAGGTTCATACGAGGTTTATGATACATGACAGTCTTGTGGGGTATGGAAAAGACAAGGCTACTGTGATATACAAGGTTTTCCTTTCAAAGGATGTTCGAGGTGATGAGGGTTTGGTTGAGATAGATTATTCCAAATGTACTGAAAAAGGGTATTTTTGCTACCACAGTATGATGGATGAGTATCAATATATCAAATTCCATTATTGTAGGGATGCTTCGGTGATAGACGGTGCTATTGATTTGAATACAGGTTTTCATTATATGGACACGTTCTATTTTGAGCGGAAGGTTTATGAAGACTTTGAATTTGGTGGAAGGAAATACAGGGGTGTGACTTATTTGGATATTGATTTTGGAGTGTCTAATTATGTTGACTTTGAGCATGAGCTTCCGATGGCTGAGATTAGGTTCAGGCCGACAAACCTTTTGATGGAAGACAGCGCTCCCGGTCTGTTGGTTTATCACAACGAGGGTGATATGTGTATAGATGACCTTACGGTCAATTCAAGGGTTGTGATAGAACGAAGTGAGGACAGCAAAGCTAATTCGTATTGGAGGCACATGAAGCTTGGCGAGATGCAAAGTGTGAAGCAGATGGAGAGGAACAACTTCTTTTAAAAAACTCCGCAAAAACTATTTATAGTTATGGAAAAATTTAACGGTACATACGGAACGAGGAAAGCCGCGAACATAACGGCTGACGATTGTGACATCTATTATTATTACAGACCAAGCAGAAGCTCTGAATCTGTGGACTTTAAGGGTTTCAGAAAATTGGATTCGAACCTGTTGAAACAGGTAAACCTTCACGAGACGGGTGAAAGGCTTCCGGGTATATATAATTTGAGGCTTCCCATTTCAGAGTTTAGTGAAAAGGGTTTTTATTGTGTGTATATCACGCCGAAAGCCGTTTCGGGTATAACAATAGCCGATGTCGGTTCGTTGTACGGTTATCCAAATATAAGGGGTGTTGTGATTGATTCGGCAACTAACTACGCGTCAAATTCATTGGTCGGATACAGGGTTGAGTATTTGGATGAAGAGGGTGAAGTGTTGGATTATGAGAGGATTATAACATCAAACAACTATTGTGAACCGATGTATGTTGTGTCGAGTGACAATGCGACAGGTGGTGTGAGTTATAAGCTTAACCCTAATGGAAGTCTTATTTTTTGTACGTTGACACCTTCACTCGCCATGTCTTTCAATGCGGGAAACGAGCCTTTTATCGGAGAGAAGGGTCAGATGGTTAGACTTGTTAACACTAAGTTCAACCCTGTCATGCTTGAGATTGAATTGGTTGACGACGACATTGAGTCATTGTCTACTATGCTTAAGGGCAAGCAGATTAGAAACCTTGACAAGTCACTTATTACTACGTTTGACGGTGAAGGCGGAATTTACCATCAGGCATTGTTCGGCACAATTACGGATAGTGAGGGTGGTTTGCACCATGAGTTCAGACTTCCTTTGGAGGATTCCGTTGACGCGAGTGAGTTGGATAATTTGGAAACTATTGAGATGAACGTTTAAGATGGCTAACAAGAGATTTGTTACGAATTACAGCAAATACGTAAAGTATAAGAGGCATCAGGCCGTGAAGGACGGGGTAATCTTTGAAAAGGATTACCTTGTGCTTAATGGTAACGGTTTGGTTAGGGGTGACGGAAGTTATGGCGAGGGTAATTTTGTCATAACAGACAACAGGGGTGAGAACCTTAAGTTGGAATACAAGTCAGGTGATTTTGTAAAGCCATCTGACGGCAAGGGGTATTGGACCTATGATGACACATCCGAGGAGAATAATGTTACTGACAGTGACATAACCGTTAAGCCTAACTATGAGAGTCTGAGGGACTTTGTTTATTATGGAAGTTGCACAGAGGTTGTCAGGGTCGCCATGTCTTCAATTTTGGAGGGGTTTCCCGCTGAGCTTTATGTTTCTGGGACTAAGGCTGACACATATTTTAAGGACCAACCGTTATACATAACGGATGACGATAATATAGGTCTTGGAGGAAGATATAGTTTCAAGGTATATTCAGAGGATGGTGTTGACTTAAAGTTCAGTGATTTTTACTATGTCCATAATGAATTTGGTATAGACCTTCACACTATGGTTGACACTGAGGATATGGATGATGCTTTTTATTTAAGGCATTTCAGCGCGTCTCATAACGATTATACATTCATTAAGGATGAGGATGGTATGGAGAGTGAAAGGTTTTGGAACTCTAAATATAACGTGGTTTATCCTAAGAATGGTGAGAGGGTTGTTTATTGTGACAATGGCAAGCCTACAATCGTTAAGATTATAGACCTTATGGACGAGACTTGTGAGGGGAAGTTTTTGGTTTATGTGGTGTATCTTGAGGGAGAGTTCATAACGCTTTACAGGGGTGTTAACTATAATGTGCACATACGACCTCAAAACTATTACATAAAGAAGTTCTTTGATGGATTGGACGGGATGAAGAGACTTTTGCTTAATCCTGACACTAATCCAAGGTTCACTATCAACATTACGACCCCTTATTGGACAGACAATGGTATAGTAAACAAGAAGACCAAACTGAGGTTTCCAACATTCAACAATTGGAATCTTGATGTCACTACGGATACATTCGGTGCTTTTTACAGAAAGTTGCTTGAGGTTTCCGAATTTATGGACGAGAACTATACTGACAACCTTTGGAAGCATATGGTTCATGACTCCATAAAGAATAAGGACAATACTTATGTGAATGAAGAGGCTGATGAGGACAAATCTGACTATGTCATAGGTGTCGGAAAAATGGAGAAGCTTATGCATGTCATAGGTGCGTTTTTCGACTTGATTAAGGTGAAGATAGACAACATCAAGTCCGTGAATACGGTCACTTATAACGGAAGTAATAATACTCCTGACTATTTCATGAGTGACGCTAATGAACTTTCAGGGTGGGATGTCAAGGACCCGGTTTCTGTCTTCAAGTATGAGCATAATGTTGATAATATATTCTCAGAGGAGAAGAAGAGTTATAATACCGCTGACGCCAAGAACAGGTTCATGAAGTACCTTAAAATTAATAGCCCGCATATATTTTCAAGGAAGGGTACGAAGGAGGGTGTTGAGATGTTAATGTCCCTTTTTGGTCTTGTTTCTTATGACTATGCGAGACTGTGTGGTAGTGATGAGTATGACTATAAGATTGATGAATTTGTCTGTGTTACTGATGGTTTTGGTGGTTATGTTGAGGATGTAGCCAAATATAACAGTATGAAATATACTTTTGACACTACTGGTGACGAAATGCAGGGTCTAATGGTGGCGAGTGTTTATGTTGGCGAAAACAGGTATCTTATTCCTTGGTTCGACAAATCTGTAAAATATGACGGCGATGTATATTATCAAATGAGCGGTGGTTGGTCACTTAATAAAAAGGAGGGTGAGAGTCTTTCGGATAAGGATGGGTTGAATCCTTTCGGGTACGACGAGAGTGTCAACTATATGATTAAGGTTGGTACTATTGATGATTTGATTTCCATACCTAAAACCTCATTGTATGACGGAATGGTTGTTAAGGTGATTGATTTTAGTACTGTAAACAAGGACAATGTTGAGCGTCTTTTTATTGAGTATGGTGATTTGGACGAATATGACTACTCTCAATATTTCTATCTGTCAGACATAACCAATACCGGCACGTTCGGTGAAGATGGTTGGTTCAACATACCGAAGAGGGATATCGACATTAACGACAAGTACGGTAAATTGGTGAATCATTTGGAAAGAATGGTCACAACGAATTTTGGAAACGCCCCTCATGTTGGTTATGGCTTGTATGATGACGGTCGTGGGTATTTGTCACATTTCTCTAACCTGTTCAAGCATGCGATAGATACTATGGGTTTTTCGGAGGGTATGTACGATTGTGATGGAGAGTTGATACCTGAGGTAGGTAACATAGGGTTTAAGGGTATATTCGGAAAGGATGGAGAGGTCTTATATGTAAAGGACAACAAACGTGTTTGGTATTTTGATGACGAAATTCCGACAGAGGGTGTTGTTGAAGGTGCTTATGAGTCTGATATAATGCCGTATGATTTTGAGACAGGTGAGGTGGGTTGTTTCAACGAGTCTTCTGCGAATTCGGTAATAAACACAAAAAAGATTAAGATTACGTTTAGGGTTCTTAATGATGAGAACAGATTGTTCATCGAGGAATGTGTATTACCTTATGCTAAGCAGTTGATACCATCAGGCTTGTTGCTTGAGATTGTTTATGACAACGGCATGGTTGTTGGCGTAAGTGAATTTGAGGAGCCTGTTGTTATGGGTGTGACTAATGACAGCAAGAGCTCGTTTAAGGAATATTTGCACGCTTGTGATGACCCTGAGTGTGAAGATGTTGACTAATGGTTTGAAAACGGTTTTTAAAAATGGTGAAAAGTGGATATAAGTGGTATATAACCAATGGTGTTTATGCCTATATTAACGGACATGTGGGTGATGAGTTGTCATCCGAGATGGAGTCTGAAATTTCGTCCAAAAATTATACTGAGGCTGTGTATGAACAATTGTTCAAGTCCATGGTCAACAATGTCGAGCAAAAGGGTTATAAGGTTAGCTTTCGCTCTTATGACGCTTATTACAATCTTGACGAGACGCCTGTAAGTATAAAATACGGTGTTCAGGGAAACATGGGTGCTCAGGGACCTATGGGTCCTCAGGGTCCTCAGGGGCGTGACGGTAAGGATGGTGGCCCAGGACCTCAGGGTCCTCAGGGTCGAGACGGAAAGTTCATGTCTTCTTTGCAGACTGCCAATGTAATAGTGTACAAGGGAAGTGAGACCAAACCTGAAAAGCCTTTTGGCGGAAGGTTTGATTACAAGGAATGGGAAATGGTTGAGACTCCGATTGGGTGGACCGACTTGTATGACGCTGATGTTTTGGAAAGCCCTGTTGTATGGATGTCAACGGGTGTTTTTCAAAGCGACAAGGAGGATGGTGTGTGGTCTGAGCCAATACGAATGACAGGCGCTAATGGTGAGGACAGTGACACTATGGAGTATATCTACATCAGGTCAAAGGATGAGTCTATAAACCCGAAAGCGCCTAAATCGGAAAACATTAACGGTTATGTGCCTGAAGGATGGAGTAACCATCCGGAGGATATAAGCCCTGAACAAAGGTGTATTTGGGCCTGCTACCGTCTTAAAGAGAATGATGTTTGGGGTGAATGGTTCGGTCCAGTTCTTTGGTCATCTTACGGTGAGAGGGGTACTGATGGTGATGGTGTTGAATATATCTTTAAGATATTGAAGAATGATAGGGGTTTTGAAGATGAAGTGTCAATTGACAACCCTGTTACACCTGATGATTGGGAGACTAATGTTTCTTATCAGACACCTGAATATTTGCCGGGTGATGATTGGGTTGACGAGTCGATAGACATTTATTCTGATGAATATAAGGAATACTATGTAGTTCAGTTTGTCAGCACAAGAAAAAGGAAAAAGGGTGTTTGGCAACCATTTAGTGATGCGGTTGTTTGGTCAAGGAAGGTAAGTGATGGCGAGGATGGCCAAAAGCTTAATATTGTGGCTACATTTACAGACAATGCCGATTTTGAGGTTTGGAAGAAAGAGGTGCAACGAAATGGATGGAAATATACCAAGGATGGTGTGTTGACTGATTTGGTTATTGGTGACGCGGTAATATCGGAAGGTAAGATTTACATATTCGACGGGGATAGTTTTACCGGTGGGTTGGCTATAACAGGAGAGGCGTCATACTTACATGTTAAGTATGCTGAAAATGTGACGTTCAATGGCGAGAATTGCGGTGTTGATTGGACAGACCCGACTAATGAGTACGCGGAGGGTGAGAACCCTAACGGTGCCAAGTTCATAGGAATGTATGTGGACAATCAGATAGATGACAGTTCAGATGGTTGTATGTATACTTGGACCAAATTCAAGGGTGACGATGGCTTTGGCAAGGAGTTCATTTTCACACGAACAAATGATATTAACAAGAAACCAAAGGTTCCGAAAAAGGGTGCGTCCGATAACCTGATAGACAAAACTAAGGCTGAGTGGTCGGGAAAGGACGAGAATGGTGTTATTTGGACAGATGAGCCTTCAGGTGTTGATGGTGCGCATATGTATGAATGGATGTGTACCCGTTCTTTCGCTGATGGAAGTTGGAAGGATTTTTCAGGTGACGATGATGGGTATGCGGTGCTGTACCATAACTATACTGAGGCGGTAGAGGGCAAGCCGGGGCAAAATTCGCCAATACTTTATCCTATGGGTTATTGGGACCCTGAGGTTGAGTATGTGAGGAATGAGCACAGCACGCCTTATGTGATAGACCCTGCTGACAATGAGTATTATGTGCTTATTTCTGACAGAAGTTATGGTAAGAGACCAAGCGTCACTTTGGATGGAACGTGGTTGAAGATGGAGAAGTTCGAGGCTGTCATGGTGAATTTCCTGATAGCGGACAACGGACTTGTTGGAAGTGCCGTATTTAACGGTAACTATATGTTCTCGCAGTATGGTGTGGACATTAACGGACGTAGTCTTATAGCAGAGGAATACAAGAATTTCTTCAAGCTTGACCCCTATTACAGGGATTATGACTATGCGACGTATAAGACATATTTTGACGAGTTCAAGAAATATGTCAGCGCTAATAACGAGGCTAATGCTAAAAACACTAAGTATTACGAGCTGTACAGTAAGAAGTACCCTAATGAGAAGATTAACGAGATTAGTGGACCTCCTGCTGATAGGAACTCAATATTTTTGCCTAATACGTGTATTGATTTCAAAACTGGCGCTCTTTGGGCTAATCACGGTTTAGTGGAGTTCAGGGATGG
>JAEIGA010003223.1_pt1 | contig 25632 bp, 26 predicted proteins | sample 9270691 | NCBI WGS metagenome assembly JAEIGA01 (sample SAMN17057246, study PRJNA624740) | gut metagenome | biome: biome; isolation source: fecal sample | host: Bos grunniens | place: China: Xizang | collected 2019
ATTTCTGAGTTTAGGTCTAATGCTAAACGTTATATAGATAATATCATAAATGACAATAGTGCTTTGATTATTAACAGGGGTAATACTGCTGCCGTGCTGATTTCTTTGGAGGAGTATAATTCAATTAAGGCGACTCAGAGCCTTTTGGAATCTCAGGTTATGTCTCATGAAGTGGCTATTGGTGTTGAGCAGTTGAACAGTGGTGAGTGTATCGAGGTTGATATTGATTCGTTGTAAGCATGAAACTTAACTTTTCTCCTAATGCTCTTAATACATTCCAACAGATTAAGAGTTTTGATCCAGCTAAGGCAGAACGTATAAAAACCATACTCAAGGATGCTGTTCTGCATCCTGAGTCTGGCATAGGAGAGCCAGTTGCCCTTGACGGAAAATATAAGGGTTTGTGGCAGAGGAAAATCTCATTTAATGAGTTTCTCTATTATGTTTTTGATGAGGAGTCTTTGACTGTTGTCTCTATAAAAATCGTGAATGAAGCGACAACTTTAGATAAGCCTTCCACTTTCGAGATGGGGGAGTTTTCGGAAGATGACTATGCTTCAGTAATGGCATTGATGGCTGCAAACAGGGGTAAGGATTCCGAGCCGAAGGTGGGACTCTTCTGGTATAATCGTGCAAACAATACTTTGTTTGGTGTTGTGTCTCATCGATTAAGTGATTATACTAAGGCCAATGCATCTGATGGAAGAATTACTTGCTCGGAGATGCATGAGGATGTGTGGAAGAAGGAGTTCAGGAAGCAGAAGTACCAAAATAATGGGCAAGGACCATTTGTCGGTGCGTATCAGGATAAACCGAGGGGTAGAGTCTTCTATAACATTAATACGGATACTTTTGAGGTGGCAGTTGGTAAATGGCTTGAAGAATTCCCGCAGGATTATCAACTGATTTTGGATGAATTTGATTTGCCTGCTGATAAGACTCAACCAATGTATGCCATACATTGGGATATAGGAATGTCTTGGAGGTGATTAATTGTTGATTATAATATGTCCGAAAGAAAAATGATTTACCTGTGTCTTGCTAACAGGGAAGGGTACAGAAACGCACACTAAAAATGGCTTTTGTACGTAGGATTTTGCCTGTCCTGTATGTTTTCTTATGAATATTGTTTATTTTTGCAAGTTGAATAAAAGTGATAGATAGGTAATGGAAGCCTACGAGCAGGTATTTTTCAGTATGGTGCGTCATTCCCTTTGGGAGACGCCAGTTGTCGTTCCGCCCGGCTTTGTCGAGTGGAAGCGCGTTATCCGTATGGGTAACGTGCAGGCGATGCATGGCGCTATAGCAAACGGGTTGTTGGCTAGCCCTGAGATACTTGCTCCGCTGCCTGAGTCAGTTCATATTAAGATGAATAATATGATGATGACCAATGTCTACATGCATACAAAGGCTAATTGCTATGTGCAGGTATTGATCAAGGCTCTCAGGGCAGCAGGTGTGGAAGCGGTGCTATTGAAGGGTCAGGGATTGGCTATGAATTATCCTAGTCCCGAGGTGAGGCAGTGCGGTGATATTGATTTGTATGTGGGTGAGGAGAATTATCGCAAGTCATATGAGGCCCTTAAGGATGTTGTCGATGAAATTGATGAACCTTCTGTTCTTGATGGAGATGGAAAGCATTTCCATGCTCAGATTTCCGGTACTATGATCGAGATTCATAAGTATTCTGAGGTGTCTTCTTCTCGTTGGTTTGATCGAGTTTATCAGCGTTATGCATCAGGTGGACTGACGACGAATCTTGTGGAGATGCAGTTCGGAGATGTCAAGGTTGCGACTCCATCTGACAACTTCAATGCGTTCTATATTTTTAGCCATCTTTGGAATCATTTTCTTAAAGGCGGAGTGGGTCTGAGACAGGTGGCTGACCTGGTGATGTATCTTCATTCACGAGCTTCAGTATTGGATGAGGTATATCTACGTAATATCTTGAATGATATGAAGTTGATGAGACCATGGCGTACCTTCGGATGTATAGCTGTTGATATGCTTGGTTTGCCTGAAAATGAGTATCCTTTCTATGATCCTAAGTATAGGAAAAAGGCTCAGAAGGTGCTCAAAATTATACTCGCAGAAGGTAATTTTGGTAAGGAATATTTAAAGACCTTTAATCGTCCTAGTGGGTATTTGCGAGGTAAGCTTTATTCTTTTTCTATGCATTCAAAACGCAATATGCGATTGTTGAAAATATTCCCAAAGGAGGCTTGCTTCCAATATTTTTGGCTTCTTAAGGGAGGTCTTGTGCGCCTTTTCAAGGGTAAGATGTGATCGGGTCAGAGCCAATCTTCAAAGGCTTCTGGCTCGATTTCGTTTTTATGTCTTTTGTCGTCTGCTTTATTTGTTCGTTCGGGTAATATTTTATATCTTTGTTTAAGATATGCATATGCTATAGCATATGGTGTCTGTAAGATGTATTATTAATAACCAAAACTACCTTGTTACTGGATAGTACAAGACCGCTTGGTGAAACCTTGTATATTGACTTTAGATGCCCAGAGAACGCTTCTGTGGGTGTCCTATCGTCGTGTAACTAACCAATAAAAGATGCAACTGACAATATATTTCATCACCTTGTTTTTTGTTTCGCTTTGTGCGACTTGGTGGGTATATAAGAAAGTCCTCAAGATAGCCAAACTTAAGAATATCGTAGATAATCCTGACGGAAGAAAGATTCAGAGTGTGCCTGTGCCGTTGCTTGGTGGTGTGGCTGTGTTCTTTGGCATCGTTGTAGCGTTTGCCACAGCCGGGCTTCTTTTTGATATTTCAAACATGTTCGCAATCATTTGTGTCATGTCGATCATGCTCTATCTAGGAATGATGGATGATATCCTGGGCCTATCTCCAAGGCTCAGGTTTTTTGTTGAAATATTGGTGGTTCTACTGTTGATTTTCTGCAATGACTACTCAATCAATAACTTTCACGGATTGTGGGGTGTGAATGAGTTGTCACCATGGATTGCAGTGCCGCTGACTGTTTTTGCGTGTGTGGGAATCATTAATGCAATAAACCTCATTGATGGTGTAAATGGTTTGAGTTCAGGATATTGTATCGTGGCATGTGCGATTTTTGGAGCATTTTTTATGGCTACAGGTGACTCTGATAGAGCGTCGATGGCCATTCTTTCAATAGGCGCCTTGATTCCGTTTTTCTGCCATAATGTTTTCGGTGCGAAGTCAAAGATGTTCATCGGTGACAGCGGTACGCTGGTGATGGGTATTATCATGTCGTCGTTCGTCATCAATGCCCTCAAGACAGGATCTACCATTGCTGCTCAGATGCCTGCAAATTTTGGAGTCGTGCCGTTCACGCTGGCAGTGCTGGCCATCCCTGTGTTCGACACTTTGAGAGTGATGATTTCGAGACTTATGAAGGGCGTTTCGCCGTTTACTCCAGATAGAAACCATCTTCATCATCTGTTATATGACCTGCATTTCTCGCACATCGGTATCACTATGGTAGAGATTTTAGCCAATCTTATTATTGTTGGTTGCTGGTATCTGAGCTATCGTATGGGTGCATCGATTGATATGCAGTTGTATGTGGTGATCTGCCTTGGATTGCTGATTACGTTTGTGTTCAATAAGTTTGCTCGCAGTCAGGAAAAGAAGCAGTCACCAATCTACCATTCTCTCACAAAAGTTGGCGACTGGACTCATGTAGGACATACCAACTGGTTCTTGAAACTCCGCGCATTCCTGGACAGGAACAGTGAGGTGGAGACGGAGCATTTACCAACTAAGAATTAAAGCAAAGAATATATATGAAAGCTTGTTTTATGGGTCTTGGCTATATTGGCCTCCCGACAGCGATAATTGCAGCTAAGCATGGAATACAAGTAACAGGTGTTGATATAAATCCGATGGTGGTTCAAATGACCAACCAGGGAAAGTTGCATATCATTGAGCCAGGAATGGAAGAGATGCTTCAGGAAGTGGTGGCATCAGGTGCTTTGAAGGCTTCTTCAACTCCCGAGGTCAGCGATGCATATTTCATGGTCGTTCCGACTCCTTTCAAAGGAAACCATGAGCCTGATACTTCGTATGTTGAGGCTGCAACCCGAGCAGTGCTGCCTCTCTTGAAGGAGGGTGACCTTTATGTCATTGAGTCGACTTCACCGGTGGGAACGACTGACAAGATGAAGGACCTGATCTTTGCGGAGCGCCCGGAACTTGAGGATAAGATATATATTGCATATTGCCCTGAGCGTGTGCTCCCTGGAAATGTGATTTATGAGCTTGTCCATAACGATCGTGTCATCGGTGGTATGAATGAGGCGTCGACAGATAAGGCTATTGAGTTCTACAGCCATTTCGTGACAGGAGAACTGCACAGGACAAACTGCAAGACAGCAGAGATGTGCAAGCTTACAGAGAACTCTTCGCGTGACGTCCAGATCGCGTTTGCAAATGAACTTTCGCTTATATGTGACAAGGCTGGAATCAATGTGTGGGAGCTTATAAGCCTTGCGAACAGACATCCGAGGGTAAATATCCTTCAGCCAGGATGTGGCGTGGGAGGTCATTGTATTGCTGTTGATCCATATTTTATCACAGCAGACTTTCCTCTGGAATCCAGAATCATTGCGACTGCGCGTGAGATCAACAATTACAAGTCTTTGTGGTGTGCTGAGAAGGTGCATAGCGAGATGCTTAAGTTCGAGCTCGCAAATGGACGCAAGCCGTGGGTGGCTATGATGGGTCTGGCTTTCAAGCCGAATATTGACGACTTGCGTGAATCTCCAGCTAAAAGTATTGCAACCAAGGTTATGCAGAGCTATAACAATGCTCAGATGATGATAGTGGAGCCGAATGTGCAGGAGCACAATGTGTTCAAGCTGACAGATTACAAGGAGGCCTATGAGAAGGCTGATATCGTTGTCTTCCTTGTCAACCATAGAGAGTTTGCAGAGCTTAATTATCGAGATGATCTCATCGTTCTCGATTTCTGCGGTACGTTCAAATAGTTATGAAGAAGGTAATGTTGGTCTTCGGAACGCGTCCCGAAGCAATCAAGATGGCTCCGCTTGTAAAGGAGTTTCAGAAACATCCGGAGTCTTTTGAGACAATAGTCTGCGTCACAGGTCAGCACCGTCAGATGCTCGATCAGGTGCTGCAGATCTTTGATATCACTCCGGACTATGACCTCAACATCATGAAGCAGGGGCAGGATCTTTATGATGTGACTTCGCGAGTCCTTCTCGGGATGCGTGATGTGCTAAAGGAGGCTCAGCCGGATGTTGTGCTTGTACATGGCGATACTACAACATCAACTGCTGCGGCCCTTGCTGCTTTCTACCAGCAGATTCCTGTAGGTCATGTCGAGGCGGGGCTTCGTACGCATAATATCTATAGCCCATGGCCTGAGGAGATGAACCGTCAGATCACTGGCAGAATCGCAACATATAATTTTGCGCCGACTCCTTTGAGTGAGCAGAATCTTCTTCGTGAGGCGGTTGCTCAGAAGTCGATCACAGTCACAGGAAATACTGTGATTGATGCTCTATATTGGGTTGTTGACAAGATTCGGAATAATGCGACTTTGAACTCAGAGCTAGGAGCCCAGTTGAGAGAATCCGGATATGATGTGAACAGACTTGCATCCGGTAAGAAACTAGTACTCATCACCGGCCACAGGCGCGAAAACTTCGGAGACGGATTCATCAATATATGCACAGCGATCAAGGATCTTACTCAGAAGTATCCTGATGTGGATTTTGTTTATCCGATGCATTTGAATCCGAATGTGCGCAAACCGATACACGAGGTCTTTGGAGAGGATTTAGCAGGACTTGGTAACATGTTCTTCATTGAGCCGCTTGAATACCTCAGTTTTGTGTACCTGATGGAGAAATCCACAATCGTCCTGACAGACTCCGGTGGAATCCAGGAGGAGGCTCCAGGCCTTGGAAAGCCTGTGCTCGTGATGCGCGATACAACAGAGCGTCCGGAGGCCTTGGAGGCCGGCACTGTCAAGCTAGTAGGAACAGATTACGATATGATTGTCAATGAGGTGTCTGCACTTCTTGATGATGAGGTTGCATATGAAAAGATGAGCAAGGCAGTAAATCCGTACGGAGATGGTCAGGCTTGCTGCAGGATAGTTGAACGTGTATGTCTAGTCTGAATATCTCAAAAGTAATCTCCGGAACGAAGTGGTCTACACTAACCGAGATATTGGCCAAGCTGATATCTCCGGTGACCACTATGGTGCTGGCCAGATTGTTGACACCGGAAGCGTTCGGAATTGTTGTTACTGCAACAATGGTGATTACTTTTGCAGAGATCTTTACAGACGCCGGATTCCAGAAGTATCTGATACAGCATGAGTTCGAGGATGAACAGGATAAATATCAGAGTACTTCGACAGCTTTCTGGTCCAATTTGGCTTTGTCAATAATTTTGTGGCTGCTTATAATAGCTTTTTCAGAGCCGTTAGCTACCGTATTAGGCAATCCGGGACGAGGAAATGTTATTGCCATATCTGGAATCTGCATACCGTTGGCTGCTTTTTCCAGCATACAGATGGCTCTGTACAAACGTGCATTGGATTTTAAGACATTATTCAAGGTCAGACTGATCGGAATATGTATACCGTTGTTTGTCACAGTACCTCTTGCTGCATTGACAGAAAGTTATTGGTCTCTGATCATCGGAATGATATTCCTGAATGTCTCCAATGCTTTGTTCCTCACCATATTTTCTTCATGGAAACCTAACAGGTATTTCAGCTGGGCCAAACTGAAGTCAATGCTGTCGTTTTCCATATGGTCGGTTTTCGAGGCCATAAGCATTTGGCTGACAGGATATGTTGACCTTTTTATCGTCGGAACTTTGCTTAGCCAGCACTACTTGGGAATATATAGGACGTCGATCACTATAGTCGGACAGATAATGTCAATACTGACCGCATCCACTCTTCCGGTACTCTACTCATCATTGTCACGACTGGCAAATGACCCCGAGGAGTATAACAGTTTCTTTCTAAATTTCCAGAAGAAGATTTCGTATTTCGTCCTTCCTTTGGGTGTCGGCATATTCATGTTCAAGGATTTTATAACGAACACTTTGTTAGGGTCCCAATGGGGCGATTCCGCAGGATTCATAGGAATCTGGGCCTTGACCAGTGCTATAGTGATCGTGTTATCATACTATACCAGCGAGGTGTGCCGTTCGAAGGGTAAGCCTATGATTTCATTTGTTTCACAGGTGATTCACCTTGCTTTTCTGGTTCCGGTCATCATTATTGCTGCCGGATATGGTTTCGAGGTTCTGTATAATTCAAGAGCCTTGATACGTTTACAGGCGGTCCTTGTCGATCTGGTGATTCTGTATATGTTGACCAGAATCACACCTGTGGAAATATTTAGAAACATCATCGCCTCGTTGTTTGCGACTGCTGTCATGTTCGGTGCGTTCAAGCTTTTGCCTTCAATAGACGCGGATGAATTCTGGATGAATGTGGTATATGTTATTTATTGTTGTCTGGTATACGTCGGTACACTGATGGTGTTCCCTTCAGAGCGTAAGGAACTTGGACAATTTGTAAGATATATAATCAAGAAACAATGATCTTAAGACTGTTTTACAGATTGCTATATTCTGGGTTGTTGAATTTTCTCCCTGATAAGTTGCTGATTTCCATTCAGTTCCGTTTGTTGCTATGCCGCAGGATGAATTGGGATGCGCCTAAAACGTATAACGAAAAATTGAATTGGCTGAAGTTGAATGACAATTCAGAAAATTATAGTAAGTACGTAGACAAATATGCTGTCAGGAGCTATATCGAGGAGACTATCGGTGCAGAATATCTTGTTCCTCTTTTGGGAGTCTGGCCTTCTTTTGATGAGATCGATTGGAATTCTTTGCCGGACAGTTTTGTTCTGAAATGTAACCATGGCTCTCATTGTTCAATAATTTGCACGGATAAGAAATCGCTGGACCTGTCAGGAGCAAGATCCAGGTTCAACTCGTGGATGAAGCGCAACTGGTATTGGCTATATCGTGAAAAACCTTACAAGGCAATAGTGCCTTGCATCATTGCAGAGAAGTTTATCGGAGTTGATGAGGTTGTACCTGAGGATTACAAGGTGTTCTGTTATGATGGGGTTCCCAAACTGATCAGAGTTGATGTCGGAAGATATAGCGACAATGTGACATATAATTATTACGATGTTGATTGGAAACGGTCTGACCTGCAGTTTACAAAGATTTCTGATGAGCCTACGCCTCGCCCTGAGTGTCTTGAAGAAATGCTCAGACTTTCAGGTGTTCTGGCAAATGCATTCAGGCATGTTCGTGTAGATTGGTATGTTGTAGGTGGAAAATTATATTTTGGTGAGATGACTTTCTATAATGCAGCCGGTTACGATCCGGATTTCATCAGGTATGAGGATGATTTGCAGTTTGGACGTTATCTGAACTTATTTGAGTGATTTATGATTCAGGCACTGAATTTCCTATTTCTGGGATATGTTATAATATGGCCTTTGTTCTCCGCTACTGTTTTTCAGATAGACGGAGCGGGTAGAATATATATGATTCTATCCGCCATGGTCATGCTTGCCAATCTGCCCAATAATAAGTTCCGTGCCGTGGGTAAGTCTCCTGTATGCTTGGTTTGGCTGCTTTGGATCATATATACGATACTTAACAAACTCAGGGCCGGTATCCCTCCTATGGACAATATACCGATGTTCTCTTTCATATTTGTCTATCTTATTCTTCCGTTTTTATCACTGTGGGTGGCGGCATATGAGATGCAGACGCATCCAAGGATGCTTTTGAGGACCTTGCTAGGTATATTTATCGTATATCTTCTATGGGGCTTGTATGTGGTGCGGTCTATCCCTGCGGGAGTTGATAGAGGATCCGGTGTCTTGGGAAATGAGTTCGCCCTTGCCTGTCTGTCCGTTATAACCGTGTCCTGTCTTTGCTATAATCTATCTCTTATTAAGGCGAGGACTTTGCTTTTCATCCTGGCATGTTCGGCTGCCGCCATATTTATTATGGCTACACGAAAGGCATTTGCCGGTGCGGTCATCATTCTTTGTTTCTTTTATGTAAGCCGCAACTTCAAATTCACTTTCTTCAACCTGGTCAAGATATGTACGATGTTCCTGTTCTTATATTCTGTAACAATGTATGTGATGCAGAACACAGAGATAGGAGAGCGTTTCATGTCAATAGAGGAAGATGCTGAGAAATTCAATACTACTGATTCAGCACTGCTTTCGATGCTGGGAGACAGGGCTTATTTCTATATTGAGGGTTGGGAACTCTTTTTACAGCATCCGTTTTTGGGAATCGGAATCGATAATTTCAGGACAGTAACAGATTATCCGATGCCGATACACTCGGAATATATGGTCCAGCTGGCTGAAAACGGACTGGTAGGTTCTCTTCTGTATTTTATCTTCATATGCTCAATATTCAGCTCATCCCTCAAGATAAAGAAGATAAGTCTCAGGGGTATGGCATTAGGATGGTTGCTTTGCATACTGTTCATTTCTCTGACTTCATGGACATATGATATGCCTCTGTTCTTCATCATATTCGGCATTATGTTAGGCCTTCAGAAACAGGATAGCATATGAAAAAGGTCTTGCTTGTAACGAATCCACATTGTGGTGGAGCCGAGAGGATGACAGTTCTGTTCGGAAAGATTCTTTATAAGAAAGGATATGATATAGAAATCCTGATATCTCGTCTGGTGGATAACGAGTGTTGTGATATACTTTCGTTCGTCCCTGATTATTTCAAGGTTTCATACACCACAGGACGTTATAGAACACTGTTTTTCCGACTGTTTTCGTTCCTTAAGAACTCACCTGCAGAATATGTGTTCTCTGCAATGCCTTTGATCAACCATCTGCTTATTCCACTGATCAAGGTGTTCTATAGACGCAAGAAGATCATCGTCAGGGAATGCAATACGCCGTCAAGGCAACCGTTGCGCGTCCAGAGATTGAATAGGATTTTATTATCCCATGCGGATGGAATAATCAGCCAGACTGAGGATATGGCCAGGGAGATGGCTTCTTTGTATGGTCTTCACCCTGATTCTATTACCACCATTATAAATCCTGTGGATGAGGAACTTATCAATGAAAGGATCAAGGCGCGCTATGATTTTCCTTCCGGTCATACAATATATGTTGCAGTGGGAAGGGTACAGCCTCAAAAGGACTATGAGACATTGATCCGTGCTTTTGCTAAAGTACAGAATGTTAAGCCGTTGTCTCTCTTATATATTGTTGGCAAAGACGATGGCGGGTATGCTGCAGAGCAGAAGAGAATAGTAAATCAGTTGGGACTTGAAAGTAAAGTTGTCTTTACTGGTTTTCAGGATAATCCATATAAGTATATGTCAGGAGCTGACTGTTATGTCTTGTCTTCGGAATATGAGGGCTTGCCGAACACACTTCTGGAAGCAATGTATTTAAAACTGCCTGTGGTTGCGACTGAGTCAATTCCGTTTATTCCGGAACTGATTGCAGGATACCCTGACGGAAGATGTGTTCCTGTCAAGGATATTGAGAAGTTTGCTCAGTCTATGCTTGAGGTAATTGATGTTGACTTGTCGCATGAAGAAATGTCTTCCAACTTGCAGCAGACCAATTTGGAACCATTATTTCAATTGTTTCGATAATATAAAGAGATTATGAAAATTGTACAGTTGATATACACGTTATTTACTGGAGGTGCAGAACGATTTGTGGCCAGTCTCTCTAATGAGTTGGCTGCAAAGGGACACGATGTAACTGTATGTATGCTGCTTTCTGATAAGAATCCGGAATATTTGTTTAATCGTCAATATCTTGATGATAAAGTCAAGTTTGTTGCGTTGAATTTTGAACCGGGATTTTCATTGAACAAAGTAAAACGTGTTGAGAAATTCATCCTGTCAGTTGAGCCTGATGTGGTTCATTGTCATTTGAATGTAGTACCGTATATATACAGATTGTCTCTTAAGTCAAAGAATATTAAATTCATACATACGCTTCACAGTGTGGCAGAGAATACGTCAAGCGGGTCTATCCAACGACTGATAAATAGGCACTTGTACCGTAAAGGGCGCATTGTTCCTGTTACAATTTCGGAAAAGTGCAGGCAGTCGTATATGAAGTTTTATAATCTTTCGTCACCTGTGTCTATTGATAACGGATGTGGAGTGCCTCTCAAATCATCATCATATGATGAAGTGGTATCTGAGGTGGCGTCATATAAATCAAATAAAAATACCCCGGTATTTATTCATGTCTCCAGGTATCATGAACTTAAGAATCAGTCATTGCTTATAGGTGCGTTCAATGAACTTTATAATTTAGGTGTTGATTTCACTTTGCTGGTCCTTGGTGACCGTTATGATGATGAGTTCATGGCGAGTGCATGCAAGAATGTACACTTTTTAGGACTTAAGAGCAATGTCGCAGACTATTTATATTGTGCAGATGCCTTTTGTCTTACCTCAATACATGAAGGTTTGCCTATAAGTCTGCTAGAGGCTCTTGCATGTGGCGTGGTTCCAATCTGTACCAATGTCGGTGGCATTCCTGATGTGATTAAGAATGATTCAATCGGACTTTTGAGCGAGGTTGATTTGAATTCATATGTAGGTGCATTGCAGAAATTCTTGTCGTCCTCATGGGATAAGGAAAATCTGAGGGATATTTATAATAAAAGTTTCTCAATGGAAGCGTGCGTAAACAGTTATATGGCTGTTTATGCTGATGACCGTTTGAGTGATTGATATTTGACTTAATCGTCATGGCACAGAATAGAATAGACAAGGAAATATGTGAAAAGGTCTTGACATTGGGCTGTCAATATGTTCCCGTAAGAGGAGGAATAGCTCAGCTGCTTTCGACTTATGATGCCTATGTCTACGAAGACTTTAACTTTTGTGCCAATTCAGGAGGGGGCAATTTCTTGTCGAAAATGATGAAGGCATTCTTGGGTGTGATTCTATTTCTCAAGAAGATGATCTTTGACAGAAAGATTAAGATCGTCCACATCCACACAGCATCCCACAATAGCTTCTGGCGCTCTTCACTATATGTTAATCTTGCAAAACTATTTCGTAAGAAAGTACTATTGCATATACATGGAGGTGATTTTAGGAATTTCTATAAAAAATCTCCGAAACGTATTAGCAGAATCCTGAACAGGTGTGACATGATAGTTACATTGACTCCGACATGGAAACGTTATTTTGAAGATATTACAGATAGCATTCCTGTTGAAGTTGTGGAGAATGTAATAACTCCGCCTCGATTGAATCCTCAGGATGCAGAAGTAGATGTAATACACTTCTTGTTTCTAGGAAAAATATGTGCAGAGAAGGGTATATATGACCTTTTGAGTATGTTGACAGAGAACAGGGCTGTGGCAAAATCTGTTATGCTTCATGTTGGAGGAAATGGGGAGGTTGATAAACTGAAAGCGTATATTTCAGATAATAATTTACAGGATTGCGTGACTTTCGAAGGTTGGGTGGATGAGAACAGAAAAGCTGATCTGTTCAATCTTTGCGAGATATCTATTTTGCCATCATATGCTGAAGGTATGCCTATAAGTCTCATTGAAGCTATGTCGTATGGGCTTTACACTGTCTCTACAAAGGTCGGTGGAATTCCTGAGGTGATCACTTCTGATGTGGGAACGTTATATGATGCCGGTGACGATAAGCAGTTGTGCAATTCGATAAAACACGTTATCAACAATATTGATACTATCAGGAATAATCGTCAGAAGATAGTAGATGCATCTATGAAGTATATGCCTGGTAATGTTTCTGAAAAGTTGAATCTGCTGTATGGCAGTTTGTTGAATGCGTAGTTAGCAAGTTCGTGATTATATATGAATATAAAAGTCGGTCAGCTGTTAAATAGGATTCCATATAGGTTGATACCTGTAATCGGTAGAAAATATTGCTCGTATAGAAGGCTGATAAAGTCATATGATTCGTCATCAGACCATGAGGAATGGATATTCAGCAGGGTTTTGAAAGTTGTGACGTTTGCATATGATAATATTCCCTTTTTTAAGGAATTTTATGACTCGAAATCGTTCCACCCATCATGTCTTCAGTCATTTAGTGATATCGAGAAGATACCCGTGATGGGCAAGGATGATCTGGTTGGAGTCGATTTGGAACTCAGGAGCTTCAGGACGTCATCTTCATATAAGGCCACAACTGGAGGGTCTTCTGGTAAAATGCTTGCTTTTTACAAAGACAGAGCTCATCAGATCAAGGAGATGGCTTTTTATCATAATGCTTGGGCTGCCCTTGGATATTCGAAGGATAAGGTTCGTCTGCAGTTTGCCGGTAGAACCGATAAGACAGGAATCTCTTACGATCTGAAGAGAAATCAGCTGAGAGTGAGTGCTTATGTACCTGTCAAGGATGTCCTGGCCGCATTGAAGGATATAAATTCCAATGGCGTTGTTCAATATCTTCATGGATATCCAAGTGTCATATATGATTTTGCATTGTGTTGTGAGGAAAATCCTCAAATGTATGAGGACTCGAATCTCAAAAAGTCATTATGCGGTGTGTTCCTGAATTCGGAATATCCTCAGCCTCATCAGCGCAAGGCAATTGAGGAGGTATTGAATGTTAAGACCATTGCCAGCTATGGACATACTGAAGGCGCAGGTCTGGCTTTTGATTATGGTGACGGAATGTACCATGTCAATCAGGCATATGGATATCTTGAGATAGTGGAAATCGATGGGGAGTCTCATCTGGTGGCAACATCATATGATAATTTCGCTTCTCCATTTGTTCGATATGACACAGGAGACGTAGTGTCGGATTTTCGCTATGATGCTAATATCCTGGGCGAATTCAGGCTTGATACTGGAGGACGAGTTTCTGATTTCTTATTAGATAAAAAAGGCAACCAGCTTCCTTTGACGGGAGTTATATTTGGTAAACATCATAGATTGTTCGAGTATTGTAAGCAGGTCCAGATATACCAATCTAAGGAAGGCTATGCTACAGTCCTATATGTGCCTAAAAATGATCTTCCGGAAAATTTCTCTGCGTCTGAATATTTTGATTCTGAGGGCTTGGACGTAGAATTCGAGTTTAAGCAAATTTCAAGTCCAATCAGAACCAAGTCTGGCAAGGTGCTGCTAAAAGTAAGTGATATAAATCATTGATATTTATGATAAATGCAATTCAACTCTACAGAGTATCCAGATTTCTGTACCGCTATCATATTCCTTTTTTGCCAAAGTTGATTATGCTGATAATCTTTTTGGTATATAATTCTAAAATCCCATATAAAGCGAAAATTGGCCGTGGTACATTTTGCGGCTATTCTGGAATAGGTGTCGTTATTCATTCGGATGCTGAAATTGGAGAAAATTGCGTGATAGGACAACATGTTACAATTGGAGGAGGAAATAATAGATATCCGGGTGTTCCTAAAATTGGAAATAATGTTCATATCAGCCACGGAGCTATCGTATTTGGAGGTATAACAATAGGAAACAATGTAACAATCGGTGCTAATGCTGTCGTGACAAAACCAGTTCCGGACAATGCCATTGTAGCTGGTGTGCCAGCAAAGATTCTGAGATATAATGATCCACTTGATAAATAAACCGTTAATACGTCTTAAGTCCTACTGCGAAAAAGAGCAGTTCAAAGGATGGGATCCGTATGATGGCCTGAATTCGAAGGTTTTTCGCACTATCCCGTTTTTGAAGCGTTCTGCCCTCTGCCGTTTGGCAGTAATACAAGGATTCAAGCGCTCTCCAGTTAATCTTCGACCACTTGCTTTAGTTCCAAAGGAATATAATGCAAAAGGTATCGGATTGTTTCTTCAAGGTTATTGTAATTTATATAAAGCTGTAATAGAAGATTCGTCTCTGGAGAAGGATTTTGGCACTTCGGAGGCACTGCTTGGACAGATCCACCAGCTTGCCCATCTCCTGATTACCCTCCAGTCCAAGGGATACAGTGGTGCATGTTGGGGATATAATTTTGATTGGCAGGCCAGAAGGTTATTCCTGTTTCCTAAGCATACTCCTACCGTTGTGGCGACATGTTTTTGTGCTACAGCTTTAATGGATGCGTATGAGGTGACAAAAGAACAAGAGTATCTGGATGTTGCATTGACTTCAGCTGAGTTTGTGATGAAAGATTTGCATAGGGCTGATTACAATGGAGGTTTCTTGTTTTCATATAGCCCTCTGCCGGGAAATGATACCGTGTTCAATGCGTCTTTGTTAGGAAGCAAGTTGCTCTCGTATTGTTATAAGTATACGGGTAAAGATGAATATTTTAATGCTGCAAGACAATCTGTATTGGCATGTTGTAATGGACAGTCTTCTGATGGATCGTGGGTGTATGGCATGCTTTCGGTACAGTCGTGGATTGATAGTTTTCATACCGGTTATAATCTGGATGCTCTGATCGCTTATGAGAAATTGACAGGAGATCATTCGTTTCATGAAAATATAGAAAGAGGTTTTGATTTTTATGTGTCAAACTTCTTTGAGACTGATGGCAGTCCGAAATATTATCATGATAAGAAGTATCCGATCGATATACATTGTCCAGGGCAGTTGTTTGTTACTCTTCACCGGTTGGGGAAATTCGAGGGGAACAGGGAACTTGCTGAGAGTGTTTTGAACTGGACAGTATCGAATATGCAGGATAAAAGGGGATACTTCTACTACCAGCTGAAGAAAGGTGTCAGCTCTAAGATTTCTTATATGAGATGGAGTAATGCCTTCATGTTTAATGCTTTGAGTTATTATTTGTTGTCTGATGCAAGATACTAGAGTTGACCTGAATGGTGTTAAGGTCTATCCATTCGAGTCATTTGATAATTTGTTAGGTTTCGTCGATGGACGTAAGGGCATTCTTGTTGCCATAAATGCTGAAAAAATTCTTCATGCGACAGATCAGACTCGTGATATCATAAACAGGAATATTGGATATTGCGATGGTTATGGTGCTGTCATGGCATTGAAAAAGCATGGTTATGATGCTGTTAAGATACCTGGATGCGAGTTGTGGCTTAAAATTGTCAAGGCATTATATGCTGAGGGAAAGAGCTTTTATCTGGTAGGAGGAAAGCAGGAGGTGATTGACTCGACTGTAGCTAAGCTGAGGCAGGAATATCCTGGGATTGTCATCTCTAACTATCGTAATGGCTATCTTCTGACTAAAGAGGAAAGACAAGCTCTTTTGGAAGATATCGCAAGTAAGAAGCCTGATGTTGTCTTTGTTGCAATGGGTTCACCTAAGCAGGAGCTTCTTATGGAGGAGATGTCCAGGTTGCATCCCGCTATTTATCAGGGACTGGGAGGCTCATTTGACGTATATACAGGTAAGGTGGAAAGGGCTCCAAAGTGGTGGGTGAATCATAATTTGGAGTGGGCATATAGACTTATCATGCAGCCATCCAGAATTAAAAGGCAGATACATCTTGTCAAATTCTGGTTTTGGGTGAAATTCGGAAAGATATAGATCATACTATATGAAAATTCTAGTTACAGGTGCAGCCGGATTTATCGGCAGCAATTTGGTGAAGGCGATATTCGGGCAGATGCCGGATGCGGTGGTTGTGGGTGTGGATAACATGAATGACTACTATGATGTGCGTCTGAAGGAGGAGCGTCTGGCTGAGCTGGATAGGCTTGAGGGGTTTAGGTTTGTACCTGGCAATATTGCTGACCGTCAGTTGATTGATCAGGTGTTTGCTGAGTTTAAGCCTGAGATCGTCGTGAATCTTGCTGCGCAGGCTGGTGTGCGTTATTCGATTACCAATCCGGATGCGTATATCGAGGCAAACTTGATCGGCTTCTACAATATTCTTGAGGCTTGTCGTCATTCGTATGAGCAGTATGAGGGGGGTGTGAAGCATTTGGTTTATGCTTCTTCTTCATCGGTTTATGGATCGAATGCCAAGGTTCCATATTCGACTGATGATAAGGTGGACAATCCTGTGTCGCTTTATGCTGCGACTAAGAAGAGCAATGAGCTGATGGCTCACGCATATAGCAAGCTATACAATATACCTTCGACAGGACTACGTTTCTTTACGGTGTACGGTCCGGCAGGCCGTCCTGATATGGCTTATTTCGGCTTTACTGATAAGCTGGTGAATGGTGATAAGATTCAGATATTTAACTACGGTAACTGTAAGCGCGACTTTACATATATCGACGATATTGTTGAAGGTGTGTTGCGAGTGATGATGAAGGCGCCTGAGCGTAAGGTGGGCGAGGATGGGCTTCCTGTTCCGCCATATGCTGTGTACAATATCGGCAATAGCAATCCGGAGAATCTTCTGGACTTTGTGGATATTCTTCAGCAGGAGCTGGTGCGTGCAGGAGTGCTTCCGGAGGATTACGATTTTGAGGCGCATAAGGAGCTTGTGCCGATGCAGCCGGGCGATGTGCCTGTTACATTTGCTGACACATCTGCGCTTGAGCGTGACTTCGGCTTTAAGCCTTCAACCTCTTTGCGTGATGGCCTGAGGGCTTTCGCTGAGTGGTATGCAGGTTATTATGGTAATAAATAGAAATAGAAAATATGAAGATTGCAGTAGCGGGAACAGGTTATGTCGGCCTTTCAATGGCCACTTTGTTGGCTCAGCATCATAGCGTTACAGCTGTGGATGTGATTGCTGAGAAGGTTGAGAAGATCAATCGTCGCGAGAGCCCTATTCAGGATGAATATATAGAGAAGTATTTTGCTGGGAAGGAGCTGGATCTGGTGGCGACTCTTGATGGAGCAGCGGCTTACTCTCAGGCAGAGTTTGTGATCATTGCGGCTCCTACTAACTACGATCCGCAGAAGAATTTCTTTGATACTCACCACATTGAGGATGTTATCGACCTTGTGTTGTCTGTGAATCCGTCGGCGACTATGATCATCAAGTCGACTATTCCTGTGGGTTATTGTAATTCATTGTACGAGAAGTATGAGCGTGTATTTGCGGAAAGGCAGCTGCCAGGAAAGCTGCGTCTGCTTTTCTCTCCAGAATTCCTTCGTGAGAGTATGGCCCTCTATGACAATCTCTATCCTTCGCGTATCATTGTCGGATATCCGCAGGACCGCGCCGATCTTGCTGAGGCCGCACGTACGTTTGCTGGGCTATTGCAGGAGGGAGCTGTAAAGGAGAATGTGCCTGTGCTGTATATGGGTATGACTGAGGCTGAGGCAGTTAAGTTGTTTGCGAATACATATCTTGCTTTGCGAGTGTCGTACTTTAATGAGCTGGATACATATGCGGAGATGAAGGGGCTTGATACTCAGGCTATTATCGAGGGTGTGGGCCTTGATCCTCGCATCGGTACTCATTATAACAATCCTTCGTTCGGCTACGGCGGATATTGCTTGCCAAAGGATACGAAGCAGCTTCTTGCAAACTATGATCACGTGCCTCAGAATATGATGTCTGCTATCGTGGAGAGTAACAGGACACGTAAGGATTTCATCGCTGACCAGGTGCTGCTCAAGGCAGGTTATTATTCAGCAAACAGTGAGTTCTCGAGCTGTGCTGAGCGTGAGGTTGTAGTGGGTGTCTATCGTCTGACGATGAAGGCGAACTCGGACAACTTCCGTCAGAGCGCCATCCAGGGCGTTATGAAGCGCATCAAGGCTAAGGGCGCAAAGGTGGTGATCTATGAGCCGACTCTCGAGGACGGCACGACTTTCTTCGGAAGCATGGTGGTGAATGACCTTGCTGCGTTCAAGGCTCAGTGCGATGCGATTATAGCCAACCGCTATGATGTGTGCCTTGATGATGTTGCCGACAAGGTCTACACAAGGGACGTATTCAGAAGGGATTAGTTCATTCCGCGTTCTTTGCAGATGGCTTCGTAGGCCTGAGCTACTGCTTTGAATTTTAGCTCAGCTGCTTTCTGCACATCTTCTCCTAATGTGGCTACTTTGTCCGGGTGGTATTTGACCGCCATTCTGCGATAGGCTTTCTTGACTTCCTCGTTGGTTGCGCTCGGGTCTATTTCAAGGATTCTGTAATTGCTGTCGTTGTTTGGTCTGTAGATGGCAAAGATTGAGTCACTATCTCCTTTTGAAAGTCTGATGTTGACTGCGATGACTTCAAGGACGTCAGTTTCACCTTTTACAAGTCCGTCGCATGCACCAAGCGCAACAAGGAACTGGAAGAGCTGCAGTCTCTGTGAATAATCCATGTTCACACGCACCTGTTCGCAGACTTCGTATATGTTGAAGTCCTTGGTGATGAGTTCCTTGACTATATTTTCTGCTTCATCTCCAGCGTGAGCTCCAAAGTTTCTTGTGAAGAACTCCCGCAGAGTCGCCAGTTCCTGAGAGGTGGTCTTGCCGTCGGCCTTTACAACAGCTGCAGATAAGACGAGCAGGCTCATGAGGAAGCTGTTTCTCTGCTCTTGATTTCTGATTGTACCGTTCTGGTATGTGGCGGCTGCTTCGGAGAGCTTTTCGATTTTAGATGTGAAATAATATCCTAGTATGCCTCCGATAGGGCCGAACATCGCCCATCCGAGTGCTCCTGCTATCCATTTCCCTAATCCCATAATCTTTTCTTTAAGTTTACTGATGCAAAGGTAACTTTTACTGATGCAAAGGTAACTGATGCAGCAATACTAAACAATATTTAATTTATTTTGATTTTGAAACGAGAGGAATTTATTGTAAATTCGAAGTTTGTTTGGAATCACTAAATTGACTATGACAAAATGAAAAGGATACTTTCATTCATTTCAATCGCACTTTTGATGCTTGTAGCTGGCACAAAGTTGCTTGCGCAGAATAACATGACGGCGCTATATAACTATGTCAAGAATAGTTCTTGTATTGCGGAAGGTGGAACGGAACTATTTGAGTATCAGGGTACTTCATATCTGATAAGTGTGGTTCCAGTGATTGTGTCCACTAAGTCTGAAGGACAGTGCAAGACGGTAGGCAATTCTAAGGCAAAGAAGGAAATGCTGGCATATATCAACGGCTCTGATATCACGTCTTCTACAGTCTTGACTAATTCTGAGACCGTAGTTGATGGAATTGATGGCAGAAAGGTTGAGTCCAGACAGGAATATGTCGAGCAGGTCAAAGAAAGCGTGCTTGGCTCCATCGCGCAGGTGACACCGCTAGGCGGATGGTATTCTTCCGATCGTTCAGTATATTATTATTCAATTTATAAAGTAATTCTTCTATGAAAAAAACATTAACATTTATTGCAGCATTATTGTGCTTCTATATGGCTAATGCGCAGGGTCTTGCGGGATCATCAGCGGTGTCAGAGACTCAGGATGTTCAGGGTGAAATTACCGAATTCCCATTTGAGGTACTTCAGAACAGTATGAATGCCTCATTGGCAAAGTCCGGAAGGGCGCTTGGAGTAATCAATAGTGATGGATCGATCTATGTTATCGGTAGGGCGACATCTGCAAGAGCAAGCAATCTGCCTGGTTTCATCCGCTCTAAGAACAATGCATACAACATTGCCGAGATGGCGGCAAAGATGCAAATCCTTCAGATGGCTGGCGAGCAGATTACATCAGGAAGAGGTTATGAACTTCTTCGGAATCAAGTCAATGGTGAGGATCCAGATTTGTCAAAGGAGGCTCAGGAACTCTTGAACTCTATGGAGAAACAGGAGGTTGGACGTCAGGACTTCAATATGAAGGTTTCAACGCTCGTTTCAGGAATGCTTCAGGGATGTGCGGTTGTGCGTATGGCTGAGGGTGAGATGGGTAATAATGATTACCAGGTTGCTGTTTGTGTGAAGTACTCTCCAGAGTATCAGGCAATGGCTAGACTGATGAAGAAAGGAGACTTGGCAGGTAAGGTTCCTACAGGTAAGGCTAAGAATTCAAGAGAAAAGGTCATGACTATGCCTGAGGAAGACCTTCTTTATAAGATGGGTTCTTGGGTGACATATGATGAGAACGGTAATATGGTTGTTTATGGCTATGGACAGGAAGAGGTCAGAGAGACAGGTTCACGTCTTTCAGCTGCCATCACAACTGCTCAGAACAAAGCAAGACTTTATGCTGTGAACAATGTCAAGAACTTCGTAGCTGAGGATATGATCTGTAATGAGGTTATTGATGATGTCGAGAAATTCAGAGAGTATTCAGATGGAACTCAGGCTTATTTCTCTAGCAGTAAGTTCTCTCAGGCTGTAGAAGCACGCTCTACAACTCTCAATATCGCTACTCAGAATGTGCGTACTTGGAGAAGCACACACCCGGTATCAGGTACAATTGTAGTTGGTGCGATCGTTTGCTGGACATTTGAGAATGCAGCGGCTGCTCGTGAGCTTCGTCAGCAGATTGACGATAACTCAAGATTGTCTGGTGGCAGCGGAGCAAAGAAAGGTCAGCCTACAACAAAGGGCCAGATCGTCATAACTGGTGACGATGATGATCTCTAGGATTCGCATTTGTCTTGTTGTCATTTTTCTACTGACTGCGTTTCAGTTGAATGCGCAGCTGGTATATGAAAAAGGTGGCATTACGTACGAGTTGTCTGAGACAGAACAGACATATGTCGTGAAGTGCCAGTTGCCGGAATCGGTAATGGACTCACGTCAGTATAATTTAGCAGTAGGCCGCTCCCGGCTTACTGCTAAAAATATAATAGGGTTGGGTATTCTGTTTCGTACTCATGCCAAGTCGGATGATCTACAAGAGTCGTCCTTTCAGAATTATGTAGACCATACTTCTGACTCTTTTGTTGCTGTTGTGTTCGAACTGACAGAGCGTCAGACGGATGTTAAAAACGAAATAATATATGAGTGCCGGAAGACGAATATATATTTCAAATAAATGTCTCGCAGTACACTTATCTTCTTTCCTCTGACAGGCGCTGCATTATGCTGATAGGATAGGTTGTCTCCAGGATAAGTGAGAATTCGTAGATTTTATGAAGATTTTGATGAAGATTCAGGTTTTGCTGGCAGTCTTGCTCATTTCGTTTGCAAACTGTAATGCACAGACCTCCAAGGTCGAACGCACAGTCAATGAACTTGTAAAGAAATATGAAGATTGTCGGGGAGTCAGCTGTGTGACTGTCGTTAAAGGCGGAGGACTGGAACTGGTGAAGGCAATGTTAAAGAAAGAGCTTGGCAAGTCCTTCTTGAAGGGTGTTACCGGCATGACAGTCATTGACTACAGTGATGCTTCTGAGAAAACATGTCTGGCTTTGCGTAAGGACCTTGATGTGTTTGCGTCTATGCTCAAGGAGTTTGATCTCAGCAAGGAAAAAAAGTTTGTAGAGAATGACTATATAAGATGTTTTGCAACAGAGTTGGGGCCAGGAAGACTGTCTGACTTTGTAATAGCATTAGAAAACGATAAATCAAAGATGGCCATATATATGGCTGGCGAAATTATAATAGAGTAGATTATCCGCTGATCTAAAACAATTAGTGACTGATCTAAATCAATTAGTGATTGATCTAAAACAATTAGTGACTGATCTAAAACAATTAGTGACTGATCTAATATAATTAGTGACTGATCTAATATAATTAGTGACTAATCTAATATAATTAGTGACTGATCTAATATAATTAGTGACTAATCTAATATAATTAGTGACTGATCTAAAACAATTAGTGATTATGGGAATTAAAAGAAATTTACCGATTATCCTTCTTGCTGTTCTGCTTTATCTGCCATCCTTCGCTCAAGAGGACGGAACGTCCGATCTTGCTGTTTCGGCGCATGGATGGTATGGATATGACATTGAACAGACAAGACCCGGGCTTCAATCGTATGGATACATGACATATGAAGCAGCTCTGGGCTTTCAGACTGATCCTGCAAAAGGATGCCCATATGCAGAGGCATTCGGTTTCCCAATGTTCAGCGCTGGTTTTTCACTTGCGAGGACATCGTCTTTTGCTTTCAGTGACCAGACGCGATTCCCGGATCTGTATTCTCTTTATGGATCATTTGAGAGGACTATATATCGAGGTTCCCGCTTCTCTATGGGATATCTGCTCGATTTCGGCGCGACATATAATCCGGGAAGGTATAACCCTGTTGACAATCCCGGAAACAATTGGTTGAGCTCTCCTTTTATGGCTTACTTCGGAGCCGGTGCATTTGCGAAACTTCATTTAGGAAAGAGATGGGAGATAGGAGCAGACCTGATGTTCCGTCATTTTTCAAATGGAAGACTTGCGCTGCCAAATGAGGCTCTGAATGCTCTTGGAGTCGGAGTATTTACACGCTATCGTCTTTCTGACTATAACAGCGATTACTATAAATCAGCATCTGCCAGCTCTGCCGCTTTTGAGAAGAAAATGCAGTATATGCTGGTTCTTGGTGGCGGTGTGCATACATGTATGGCTGAATGGAATGCTTATGTCGAGTCTGAGCCGGATCCGGAAAAGAAGATGGAGGCAGTGGCTGGACTGAAGAAGCATCCAAAGCTTTCGTTGAGTTTTGATGCCATATATAGGTATTCCATGAGGTATGCAACCGGTGTTGGCCTTGACCTGTTCTATTCGTCTAATATGAAGGAACTCGAAGCGAGTGACAGAGTGTTCTATGGTGACGAGGCAGTTGATAATTCTCCGGGATATTCTCCTTTTTCATTGGGTATAGCCGTTGTACAGGAGGTTTATTGGCGCAATCTGGCTGTTCACGTTGCCGTTGGAGCATATCCATACCGAAAGAAGGGAGTGAACGGTCCGGAAGCGAAGGCTGTTGGTGACCGTGAACGCGGCTGGCACTATGAAAAGGCTGGATTGAGATATTATTTCCCAAAGCTGGGTGATACTTTTGTCGGATTTGCTATAAAGTCACACAGCATCAAGGCTGAGTATCTGGAATTCTCCATTGGAGTCAGATTGTAAATGGATCTCCTTGATGAAAATTCTTCCCGTGTATAAATCAAGCAACCGGATCACGTTATGAAAGAATTTGTCGGAATACACAAGTTCGTTGTCGACGGTGACGATGCGCAGAGGATCTATGAGATCTTCAAGAAGTCGTATTTTATTGCGACAGAATGTGCTATGCAGCCTTATGAGGGCTGCGATGTCCAGGTCGACTTCAGTTATGCTGATGGCGTCTTCCGTGTAGAGGAGAAGACGACAGGGGAGATGTCTTATATTGCTGAGATCCTGTATTTCTTTGCAGACAGAGACCATATCTACGCCATGTCAGAGTATCTTGAGGATGGGGAAGTGCAGTCCTACACTGTAGAAGATGAGGAGGGCAAATACTTTGTCCGTCCTCCTAAGACAGAGTGGGAACTCCAGATGGAGGAGAAGCAAAATCAAAGAAGTAAGGATTTACCGTTTTAACAGGAGGACAGGCTATGAGCAATCTTTATGGAACCAGCAAATATGTGATCAAGGGTGACAATGCCGCAAAGGTCTATGATGCGGTTGTCAATTCATATTCATATAAGTCTTTTCCTGGATATCTTACTCTGGATTACCAGGGGAACCTTCTGATAGTAGTGGAGGAGTGGGATGGCTATCCGCATTTCGGTGATTATGTGCTGCCTTTCCTGGTTGGTGATAATTTCGAATGTCTTGATTAAATAATTTCGAATGTCTTGATTAAATAATTTCGAAAGTCTTGATTAAATAATTTCGAAAGTCTTGATTAAATGGTGGAAATGGAATACCTGTCAAAAAAACGATACGACGAGATTGCGTCCGAGCTGAATCACCTTATCAACGTGGTTTACCCTCAGGTGAGGGAAGACGTTGCCGAGACCAGCGCGCAAGGTGACCGCAGCGAGAATGCCGGATATCGGGAGGCAAGGCGTAAACAGGCGAAGACCATCAGCCGTATCCGTTTCCTGCAGAAGGTCCTGGATAATTCACGCGTGATTGACCCCGATGCTCTCCCGAAAGACCGAGTCTGCCTTCTTAGCCGGGTCGAGTTCACGAATCTCTCGACAAATACCCGTATGAAATTCGAGATTGTCAGCCCTCATGAGATGAATCTCGAGGCCGGCAAGATTTCGCTGAAATCTCCGATTGGTGCTGCTCTGATGGGCAAGAAAGTCGGCGAAATAGCTGAAGCCAAGGTCCCGTCTGGAACACTGCATCTGAGAATAGAAAGCATCACCCTCGATTGAGAGTGATGCTTTTATTATCTATGACTGTCAAAGCAATCATTTCGGCATTCTCCCATGCTCTTCTTCCCTGTGGCCTTGTACCCATGTTCTTCTTCCCTGTGCCCTTGTACCCATGCTCTCCTTCCCTGTGGCCTTGTACCCATGCTCTTCTTCCCTGTGGCCTTGTACCCATGTTCTTCTTCCCTGTGGCCTTGTACCCATGCTCTTCCATATATGAGTATGCCTCTGTGAACGATTCATAGAAACGGTCGTATGGACCATCATGTCTCATGCAAAGCGCCTTTGGAACTACTGGTGTGCGCTTCCCTGTTGAAAACAAGAGAATTGCAGCGACCCTGTTCTTATGGTTCATGCTAAACAATGGCATCCTATGTCGTCCTGATGGTACCAAAAGAATAGCTGACGGTACTCTAGTCGCATTGACTCTGATGATTGCCGAAAGCCGAATGGACGAGATGGATATCCTTGTCAAGGTGGTAGTGAATCTTATAAACAGAAAACAGTAAAGGAATGAAGAAATATGTTTATTCTGA
>JAEIGA010003224.1_pt1 | contig 25632 bp, 20 predicted proteins | sample 9270691 | NCBI WGS metagenome assembly JAEIGA01 (sample SAMN17057246, study PRJNA624740) | gut metagenome | biome: biome; isolation source: fecal sample | host: Bos grunniens | place: China: Xizang | collected 2019
ACATGATTCCACTTGGAAAGTATATCGATAATATCCATAATGTTATCACACCACAAGGATTTAGATATGCATAAATGAAGATATAGAGTAATTACACAAAGGAGTGATGCTCGAGTGGTTGAAGAGGCACGCCTGGAAAGCGTGTAGTCGTCACAAGCGGCTCGGGGGTTCGAATCCCCCTCACTCCGCAGGGTAACACACAAAAGGATTGATAAATAACAAGCCTTTTTGTGTGTTATTTTCATATTATAGTTTCCGATATTATTTTCCACACCAACCACCTCATTATCAACGTCATTGCAGTTATATTGGCAGGAGCGTTGATTTTTTGATGGTTTTGATGTAACTTTGTGCGATTATATTGTCTAATTTGCATAGACAAATTGCGTGCAGTATATAACAACAATGATTGACCAGCATACCATAGACCGCATTCTTGATGCCGCCAATATCGTAGAGGTGGTGTCGGACTTTGTTACGTTGCGCCGTCGCGGTGCTAACTATACCGGTCTGTGTCCGTTTCACGACGAAAAGACTCCTTCGTTTTCAGTTTCGCCCGCACGTGGTATATGCAAGTGCTTCAGCTGTGGAAAGGGTGGTAACTCGGTACACTTCATCATGGAGCATGAGCAGGTGTCGTACTACGAGGCTCTGAAGTATTTGGCTCGCAAATACAACATCGAGATACAAGAACGCCAACTCAGCGAGGAGGAGAAACAACGCAAGACCGACCGCGAGAGTATGCTTATTGTCAACGACTTTGCACAGAAGTTTTTTGCCACCAACTTGCTGGAAAATGCCGAGGGTCGCTCGATAGGTCTGAGCTACTTCCGCGAGCGTGGCTTTGGTGAAGATATTATCAAAAAATTCGGACTTGGTTATTCTCCAGAAAAGCGCGATGCATTGGCACAAGAGGCTGTAAAGAAAGGATATAAGAAAGACTATCTGGTAAAGACAGGCTTGTGCTTAGAGTCGCAACATGGCTCACTCTATGACCGCTATAAGGGTCGTGTTATCTTCCCCATACACAGCCTATCGGGCAAGGTGATTGCCTTCGGTGGTCGCATCTTGAGGAAGGATGAGAAGGCTGCCAAGTATGTCAATTCGCCCGAGTCGGAGGTTTATCACAAGAGTGATGTATTGTACGGCATATATCATGCGAAACAAGCTATTGTCAAGAATGACTTTTGCTATCTTGTAGAGGGTTATACCGATGTGCTGTCGATGCACCAAGCCGGTATTGAGAATGTTGTAGCTTCGTCGGGTACAGCACTCACACCGGGACAAATACGCCTCATTCACCGTTTTACCAACAATATCACGGTGCTATATGACGGCGACGCTGCCGGCATCAAGGCTTCGATGCGAGGTATCGACCTAATCTTACAAGAGGGATTGAACATCAAGGTGGTACTACTACCCGATGGCGACGATCCCGACTCGTTCTCGAAGAAACAGAGTGCAGCCGACTTTACAGCCTACATACGCGCTCACGAGACAGATTTTATTCGTTTCAAGACCAACTTGCTACTCGAAGGTGCAGGAAACGACCCCATCAAGCGCGCCACACTCATTGGCGACATTGTGCGCACGATAGCCATCGTTCCCGACAATATATTGCGCAGCATCTACGTGCAGGATTGCGCCAGACTATTGTCGGTTGACGAGAAAATGCTGATGCGTGAGGTGAACAACATTCACCGAGACAAGCGCGAACAGGAGATTACCAACACAGCCAACAAGTATCGCCAACAACGCGAGAAGCAGAGCTACCCTACACCTACCTACCCAACCCATGCATCGGGCAATGCAATACAAACAACAGATGTTCCTCCCCCACCCGAGCAATTGCCACAACCTCCATTAGAGGCATATGATAGCCCAGCATCGTCTATCGAGAACGCTCCTTTGCCCCCACTCGACCAGTATACCGAGCCACAACTCCCTATCAGCGAGGAGAAACCGTCAGCAGAGCCTATACGCATAGACTTGCCAACTGCCAAGAAGGAGGATAAGATTATCGAAGAGTGCGAGCGCACACTGGCACGTTACACTCTACGATATGGCTATGCCAAGATGATTCAATACGATGAGAACGGTGATGCAACAGAGTGTGAAGTCATCGACTACATCAACCATGAGCTGGCTGCCGATGAGGTGGAAATATCGCATCCCATCTATGCACGCATCATGCAGGAGGCACAACACATCGACCGCGACTTAGCCCGTCGATATGGCGATATGAAGCAAGAACAAAACTTGCCCCGCTTGCGCGAAGCTTTGCAAACCGAGCTCGATGAGATACACACCAAAGAGGATAATGACGAGAAACTGATTAAAATGGCCGAAGAGCGTTTCTTAAATGCCTGCGAAGCCATAAGATATGAAGCCGAAATTTCCTACATAGGCTACACCATCGTCAACAGCCCCGATATGGAGTTGAGCGGTGTAGCAATAGACCTCATAAGCGATCGCCATCAGTTGAGTAAGATACACACCAAGTATCAAGTGATAGAACGCGACATAGATCGCCTCAACGAGTTGATACCACGTGCCGTATTTGAACTTAAGGATGCCATCCTCATGCGACGCATTGAAGAGTTACGCAACCAACTGCGACATGCAGGTAATAACGACGAAATCTTCCGTATCATGGAGCAGATAGCTCAATACATGGATATACGCAAGAGTTTTGCCATATACTTAGGAGAACGCATCGTTCCGGCAAAAAACAAATAAAAACATAACATTTAAAAATACATATCATGTACTATCTCGAAGCCCGAAACATTGTCAAGCAATATGCCTCGCACAAGGCCCTCGACAATGTCACTGTGCAAGTACCCGAGAACCACATCTACGGCTTATTGGGTCCTAACGGTGCCGGCAAAACAACACTTATTCGCATTATCAACCACATTACAGGTCCTGATAGTGGCGAGGTGTATATCGACGGACGACTATCAGTTCCTTCGGACGTAGAAAATATAGGCTACCTGCCCGAGGAGCGTGGCTTGTACAAGAAAATGAAGGTTGGCGAACAACTTATGTACCTTGCCCGCCTCAAAGGCCTTACCCGCAACGATGCCAAAGATCAGATTAAGTACTGGCTAAACAGATTTGACATTGCCAACTGGGATAAAAAGAAGGTTGAAGAGCTATCGAAGGGTATGCAACAAAAAATACAGTTTATCGCAACCGTTATTCACCGCCCCAAATTGCTCATCTTTGATGAGCCTTTCAGCGGATTTGACCCGGTCAATGCCAATTTGCTCAAAAACGAGATACTCGAATTGCGCAAGCAAGGTGCTACTATCATATTCTCAACACACAACATGGCTTCGGTCGAGGAGATATGTGATGAGATAACCCTTATCAATCGCTCGCGTGCCGTATTGCAAGGAGAGATAAATAGTATACGACAAGCTCACAAGAAACACCTGTTCAAGGTATCGTACCTCAACGATGCAACAATACCGGGCTTCACATTGCGTAGCAACGATGTATATCATGTTATGGAATACGGACAAGCCGGTGGTTACAATACCGCCATTGTGCGCAAAAGTGACAAAGACACAACCAACAACGAGCTTATACAAGCCTTGATGCGCGAATGTCAACTTGCAACTTTCGAGGAGATACTACCCTCAATGAACGAAATATTCATCGATACCGTAGGTGCACCTGTCGACAATGAATAATCAACCCCTAAAGAGAATATTATGAGCAAAATATCATTAATAATCGAAAACGAATACATGACAAGAGTCAAGAAGAAATCATTCCTTGTCATGACCCTTCTCACACCGGTACTCATGGTAGCACTGTGTTGTGTACCGGTACTTATCGAACTCTTTTCGAGTAGCGACATGCGCAACGTTACCGTTGTAGACCAAACCGGACTCTACAGCGAAGTCTTTGTTGATAATGAGGAGTATACCTACACCTACCTCGATACCGAGACCACCTCGGAGCAAATGCGCAGCGACGAAGCGCCTTATGCCTATATTGTCATCACCGACAACTTGCTCAACAACCCCGGCGCCATGACAATATATTCGCATAGACAAATAACAGCCGGATTTGAAAGTATGATAGAGAACGACATGGAGGAGTTTCTGCATGAAGCCAAGTTAGCCTCATTCGACATTCCCGGTCTGCAACAAATCATCGACGAAAGCGACGTGCAAATCAATATGAGCTCAATTCGCTTTGACGAAGAGGGCGAAACACAAACCTCGGCAGGACTTGCTACTGCTATAGGTATGATTTCGACCTTTGTTATCTATATGTTCCTCTTCGCTTATGGTGGTATGGTTATGAACAGTGTAATGCAAGAAAAGACCAACCGCATTGTAGAGGTAATGGTATCGTCGGTGAAGCCCTTTGAATTGATGATGGGTAAGATTATCAGCGTGGGACTTGTAGGCCTTACTCAGATAGGTATATGGGTAATATTGATTGTAGGATTGGGTATAGGAGCATCATTTGCATTCGGCATACCCTTGTTTATGAATAACGAAGAGCTGCTTGCCCAGGCACAAAACATGGGTGGAGTTGCCATGGCCGGTGGTGCAACCATAGACCCCGACATGCTCGATATTGCTCAAACATTATCGGGCATCAACTTTACTCAGATAATTGTATGCCTTATTCTATACTTTATCGGAGGTTACATCATCTATGCATCTCTCTTTGCTGCAATCGGCTCGGCTGTCGATAACGAAACCGATAGCAACCAATTCCTTATGCCCATCACCCTCATCATTATCTTTGCCTTTTATGTAGGCTTGTTCAGTGCCGAAGATCCCGAGGGAGGCATGGCCTGGTGGTGCTCGATGATTCCTTTTACATCGCCCATCGTAATGATGGTGCGCATTCCCTTTGGTGTTGCCATATGGGAACTCATACTCTCATTTGCCATACTCTTTGCTTCGGCTATAGGTATGACCTGGTTGGCATCGCGCATATATCGAGTAGGTATACTGCTATATGGTAAGAAACCGTCGTACAAAGAACTATTTAAATGGATAAAATATAAAGCTTGATATCATGAAACGAATTGCATCATTATTATTGTCGGCAGTACTATGTATGGTACTAATGACAGCGTGCAAAAGCACACAACAAGCAGCTACATCGAGTAGCTATCCCGATTGGTTACAAGCCAAGATGGGTGTTCTCAATGAACGACACAGCGAAATTACTCTCTTTGAGTACGAAGGAGTGCCCTACTACGCCGTGTTTGTAAAGGGACCCGACAAGTCGTTCGACATGAACCGCACGACTATATACGATAGCAACGGCAATGTCTATCTATCACTGGGTGGTCCCCGCAAACCCAACGAAAAAGAGCAGGCATTCTTCAAAGATGCCGAGAACAAAGGTGTAATATGGATGTCGGATATAGCCCGCGAAAAGAGCAAATAACAATAGTATATACCGCTATACAACAAGAGGATGCCTCGCATTGAGGCATCCTCTTGTTGTATAAATCGTACAGACTTACAGTACTACTCGGTAAGATTAAGAAAACCTACAATATCGATATCGCTGATAGGCTTCTCAAACTCTTCAAACGCGCCATTTATCAAGCGTATAAATTTTACATTTGCATTTTTGTTGGCTTGATATGCTTTCTTGAAGTCATCGTAGGTTTTAACCCGTTTACCATTATACCCAACAATGATATCGCCCTCCTGGAAGAACGGATGTGCGAGATTATCTTTGAAAGCGAAAATAATAACTCCGGAATACTCTCGAGTACCCTTCGATAACTCACGAAAAAACTGCTTGGCCGATGCTACATATGACTTACTCTCGGGATGATAGGTCTGATATACGGTAAGCATGCTGTTCATATCGGCATAGGCCACCTCAGGTGTAATAGATGAGGTACTATAAACACCTTGTGCTTGCAGTTTCTGTCTACTATCTACCAACATAGCCAGATAAGCACCCCATCGAGTTATCTTGCCCCATTTGTAAAATTGCTCATCATCTTCTTCTATCGTACACTTGTTTTTTAGTTCTTCATACACCTTGATATAATCTTTATCAAGCTCATTAAGTTGGGCTTTTGTGGCTTCCACCTGCAAACGTTTGGCCTCAACCTTTTCTGTACGCAAAGCAAGTTCGGCTTCATTCTCGCGCTTTATACGGTCAAGCTCAGCAGCAGCACTCACGGTAGCATCATTTACACCTATACTACTCTCGTTTATCATATTTTCCAGCTCATCGCTCTTACGCTTGAGGTCTTCAACGGCAGCGTCTTGTTGCTCCAACACGCTCTCATAACGCGCCAATGTAGCTTCGGCCAATTTGCTCTCTGAAATGATTATCTTTTCATAATACTCTTTATCCTCTCCTATTTTATAGGTATTGTTGAAATAGATCCAATTGGGTGATAATTGCTCATAAATCGTAGTAGTACCCTCAGGGAACGCAGACAACTCCGATAATATAGCCGCATAGAAACTATTGTATGAGTGATTCAACGCATCAAACAATATAGAAGAATAACGTCTGTTTAATGTATTAGGATCTCTAACAGCATTTCGCACAACATCCAGCATATCCATATATTCATCATAATAAAGAGTTGCCAGCATAGGCGACAGGGCAATCTCCTCGGCATTGATACCATTGATAGAGAGCAAGAAACTATGATATGGCGGAATGTCTGTTTTGACCGTATCTACATTCCACGACCTTGAAATATTACTTTCTACCAGGTCTATCTTCTTCTCCATAAACTCCTGCATCTGTGCTATATGCTCGACTTTGCTCTCATAGTTCATAGCATTGTCAAATTCATTCCAATCCTTCACCAAACTATGATTTTGCTCAGCTATCATATGCACATTCTCTGCATCGTTAGCTATAATCGTAGCATACTTTACACACACATCTTTCGACAGAATGCCCAATGTAATCCACATAATAAGCAAAACAGCTACCAACCACAGCACCGACACACCGGCAATCTTCATGATTTTTACAATAGGTAACTGACGCTTACTCTTTAAATAACGCGACTGCAAGCGCTCCATCGACATGTCGAAATACTCTATAGAACTTGCTGTAATGGCCTGATAGTTGCGCAACTCCTCCATGCCGCATGGCATTTCTTGTGGCCATACAAAACCATTGAGCATTATCGGAACGATGTTCTTATTGCGCTCCATAGCCCGGCATGCCTCCAGCCGTACCCAGTCATCTTCATTGACACAACGATCGAGAGCATTGGGTGGCAACACTATTACAAAATCCTTACAATTGTCTATCACCTCATACAACTGCTCATTGAACTTGCCCGAACGCAGAGTCTCCATATCAAAAAATACAGAATATCCAGCCGAGCGCAATCTGGTAGCTATCAAATTGGCAGTATCATACGAACTGCGACGATAGCTGATAAATATGTCATAGTGTTTCATAGGTATTATATAAATATATAATTCTTACAAATACAGCAATTAATCAAATTCTACACCATATCGTTCTGTTAGTAGTTTTTCGTACTTATCCCACTCTTCAGCTGAATAAGTTAACCGACCGATAGCAGTATTGATATAGTTTATTTCTTTATTGCCCCTATAATCCACTTCTACTCCAATAGCAGTTGTATTTTTATTGTCGTCATATAATAAGTATTCCGCTAAAATTAAATCTTCATTGGCGTTATAAATTAGATAAACACAAGGAAGAATGCCGTCAATATATTCATTGACTATTTTTGCAGCATAATTTCCATTAAGAAGTCCTACATCACATAGACTATCATTGTCATTATAATATTCAAGACTTTTTATCATTGCGTATTCATTGTAACTCGCTTTTATACAATGGTATCCTTTCATATTTGGATTATAAGGTATATCATTTTCATCAAAATAAGCTTCCTCAAGAGGTTGGTTGTGACTATTGTATTTATATCTACAGATTGCAAAATCTAGAACTTCATTTATTGTAAGTCTGTTTTTGCGGTCATAAAACTTCGTTTCAACCATATTACCTTGCTCATCATAGGCAATAGTCACTCTTGCAGCACCTGTATGATTTTCTATCAATTCATTATCTGTATTGTATGTAGCCTCCTCAACTTTATTGTTTCTATTATCATAGATTGAAACTGATTTCCAATATTGAAATGTTTTACTTAACATCCGAGTAGTGTCAATATTCCAGTATGTCATTTCAATAAGTCTTCTATATTGATCATATTTGTATTTTATATGATGAGCGCCGTTGTTTTTCTCAAATACCTGCTTATTATTTTTATCGAAAGCACTTTGCTCAATAAGTAGATTGTCGAACTATTTACTTTTAATAATAGCCGCACCCCAACCTGTACTATTGGTTAATGCACCATCCAGGGCATAGCAACTTACAGATATAGGTTTTCCGGTACTATCCCATTCGAATTTCATTTTCGATACTCCATATATATTGGTATCATTGGGTATTGAAATATCCTTTATCAATCCATTTTCATAATAACTATATTGTATGCAAGAGTATCCCTCTGCGTGCATACAAGGTTTTTGCTTTTCAGCATCGGCATAATATGAATACTCCGAAATTTTTCCGGTATTTTCATCATAACTGATTGCGCATACAGCAAATCCCATATCATTTTTACATAGGCTATCATTATAATCATAAAATCGAATTTCTATTGGATTACCCAACTCATCATAATCAATCTCGATACTTGCAGCACCATTTAAGTCGCTTGTATGTACCGGGAACCCGGCCATATTGTAATATGACTGACGTACAACTCTGCCATCTTTAAATTCTTGTTTTTTTATACTTGCACCTATATTTGAATTGACGGGTTGATCATAAATTCCAAAACAACTATAAGAAAGCAAGTTATGATCCCCATCATATTCATAAACCTCCTTAGAATAACCATAACAACTGTTCCACCTTTGCCCCAATGTATTGTATGTCATTACAGATATAACATCACCGGCATCATTGTATTCACACCTTTTTTCATGAACTTTTTCATTATTATAACAAGGCTCTCCGGCTGTATTATAATAAGAAAAAGATCTTAATCTACCTTGTTTATCATGTTTAGCTTTAGTGATTGCCTCTCCTCCAATCGATTCTATAGAAGGATTATTCCATGCATAAGTTAATGAATCCGTGAGAGAATAATTCTCTACTTTCACACACAATCCTTTTTCAAGATAGATTTTCCTCTTGAAGCATCCATGCAATGCGATGCATGAATCGCCATTGATGTCATAGTAGGTCTCCTCTTGAATCGCATTATCTTTGGTAGCTTTAAGGCGGATGATTGCACAACCAAATTCATTGGTAGTAAGATTGCCATTTCTATCATAATAAAAAGTTGACGATATATTGCCATAGACATCATACTCATGTACCTTATATGATATATTTTGGTGGTTATTGACCAAATCTACTCCATTTTTTCCCAGGTATGATTCTTTAATGACTCGATGCAACAAATCTCGCTCATAAGCAACACCATATACGCCACTCATGTCGGGTACCGATACAAGTCGAGCACCATCTACTTTCTTAAATAGTTTCTTCGTTACATAGCCATCGCTATCACGCTCGTAGGTGATAATCGTAATTTCCGATTTACTATTATTTTGGAAAGTGTACGGATTGAAAGTACCACCTCTTGTATCCGTATTATCACTCTTAAACATGGCTGTTGTGGCTCCTACAAGTGTAGCTGCATCGTTATTCTCATTCGCTTTAAGGTCTGCTCTTAAACGATTGGGCGATACAGCCTCGCGGTATAAAAGCTTTCCTACTCTATCACTTTTTGTTAAAGTAAGTCCATCGTCCGAGTCATACCCGACTTCTATAATGGCAGGACGTTCCTTCATTTCTGTATGCGAATGATCTTGAGGAAATCCATGAGAATTACAAAAGACTACTCTGCGTAAATATCCCTGCGTAGATTCAAATCGATAGTGAAAAGGATAATTATACAAATCGCCCTTCTCTACCGGCATTATTCCACAGGGTAAACCATTACAATCGGCATAATCGATGTAATAGTCATAAGAGGTCTTATAATAGTTGAACAACTTGATACCAACAAAGAGCAACAAAGATATAACTACGCATAGAGAGGTATATTTTACTTGATTCTTATGATGAACTTTTTCCCATATTCTATCAAAATTGACATTCAATATGCGCGAAATAATTTGTGCAAATGCATGGTCTTTTCGCTCCAACCACGATATACCTTTCTCCTTGAGATTGGCGCACTTGATAGACTTGTCTAAATGAAAATCGGATGAAGAAGGAAACTCTTTCAAGAGAGCCGGCGATAGGCACTCACATTTCACATCCTTACTATATGGAATACCATCTACAACCAGTGGTATGATATAATCTTTGCGTCCTAAATTTATAAAAGTCTCTATCTCCCAATCACATATGGCCGATTGAGCCGAATTGGGCGAACAGATAATAATAAGAAATCTTGAACGTATAAGTTTCTTTTCAAGCTCATCTCTTAGCTCATTGCCAGCCTCGCTTGAGTGCAGGTAAGTAAATGAAGGTTTCAGATGCTTGTTTGGAATCTGATGCTCGGCTTTGATAAAAGCAGGTATGTTGAAACTGTCAAGTCTACGTTTCAACCAATTGGCTATACTTGCATCATTGCTATTAAAACTTATAAATGCGCAATAGTCGTACTCATTGCTAAAAAGCTGGATCATAACAAAAAGAGATTTTGAATAAAACTCAAGAGTATTTAATAGGGATACTATCTACAATTTTGTGCCGCAGTTGCAGCAGTAGTTGGCGGGGTATGTGTTGGGGGTGCCGCAGGCTGTGCAGTAGATTGTAGTGGAGTGTTCCTCCGGGAAAAGTTGTGCAGGAGCGTTGTCTATCACGCTGTGTGCTATTTGCAGTGCCTTATCATCTATTTGCGATTGTTCAATCAAGCCCCATATCTGTGTGATGAGTACAGGCCAGAAAAAGAGCATCGATATCACTGTAGGGATAGCTTGCTGACCCCATATTCCTACTCCGGCTTCGAAATAGATGTTGCCATCTTGTGGCAATAGCGTAACTTTGAGAGCTGTTTTCATGCCCAATACAGCCTTGAAAATGCCCCCCTTGGTTATTGAAATGTCATAACCGCCACTGCTCAAAGCATCCATCGACACTTCATACCCATCCTTTACAAATGTTTCTTGTATACTACCGGCTATTGTGGGTATAAGACTCGGCGAGCCATATAGTGTTTCTTTGGTATTGAATGTTGCCATAGCTATTACTTGTTAAAATTTTGAATAGAATAGTAGTTGTACACTGCATATAGTACACTGCTCTCAACAAACAGATTTTTTATCTCGGCCAACTGCTCGGTGCTATACTTCCGCTCCATATCGCGTAGCATGGCTAATACCTTGCCCGACTGTGCCATGATTTCCTCCTCGGTAACAATACCGTCTTCCATAATGCGTTTGAAAGATTCATTCGAGGCAACATGCTCGTCTATATTTAAGATTCCATTTTCATTGAAAAACATAACTTTACTTTTTAATCGTTGTGCAATGATAATTTTATTTCAATTTTGCTCCACATGATTGGCAGAATCGCCACCCGGGATCTACTACACTACCACATTGCGGACATTTCATGCCGGTGCCTATGGTATGATTTGTCAGCGTTAAATTGCGGTATTGTTGCGAACCACCCCACTTGAGTACTTAGCGTACACGCACAGCGCTGAATGGATGCGACTGCTCAAGTACTGCACTGATTTGCAGGGTTTTGTTCCAAAGATTCTCATTGCGTATTTGGTCGTAAAGGTCGGCTTGTTGAGCCCACTCGCGCATATTGAGATTGGCTGTAATAGACTTGGGTCCGCCGGCAATGCGAGCCATGGCACGAGCCACTACCTCGGGCGAAGTAACTACCGCTGCGCAACGGTCGCACGAGAGTTCGCTCTTACGTTGCCAGTATAACATGGCATACTTGACAGGAGCGGTAAATGAGCCCAACAGTCCCAAAGCATCGGCACCGGTACGCAAAATCTGCGCTATGTTGTGATACAAAACGTGGCGGCAGAGTATGTGACCGCACTCATGCGCTATTACCGAGTCGAGCTCCACATCATTCAACAGGTCTACCAATCCCGATGTGATGGTAATGTATATCTTGGTATCACCAAAAGTCCAAGCATTTGGTACCGGGTCCATTTGTAAGTAGAACTCCGGCTCGGGTATACCCAATTGGGCACAAATGGGTGGCAAGTGGTTGTATAGTTGAGGCAACTGTGTGGGCGATAGACGTATAGCAGTGGCCATATTGAGGCCATAATACAACTGTTCAAGTCCCAAAGCCATTACTTTCTTTACTAAAGCCGGAAAACCGGGTATGCTCTCCAATTGACGCAATGCTGCTGCGTCTTCTGGATGAATAAATTCGGAAGGTCGTATCATAGTTGTAATTTTTCGATAGTTACCAGATATTAATCTTCTAGTTTATTTACGTTTTACAATATCATATCCGAGTTTTATGAGTAGTTTGAGGGTGTTCATTGCCATATCGCGGTCGAACTTCTTCTCACTTTCGGGTAGTTGCGAATAGGGTAACATGCAAGGGGTTTGCTTTGTGTCATCGTCTCGGTGTGGACCATAGGTCCAACCTTGAGCTTGTCGCTCGGCAGCCCACACATCGTGGGCATTCTCGGCTATAGCCTCACGTAGCTCATTGAGGTCATCAGCCAACTCTACATCCGATAAGTCTATCGGTTTCGGAGTATAAGTTTTCATACTATTATGATGTTAAGGTTACTAAATTAATATTCGAGTCATTCCATGCATCGTTGAATTACTCTATTGGAAATGCCTCTTCACGAACTATCTACGCACCGATTGGTACCGGATTGTTCATTGCTCAGAGGTTGATTGGTAGGCTCTGTATGCCTGAGGCAATACCTTTATCAATTCTCTATCGAGTTGCGATATATTAAAGTCTATTTTGTCGAGTACATCATTGGAACAAATATCTAAGTGGACAAACTTTTTCTTCCACTCACTCTTGGTAAAAGCCGATGCATATAAATTTTCGATTTTGCTTGCACTCTGCTCTTCAATGGTCATGGGTCTATAGCGCAACAACAATTGCTCCACAACCCATCGGTTGTGCTCAACTTTACTAAGAACTGCAAGCATTTCTTCGGTAAAATCGTATTTCATAGGATCAAAAGGCTTACCATCCATAGTCACACATCGATACTTGGTCCACATCGAAAGCACATTGTACTGGTTTGACCACATCTTGGCAGTCTTACTTTTACCTCCGGCTTGTGCTGTATATTCCGCGGGTTTCTTGTAAACTTCCAACTGTTTGTGAAGCACCTTGAGCTGCGCCTCTACACGTTTGTATTGTGACTCGGCAACATGCACTTTCATCCACTCATCGCACAGTTGTTTTATAAAGGCTTTATTTTCGGCAGTATTCTCTCTATATATATAATCTGATAGGCTTTGGTAGTCATCCTCTATCAAACCACGATCCTTATATCTTTGTATCTTAGCCTTCCAATCATATTGTTTGTAGGCATTGTCAACATCATTTGATAAAACATCCGAAATATTTATCAATGAGGAGTCGTAGCACTCACGAACCATACCGAAGGCTTGCAACTTGCCTTCATAGCGTTTGCTTAAATTCACCTGTTTCACCAGTTCGTTATTGAGTCTTTGATACACAAGCACTTGTTGTGTTGATTTACTTGCATACACACTGTCGGGCATATAGGCCGCAGCTGCAATAGCTTTACTATTCTCGGGCAGACAAATGGCGATGGTGAGTTTAGCATCGGCGTTTGATGCAGCATCGGAAAGGTACTGTTGGATATTAGGATTTTCGACCGATCCATTAATAAACTCCCACTCTATATCTACAAAGTCTTTACCGAGGTAGTCACCATAATAAGGAGAACGAAGGGTGACATCTTCTAAGGGATTATTCCACTTATAGGTTTTCTCATCGGCATACATTCCGAGTGTTGCTGTCGTGATATCTCTATATCGTGCTACGGCAAACATCTCTTTGAAACGCCCCATAAAGAAGAGTTTATTTTGCTCCATCTCAGCATCGATAAAAGTGATGCGAGTACGCTTCTTGTTGGTGGCATGAGTTGCGAAATTGGGAAAATGTGCCAAGTGAGCAGCCTCGATAGCCATGGCTGTTCCCATACGCGACATACCTACTACTACCAGATGTACAAAATTATTGTCTTGAGCATGTATTCCCTCAAAGCCTTCAAGGGGCAAATATGTACATTGTTTTTTATCGTTCAACTCCTTGCACACGAGCACCTTTTGTGCCCACATCTCATAGTAGTTGAAGGGTTTAAAGTCAATCTTATCTTTATCGATATCGGTCACTTGAAGTATGTTGAACGATGTCTGATACTCAAACATGACCCGACACAAAAGTTTGTTGTTCTTATGAAAAGTTGCACACTCCTTCAATGAATCACTCAGCAGTCTCAGACACTCCATATTCATCGTATCGTGATACGACTCGCGATCATCGGTACGTGCATCTTCACCCATTATATACACCTCTTTTGCCTTTTCTACACATAGTTCGGCAATATCAACGCGCGACGTTCTGTTACCATAGTAAATAATAATGCGTTGCTGCTCTTTGGGCGATAGAGTCGAGAACAACTCTCGACGGAAGCTCTCTACTTCGCGCGCGGTTTGTATTACTATATATTCTATTTTGGGGGCATTCGTATCCTTTTTGTTGCCTTCAGCATCGGCATTTTCTTTTTGGTTGGCTGGCATCTCCTCCTTCTCGAATATTTGACGTACAATACCAGCCACTACATTATTGCCACCTACTATTACGTAGTGTGGTTTTCTACCCAGTGTTATGCCATATTTAACCTCGCCCTTGAGCCACTTCTCACGGCGCGACTCTATCAAATTCACAATAGACGACACCAACAAACCATTGAGCAAAAAGACACCAAGTATGGCTATCAAGCCCGACCATCCACGACCACTACGAGAGGTGGTCATGTGCTGGTTGCCTGGATCGATAAAGTGATAATAGACAGCCCAAAACATCGAAGGATCTTTCTGCTCGCCTACACTACGTGGCGATATTTTGTTCTGTTGTACTACAAGCGAATCTTTAATTATTGTCAGATTGTGGGTCTTGTGGTAAAGCGAATCTTTTAATAACTCTACCGATACAGTACCCAATGTATCAGTATCTATCGGGCTAAAGGTATAGAGGTTATCATCATAGACAATATTCTTGGTCGAATAGTTATTGCCAAGGCATAAATAAATTGTAGCAATAGCCATAGGCGAAAGCACCACAACGACAATAACCTTACGCATGAAATGTCCATAACGCATGTGCCAGTCAAATTTTGGCCTATTGCAGCACCATAGTATTGCAGCATTGGCAATATACCAAATCCATAATAGAGCAGCAGCAATACATAATCCCTTTGAGAAACAGTCATCACGAAAGAGATTGTACACCAAGGCAAACACTCCGGCGATTATTATAAACCAATCAAAATATTTTTTGAAAAATTCACACATATTTTTCAGCATAATTAATTTCTTCTAGTTATTTTCAACGGTATTAGTCTATTAGCAGCGCACATGTTTCGCGCAACTCGCTTGTAAAAATACAAAAAAATACTAAATTCAGCCCTAAGGTATTAATATTTTTGCATATATAATACTGCGCCCTTCACAATGAAGAACGCAGTATTGTGCATTTATAATTGATACAACGATTTTTTGTTATAGGAATTATTTTACATGGCGTTTTTGACCACAAAGGCTACAGGTATACTCAACAAGGAAGTTTACAGTTACATTTTCTCCCGTTTTGGCACATTTATATGCAGTTTGTGAGCCTATACTTTCTACATTAGTCATATTCACAACAATTTAATAATCATCTTATTGGCCCGGTCGACAGCTACCGTATCGAGTGAGGCAAGGTAGATGCGTGTAGTAGCCTCGGAGTCATGTCCCATACCTTCACTGATAACCGACAAAGGTACATTCTTGCTTCGCGCCACACTTGCCCAGGTGTGACGTGCTACATAAGTTGTAAGCGAAATACTTAATCGCAATGAAGAACCAATCTCTTTGAGATGATGATTTACTTTATGAGCCAAATAGAGATATTGCATTCGCTCTTCGCGCAAAGAGCAATCGGTGAGAATAGGCAAAAGATAGGTTGACGACTTTGTATCATATTTGTCGACAATATCTTGCATACAAGTCTCCCACTTAATGTGGAGTTTCTGCCCTGTCTTGCGACGACAATAAGTGAGTATACCTCCGTTGATGTCACTCTTGCGCAGATAGGCCATGTCAATAAATGACATCCCCCGGGTATAAAACGAAAACATAAACATATCACGAGCAAAGTCATGTAGCGGACTTTGAGAGAGATCGAGTTCCTTAATTTTCTTGACAACCTTAAGCGAAAGAGCACGTTTGGATGTCTTATCGATTCCTGTATATACAGCCTTAAAGGGATAACGTTGAGTAGTGAGGCCTCGCTCAACAGCTCTATTATAGACAGCCCTAAGATTGCGCATATAGAACGATATAGAGTTCTTCAAGAGTTTCTTATTGCGTAGGTATGATTCATATTCCAACATGAGGTTCGAATCAATATCGGCTAATAACACTTCACGTCCGTCACAAAAGTGCATAAAGCTACTCAAAGTAGCACGATATGTTTCAGACGTACGCACACGCCCTATCTGCTTCAATTGCGTAATGACTTCAATCATGAAGTCGCGCAATGAATACTCTCTACAGCTATTACGCAATGCAATGACTATATCATCGACAGTAATTAAGGTCAAATTACTGTACCAACTGTTGAGTAACTGATGAAAGCGACGCAAATCGTTTTCTATTCTATTTTGAACCGACTGCAAGTAGCTACTGCGTGATTGACCTATGGTAACTACAGTGCCGGTATCGCAATCCCATTCATGCGCAAAAAGTTTATATTGTGTCTTGAGTTGACGAACATTACGATTATGAATGATTTGATAATAAATTACTCCCTCTTTATGGGAAAAGGCTGATGGTCTGAATTTAACTTTTATAGTAGCCATGATTGTATTTAATGTTGTTAAATAATAAAATGAGAGCCTTTACCATAGCAAAAGGTAAAGGCCAATTGTACTTAGATATAATGTCATAAGAGTGCCTTACAAATTGTACAGGCCGAGACAACGTGTTGCACACAACAATCAAATGGCGGAGAATGTATATGTACGCAGGCAGTAAGCGCAGAGATATACATGGAGTAAGATTTATAGTATGACCAAAGAAACTACAATATAAAAAGATGATATGGCTCTATGCATACAAAAGAGGCTGCGCCAAAATTATGACGCAGCCTCTCTTATGTGATATTTGCTTAAGCGCTTACTTCAACTCTACAACAAGGTAGTGTGTGAGCGACCAAAAGTTATCGGCATCGAGGATGTTGAGTGTATAGAAGCCCTCGGCATCTTGTACCAACTCATAGCTATCGGCAGGGTGATTGGTACACACTTTAACCTTCTTACTCTCCAAGAAGATAGAGCTGAGTTTGCGTCTATCGGCTTTGGTGAAGGCATCGCGATTGAAATTCTCTTTCAACACTTGTGTTTTACTGAAGATTCCGCCACCGGTAAAGATGTTGTTCTCGCGCAACTGCTCGGTGTAGGCATAAATATAGTAGACCTCATTGAGAGCTACATCTTGGGTAGCGATTACCGAAGCTTGATTTTGAGCTACATTAGTAAGGTCAGTAACCTGTGTAGAGAGGTTAGAAACGGCTTGATCAAGTTCATTAATGCGTACATCGCGGGCTGCAAGCGACTCTTGCAACTCTACGATAAGTGCATCCTTCTCAGCAATTTGAGCCTTAAGCAGCTCGATACTCTTACGCAAGGCAGCTGAGTTGGCATTGCTACTACGAAGTTTTTGTTCCAATTCGGCAATACGTTCGCGGTTGCGTTGCAAAGTATTCGACATCAACTCAATATCTTTCTTAATACGTGATTGAGCCGAAACACTGATATCGCCGGTATCGGCACTTTGTTCAATGACAAAGTTCTCGGCACTCTTGATACTTTGCATATCGGCATCTATCTCGGTTATAAAACCAATCATCTCCTCATAGTAGTTGCGTATCTCGGCATTTACTTGGCGCAACGAATCGTTGGCTTGTTGCAAGGCTTGTTCTTCGGCACTTACACCCTTGTTGCACGACACTAACATGAGTGCACACATGGGCAATAGGATAAAAAGACTTTTTTTCATGACTCTTCTATATTTATTGGTTATTAATCTTCTACTTGTCGTTTCTCTTTTTTATCGGCATATTTATCACGCTTCACACGAGGTTGCTCAGGAGCACCGGCCACTACTATCACAATTTCGCCCTTGGGCTCATGCTCAGTAAAGTGTTGTGCCAAAGCTGCTAATGTGCCACGTTGAGTATCGGCATGGAGTTTCGATATCTCGCGACAAACAGCAGCCTCACGCTCCTCACCCATTACCTCGGCAAGTTGCATAAGAGTCTTGACCAGACGAAATGGAGACTCGTATATAATCATAGTACGCTCTTCGGTTGCGAGTACCTCTAAACGGCTATTACGCCCTTTCTTCTGAGGAAGAAAGCCCTCGAAACAGAATTTCTCATTGGGCAAACCCGACATAACAAGTGCCGGCACAAAAGCGGTAGCTCCGGGCAAACACTCTACTTCGACTCCCGCACGGCAACATGCACGCACGAGCAAGAATCCGGGGTCGGAAATTGCGGGTGTTCCTGCATCGGTAATGAGAGCAATGGTTTCGCCTGCTACAATACGCGATACAATAGACTCGGCAGTGCTGTGTTCATTAAACTTGTGATGCGACTGCAATCGAGCCTGAATGTCATAGTGCTTAAGCAATACACCGCTTGTACGGGTATCTTCGGCCAAGATACAATCGACCTCACGCAAGATACGCAAGGCGCGCAAGGTAATATCTTCGAGATTTCCCACCGGAGTGGGTACCAAATATAGCTTTCCCATTATTATTTTTGCTTAAAGTGGCGTTCTACCAGTTGAAGAAATTCTTGTACGACAACCTCATCTATTCTCCAACCCATATCTTGGGTTAGATACTCTACTGCCTCCTCAAAGTTGCTCATGGTATCAATGAGGTTGAGTGTATCATTCATATTGATATCGCTGTTGCCAAATAACTCACGACGAAAACGGAAACGATCGTTGAGGCTAAAGGCTTTGCGCAACTCTTTGGCTTGTCGCATGCTCATCATATCACCCAATGTGATAGTTTCGTTATCGAAGGGCTCTCCTTGATTGTAAAAATCGTTCTCAACAGCATCCTCTTCGAGCGCCTCATTTTTATCATCACATTCAGTATTATCGTCTTGGTCATCGACACCTATTTGTAACTCGAATTCGGCAACTTCTTCATCCGACTCAAGTATCTCAAAATCTACGACAGCAACTTCGTCCGATACGAGCACAACCTCTTCATCTTCGACATAAGCCACCTCTTCGACCTGTGTCGCTTCGGAGATTTCATCGCATTCCTCATACGAATCCTCGTCAGTAGTAAGTTCGATAGATGTCTCTTCTTCTATACATTCCGATTGTTGTTGCACATCTTGTTGTGGCTGATACTCAACAAATTCGTCTTCGACAAAGGGGGCTATATATTCATCCTCTTCAACATCTTCGATAGGTTCTTCTGTCTCTACTTTCGGTTCAATGGCTGGTACAACAACGTCCATAAATTGATCCTCAAAAGATGTGTGCTCGACAGGAATTTCAGCATCCTCTTCTTCTGCACTATCAAGTGTCAGTTCATCGCTCGAGATAATCGTTTCCTCATCTTTATTGTCGAGATATAGATCATACTCAGCAGGAATCTCAACAGGCGCAGGATTAGCCTCGGCCTGCCAAGTTTCAAATAAAGTGGTTATGTATTGCGATTTCTCTATTGCAATTTTATAGAGTACGTCGGGAGCAGCATCACCACTACGCTCTATAACAACGAGCAAGTCGCGCAACTGCGAGAGCTGCTCTACAATGTTTTGATTGTGTTTGTTACTATCCATCTATAGTCTATTTATTATGCAAAAATAGCGATATTTATAAAACAAAAAATATATAGAGGTATAATTTGTTACAACCTACCCAGTATATCGCGCAATAGTCGCTCATAAGCAGCTCTCACAACCGATGATTTTGCACTGTGATTGTTACTCATGAGCACAATGGCATAGGTTTTTCCGGCATACTGATAATAACCGGCATAACACAATACACCTCCCATGCTACCACTCTTGACACACAGTATACCCGGTAAGGGGTTGCGTGAAAATAAACTTCGTACACTGCCATCCTTACCCGCTTGTGGTAGTTTCGACATCAAACGATCACCTACATGAGTATCGTGATAGGCATTTACCAACAGCGAGGCAAGCACTCGAGGTGTCGCAAAATTTTTGCGCGACAATCCACTACCGTCGGTCAGATTAAGGGCAAGAGTATCTATTGCCATTTGTGCCAGAATGTCATACTCACAAGATAGTGACGCGGGAAGAGTTGCAATGCTATCCTCTCGGAGCGAAATGTAGCGCAACAATGCCTCGGCATAGAGATTATTACTCTTGTGCAGCATAACTCGTACCATTTCGCCCAATGGGTCGGAGGCATGAGTATACAACCGAGTTGCTATGGTAGGTATTCTCCTACCCTCTTGCCGCAATATTTGATCAGTAGTAGGAGTACCATCGACAACAACTCCGGCCTCTTGTAGTGCCAGATGTAGATCGTGTGCCATAAAAAGCGGAGCATCGGGCATTGCACAACGCAATGAGAAACTATCACGATATGCCGGCACTCCACCTACAAGAACACATTGTGATGTGTAAGGTGTGATGTATACCTCGGCACAATCTTTCGTTGTAACGGTAAGATTATTGCTATACTGCAACGCGGGAGTAATCATTGATGTACCTATCAACTGCGGACGTGTACCTATCGAGTCGGTGCGAAGGTAAAGGTTGTATTCATTACCTTTATAATTGGCACCAAAACAAGCTGCGCCATAGTAAAATCCGGTATCTTCAGCCATCCACTGCCCCCAGCCACCTGCATCGCACACCGAGGCATCTACAACAATTTGCCCTTTTACACGATGTATATTGGCTCGCTTGATTGCTACCAAAACAGAGTCTACAAAGGCTGTTGCCGACTGCAATGAGTTGCTACCGGCCAACGAGGGATCCATGGAGCCTCGTACTACTATATCGCCATACAAAACACTATCTACGACCTGTCCGTTATGCCCTACTATCGTGTGCCAGCATTGAGTATCGTCGTAACATTTCATGACAGCCGTAGCGGTAAAGACTTTGACCAAAGAGGCCGGGACAAGAGCTTTGTCGGCATTACACGAGGCAAGTACTTCGTTGGTATTTACATCGACAATATGCACACCCACCGATGCATGAGCCATATCGTGACTCTGCTGAAGGCGTTGACAGGGAGTAGCAGCACTAACCCCAAGTACCGATGCTAACAGCATCAACAATATTATAATCCGTTGATAAATCATACTCTCTCAAAAGCAACAAGAGGTTGCCCGGCGAAGCACGTCGAACAACCTCTTGCGATTTTTTTATTGGTACATTACGCTTTAACCTCGGCAGGCTCGGGCGAAATGAGTTTGTAACCTTTACCGTGAATGTTAATAATCTCAATAGAAGGATCGTCTTTCAAGTGCTTGCGTAACTTGGTAATGTAAACATCCATACTACGAGCGTTGAAATAATTGTCATCAATCCAAATTGTCTTGAGGGCATAGTTGCGTTCCAAGATTTCATTGACATGAGCACACAAGAGATTCAACAACTCCGACTCTTTGGTTGTAAGTTTAGTAACTTTATCGCCAATGGCAAGTACTTGTTTTTGGGTATCAAAGGTAAACTGACCCAAACGATATGAAGTAACCTCTCTACCTTTTTTGCCTTTTACACGACGCAAAATAGCCTCAATACGGAATACAAGCTCCTCCATAGAGAATGGCTTGGTGATATAATCATCGGCACCAATCTTGAATCCCTCTAAAATATCCTCCTTCAAAGACTTGGCAGTAAGGAAAATAATGGGTACTTCGCTATTAACGGCACGAATTTCTTGAGCCAATGTAAAACCATCTTTCTTAGGCATCATTACATCGAGCACACACAAATCGTATTTACCCTTCAAGAAGGCTTTGTAACCGGCTTCGCCATCAGAACAGAGGTCGGCATCATAATCTTTAGCTTGCAAATATTCGCGAAGCAACATACCGAGGTTTTCATCATCTTCGCAAAGCAAAATACGCAATTTTTCGTCCATAGTTTTATTCTTTTATTAGGGGTAATGTTATTATAAATGTTGAGCCTTCGTTCAACTCGCTTTCGGCACGAATGTCACCTTTGTGATCCTTTATTATCTTGTGCACATAGGCAAGACCAAGACCAAAGCCTTTCACATCATGGCGATTACCGGTCGATACGCGATAGAACTTGTCAAATATTTTTTTCAAATCATCTTTCTTTATACCTATACCATTGTCACGGATAGCAATCTCGACCTTATCGTCAGACAAAATTCGAGTACTAATGAAGAGCGACAAAGGCACTTCCTCGCGGCGATACTTTACAGCATTGTCAAGCAGGTTGAAGATAACGTTGGTAAAGTGCATTTCATCTACTGCCACAACCATATCTTCGGGGGGGAGGTCGGCATCGATAGTACCACCAAACTTCTCAACCTTAATCTTAAAGGTACTCATCACGCCGGCTATCAAGTCGTTAACATCGACGTTGTGAAGCTTGAGTTGAGTCTTCTGACGGTCAAACATCGACATCTGCAACACCTTCTCTACCTGGAGTCTCAATCGCTTTGTCTCATCAGTAATCACTCCCGATATATGGTTGAACATTGCCGGACTCTTACTCATTGCCGTATCATTGAGCATCTGGGCTGCAAGTGATATGGTAGATATAGGAGTCTTGAACTCGTGCGTCATGTTGTTGATGAAGTCATTCTTCATATCGGTAAGTTTCTTTTGACGGAACACCACAATAATAGTGAATACAAACGTCACCAACATGATTAACGTGAAGATAAACGAAGGAATTATAAAACGCACCGAGTCAAAAAGATAATCATTTTGTGAGGGGAAATAGACGCGCAATGTATTGCGTCGACCGGGAGGGTCATTAGGGAAAATAATCTGCGAGAACAACAATTGCTTTGACACAGCAGGATTATACTCGGGACTATCATAAACAACTCGTCCCTTGTTATCTATCACTGCGTACTCAAAGGGTAGATTCAAACCATTATTCTCAAATTCGGTCTTCAGATAATATCCTAACTTTCGAGTATCTACTCGTTCCAATATATGCTTTGAACTTGCTTGTCCCAAGATATTGATAATAACGTCGTCTATAAGACCTCGCTGATAAAGATATTGACTGCGGAGTAACTCTTGCATATTCTTATATGCATTCATCATGGGCGCAGGTATCTTAGGCTGTCCGGTCAATGAGAGGCGACTCTTCACTGCCAGTGCTCTATCTTTAAAATTATTGAAAGTAAAAGTTGTAACCGAACCATCAGGCGCTGTAATAGCCAACTGCGGTTGAACGACAATATCACCTATATCATGATTATGATGTGTGAGGAGGTCGGCCTCAAGTGCCTCAGTAAGGAATTCTTGCGCCTCATCTTCTTCCAACATGGTTGACACTGTATAAAGACTGCGTTGCACAGCTTCTTTGAATTGTTCTTTACGCATCTTTATCATATTTTCCATATACATAAATTGCGTAAACAACAAGCCGGCAAAAGTAACAGCCATTGTTACAGCAAGAAACCATATCGTAGACTTTTTCATACCGTTTGTATATTCTTCGTTGTTTTACTTTGCAATACGCGTCTTTTACGAAATAAACAAATTATTTATAAGTTAGGTTTAATAAATCTAACATAAAATCAGCACACTGCTTTAACACTTCAGTGCAAATTTAACAAATAAATGTTTAAGAGCAAACATCCATTTAACAATTCAGCCATATTTTAATATTTTTAACCAAATAATTTAAGATTAATCATATTACACAGAGCCTCATATTTATATTTACATTGTTGATAATCAACCATTAACAAAACATAATGCTATACATTAAGTAAATAGAAAAATTAAAAAATGACACCATATAAAAAACGCCACACGAAATTCGTGTGGCGTCTTTATCATTTGTATAATTCTTATTAATCTTCTTTTTCTTCGGCCTCGTATGCTTTGAGGAGTTTCTCTTGTACATCACCGGGAACGAGTTCGTAAGAAGCGAACTTCATTGTGAACGACGAGCGACCACCAGTCAAAGAGCTGAGTGCAGTTGAATAAGAAGCCATCTCTTTCAAAGGTACTTTAGCTTGAAGTTTCTCAAATCCCTTCTCACTTGTCATACCCATAATGATAGCACGACGGCCTTGGAGATCACTCATTACATCACCCATCTTGTCACTGGGAACGAGTACTTCAACGTCATAAACGGGCTCCAAAATTTTGGGACCAGCTGCTTTAAATGCCTCGCTAAATGCGTTACGAGCAGCCAAGCGGAATGAGATTTCGTTTGAATCAACGGGGTGCATCTTACCGTCGTAGATACATACACGCACGTCGCGAGCATAAGAACCTGTGAGAGGACCTTGCTCGATACGGTCCATCAAACCCTTGATGATAGCAGGAATGAAACGTGCATCGATAGCACCACCAACGATACTGTTTACAACAACCAATTTACCGCCCCACTCGAGATCGATAGTTTGAGTGTCACGCACGTTCATGCGATACTCTTGGTTGCCAAATTTATAAGTATCGGGAGCAGGCATACCTTCGTAGTAAGGCTCAACGATGAGGTGTACTTCACCAAATTGACCGGCACCACCCGATTGTTTTTTGTGACGATAGTCGGCACGAGCTGCCTTAGTGAGAGTTTCACGATAAGGAATACGAGTTTCAACAAACTCGATAGGCAATTTATCGTTATTTTCGATACGCCATTTGAGTGTACGCAAGTGGAACTCACCTTGACCCGATACGATAGTTTGTTTCAACTCTTTCGATTGAACAACCTCCCAAGTGGGATCTTCTTCGTGCATACGAGTAAGGATTTCGCTCAATTTCTCAGCATCGGCTTCATTCAAAGGACGAATAGCGCGTTGATATTTGGGAGCAGGATATTGTACAAGGTCATATACATATTCGCATCCTTTTTCATTAAGTGTATTACCGGTGCGTACGTCTTTGAGTTTTACGCTGGCACCTATATCACCTGCTACCAATTGATCTACTTTGGTACGAATTTGTCCGCTTACACAGAATAATTGAGCCATGCGCTCACGGCTACCGCGGTTCATATTTTGCAAGTCGTCACCTTCCTTGAGTGTACCCGACATTACCTTGAAGTAGTATACCTCACCGATGTGGGGCTCAACAGTTGTCTTGAATACATAGAGGC
>JAEIGA010003225.1_pt1 | contig 25627 bp, 19 predicted proteins | sample 9270691 | NCBI WGS metagenome assembly JAEIGA01 (sample SAMN17057246, study PRJNA624740) | gut metagenome | biome: biome; isolation source: fecal sample | host: Bos grunniens | place: China: Xizang | collected 2019
AAGAAGTTGTTAGACGAATATATAATGAGGCATTATTAGGCGCGAAATTCCTCAGATGAGCGCGCTCATCTGAGGAATTCATCCTACTTTTTGTCCAAGTATTTAGTTTTTATCACCCGAAATGTCCAATAAGAGTTTTTTACATAAATTCATCACCCGTTTTGTCCAGGTAACCTCAATTTTTATATTTAACAAAAATTAACAAATGGGGGGGGTGAAAAGTTTTCTTTTACATATATTTGCACAATAAAGTATATTAGTAAAACTTAAATATATAATATAAGAAAACTTATGAGAAAATTTACTTTATTGAGCCGATGCTCAGGTACACAAACATTTTTTGTTATGAAGAGGTTCTTGGTTATCTCTTTGCTTACCTCTGTTTTGAGCTTTGTAACTACTAGTTGTGATTATGTTGAAGATTTTATGGATTACTCGAAGCTGACAATCTTGGATGATGGTCGTTTGACTCCTAGCGATGGGAGTGCATATAGAAATTTGAGAGTGAAGATTGGTAATGAAGAGCACACAGCATATGGTACTTATAAAGTTCCAAATAACACCAAAGTTAGTGTATCTTGGTCATATTATAGTTGGACTAACGGCTGGCGAAATGCCTCGGTGGATTTAATGGTTGGAGAGTTGGAACACGTTACTGTAACACTCGTTGAAGGTTCTGCCAAAATAGATAAAGAGTGGGGTATATAAAATAAATAATGACGACTTCAAAAAAAAGAAGTCGTCATTATTTTGTGTGGGTATTATGATTGAAGCAATCTTATGTCTCTGTTGGTTATCCTGCCTCTGGACCATAGTCGGCTTCGGAAAGTTTGCCAAGTTCTTCCATTGCTTTCTCATATTCTGCAGGTGGTAGCTGATAGAGCTGCTCCATAAGTGTTGCATAGTTTGGGTCGCCACTCTTCATTGCTTCGTAAATCAGCTGTGGAAGTGACTTGTTGTTGTCTTCGCTGACGTTATTTTCGCCGGCATTGGTGTTCTTGTTGCCACCGCACGCGATAATCATTCCTGCTAATGCCAAGATTGCAAATGACTTTTTCATAATAATAACGTTATTAAGGTTAATAATAAGTTTTTATATTCTCTTGTCCAACCTGTTTGTTGTTTGTCAGTAGCAAAACAGACGTGGTTTGTCGCAAATATAAATAAAACTTATAAATAAGGGTTCTTTAATGTGTGATTTTTTGTCGAATATGTATGATTTTTTTTAGAACGGATATCCTATGGCAAAGTGCCACGCGAAGCCGTCCTTTAGTGGGTTCAGGTTGAAGTATCCTGTGCGCTCGGTGTCGTAAGGGGCGTGTAGGCCAAGGCCGAGGTCAAGGCGCAGCACCAGTATTCCCAGGTCGTAGCGTGCGCCTACACCGGTGTTCAGTGCAATCTGTTCTCCAAAGCTGCCGAACCTGAACTCGCCTCCGGGGCGTTCCTTGTCTTCCTTTAGCAACCAGATGTTTCCGGCATCGATAAATAGTGCTCCGTGTAGGTCGGCTATTATCCTGAACCTGTATTCGATATTGGCTTCCAGTTTCAGTGTTCCTGTCTCGTCGAGGTAGCTGTATCGGCCGTCATTCTCGGGGTGGTAGCTGCCGGGGCCTATCGAGCGCACCGTGAAGGCACGCAGGCTGTTTGAGCCTCCAATGTAGAACTGTTCGCTGTAGGGGGCGTATTCTGCGTTGCCGTAGCTGTGTATTGCGCCGGCCATCAAGCGCGTGGCTATTTGCTGGTTGCGGTCTATTCTCCACAGTTGGCACAATTCTGTTGTAGCCTTGATGAATTGTGCATAGGGGTTCCCGAATATGTTCTTGTTCTTTTGATTGAATGGCTTGCCAAACGCGGCGAATGCCAGTGAGGTGATGTTGCCGGCCGATGTTATCGAGATGTCTATCTTGCTTTTGTTGCGGTGCCTTGTATTGGTGTTGTCGTATGTGTAGCTGTATTGCATTGCCGGGATAAACTGGTCGCGGAAACTGTTGCGTATGGCTCTGTTGCTCTCTACAATCTTGTCGAACCTCTCGGTGGTGCTAAGTAGCATATCGTATGTGAGGCGGAACGGTATTACGGTGTGTGTGGTGGTTGAGTGGCTCTGTATTTTGTATGTGGCATCGCCACCGGCCTGTATCATCCTGAAGAAGCCCGAGCGGTTCATTCCGTCGGCAAACAGGCGGAATGATGTGGTTGCGGGCATACGCAGGTATCGTCTGTGCACCAGCGGAAAATATATTCGTGGGAAGTTCAGCGACAGGTCGGTGCCGAGTTCCCAGGAGTTGATGACGGATGCCTTGCCTTCGACGCTCTTGTCGGTCTGCCACTCATAGGAGCCGGAGAGTGTGAGTTTCAGCGTCTCTCCGCCACGGAAAACGTTCCTCTTGTCCAGGCTTATTTTGCTTCCGGGGCCAATCTGGCTGTTGCTCTTGGCTGTCGCATTAAGTTCGAACGAAAAGTCATATGGCTTGTCCAGTTGGGTTGTTATGTCCAGGTCGAGCAGGTCGCTGCCTTCGCGGGGAACAAGGTTGAGCTTGAAACTGTTGAAGATGTTCATCTGGCTCAACTTGTTGACTGCATTCTGCTGTTTGTCCTGTGAGTACAGTTCACCCTCCCTGATTTGTATGTTGCGCAGCAATGGCCCCAGACGCACTGGGACTTTATTGCCATAATAGATGTATCTGATGTTGCGTAGTTCCAGTGTGTCGGCTTTTTTCCTGATGTCCATTTCGTTGTTGCGCACACGGATGGTGATGTTCCCTATTCTGCGTACATCGTTGGCTTGTTGTGGTATGTCGGCTTTGGGCTGTATGCGGATGTTGGCATATCCCGGACGGTTCACCGTGTCGGCAAGGAATGTTATGAAGCCCGGTTGGAAATAGTAATAGCCGTTGTTGCGCAGCAGATTGCTGATTCTTGTGCGTCCCTCCTCCATAGCTGCTGCATTGAACTGCTGTCCGGGACGTATGAAGCGCCTGCCGATAGTGTTGCGAATGAGGCTGTCGGCATTATGTGTGAAGTTGCAGTATGATATGCTGTCATAGTGATATGGAGCACCAAGTGTTGCGGTGTAGCTTACCTTGGCCTTTTTGGGGTTTTTGGCCGAGGTAATGACCTCTGCTTCTACATTGCCGTTGAAATAGCCATAGTATTTGAGTATGTTGGTTGCGACATCGGCCAAGAGGTCGGGGTTTACCTTTGATATAAGTACCGGTTCCTGTGCAAGTCTGTTGAACAGCCATTTGCCGACTCTGTTTTGGGAGTTGTGCAGGAGGTTGTACCACCACAGGCCAATGGGCAGGGCGCGTAAGGTTGAGCTGCCTGCTATCGAGCCGTTGGGGGCATAGTCCAGGGCATATCTCACTTCGTCCAATGCTGTCTTGCCAACTCTGCCGGTGGCATTCTCCTTGGCATCGGTGAACACAATCTCCTTGATGCCGGTGTACAGTTTGTCGCCCTCGGGTACGTACTGCGTTGTGGAGCAGGAAAGCATCAGCATCGTGGCAAATATGTATAGCAGTGTCTTCTTCATCTTTGGCTTATTATTGTCCTTTGTGGTTGGGGTAGGGTGTTTTTCTTTTTCTTCCTTTTGAAATCGAAAAGCTCTTTCAGGTTGTTCAACTTGCGTTTGTACACATATCCTACACCTGTCTCGGTAATCTCTCCCTCGAGCAGTGACTGGTAGTTCTTGTCATAGAAAATTCTTATGTATCTGTTTCCGCTGTCATTGAGCTTCCATTCAAGTGATACGTTGTTTATGAATGTGTTGTTGCCGGTGCTCTTGTCGGGGCGGTCGCCGCTGTTCACCTCGCCACCAATCACAACGGTTATACGGTCGTTGAAGAAACGTTTGCTGAAACTGAATGAGTAGTTCTTGTAGGAACTGCCTGTTTCGGCATTCATAGCATCGTTTATGCCTATGTTCACATCCAGGTTCTTGATGGCCGAGCCTGAAATCTCGTTTATCTTCGCATCGAGGAAACTGCTTAATGCGTTTGATGCCGTTACTCCTTGTTTCCCCCCAAGGTATGTACCTGTGATAATCATTGCAACGGCATATTTGTTGAGTGTCTCCTGGTCCAGTGCGTTCAGCTCGTTCTGTATGATGGCATTCTCGGGCGATGACATTGTGAAGTCTATTGCAAGGTCGTTGATGCTGTTGCTGACGATTACTCCGGTGTTGAAGACAACGGGCTGTATGCTGTTGTCATCCATCTCCACCGACACTGTTGTCTTTTCCAATGCCGTTACATCGAGTATCGGGTTGAACAGGTCGCCGGTCCAGGTGAGGCGGCTACCCTCCTGTATGTAGAATGTCTTCAGTGGGATGATGGGCAGTGTCAGTTTCACTTGTCCGCTGTTCAGCTTGTATATGCCGGTTACGTTGAAACCGCTGTTGGTGTCGTAGGTGGCATTCAGGTTGGCATCGCCATCAATGCTCACATAGTTCTCGCGCGAACTGTCAAAGTCGAGCGACAGCTTGGCTCCTTCCTGAACAATGATGTTCAGGTTGGCCGTTATGTCTCCAAGGTCAATGCTTGCCGGTTCCTGCTGACGAACATATGTCGTGTCGTTGAAATCCACAAACTCTACAAGTCCGTCGAGCTCTTTGTTGCTGTCGAATGCCGTTTCGGGTATGACATATGCAAAATTGCTGTTGTTAAGGACTGTCAGGCTACCAATCAATCTTATGTCGTCCGCCGTACCCCGAATCATACTGCGCAAGTCGACGTACATCTTGCCATAGACCATATTCCCGGCCTTACGCGGTGTGTTCAGTATCTCGTAATTGGAAGCATTCAGGTTCAGGGCAAGTCTGGGATTCAGCAAGTTGGTTATGTCTACATTGCCGTTTATGACAAACGGTGTGTTGGCTTTGTCGTATATGTGGAAGCCCTGCAGTTTGAGAATGCTGTTCTCAATCATCACCTTCTCCTCGGCCGGATGCAGGGTTGCTCCAAGCATTGGGCTATATGCATATGTGGAGTCGAATTGCAGATAGCCATAGCTGTCCATATCGGTCAGTGTGCCTTTGAATCTTAGACTGCTGTTGACATATCCGTCCAGTACGACTCCTTCCTTGTCTATGAACGCTTGTGTTATTTCAAGCGGCAGACGGTTGAGTGATGCGCTGCCGTCAAGTGCACCATCTCTGTAGTCGCTTTCAATGCGGGCAACAACGCGCTTGTTGTGGCGCAATGTACAATGTATCCTGTGTGTATCATTGCTCTTGGGCGAGTATGCAATCTCAACCCTTTCGTTGCCTATTGTATCGCTTTCATAGGAAAGGTTCTCAATGTCGGCATTACAGGTGAATGTGTCGCCTTTGTTGTCCTGTCGGTAGTTGAGTCTTGCCGAGAGGGTACCACCGAATTCCGGCACGGCCGGCAGTGCCTTGGCGGCATCTTCAATGTTGATGTTGAAGATGTCGAGGCTCAAATTGTATCTGTCATTCCTGTCAGGGGTGCTGTACAGGTGGAAACCGTTGTCGTCACTGCCCTTGAAGGTTACATCGGCATCAATGGACATCGCTTTCCCAATGTTTATGTAGTTCCCCTTGTTGAAGGTAAACGGAGTGCCAAAAACCATAGCCTCGGGGGTGAAGTGTATGTTCATATTGCCCGGGCTTATCACGGCTGTGAGTCCTGCTCTGGAGTCTATCTTCTTTACTTTGTCGCGCAGAATCAGGTTCGAGGTTATGGTATCGCATTTTATGCTGCCATACAGCAAGGCTTTCTGGCAGTTCTCCTCATCAATGGATGCTATGATAAGGTCTGTCGCTCCCATTATGTAGTCGAGCCTGTCGCCATTCTGCCGTGTGGCAAATCTTATGCTGTCCAGTCCTATCTCCCCTGCTCGGAACCGGCTTACATCACCTTTGATGTTCAGCCCTTTGCTTTGCGAGATGTCTGCATCAATCCTGATGTTCTCTGTCTCGACTCCTGTGAATGCAAGGAAGTTGTGCAGCACGTTCTTACGGCCACAGTCAAAAGCCAATGAGATGCTTGGCAGTACCTGCTCATAGTCGTGGAGGTGGTAGAGTGTTCTTTGTCCGCTCATCACCTCCTTGTTCATTCTGCCAATCTCCTGCATAACGGCAAACAGCTTGTTGTAGCCACAGTCCATATTGCCGTCAACCTTCAGGTCGCCGTTCAGTATGTTTATACTTGTGTTGAAGGGGCTTGTTGCAAAGTCAATGGCGAGGTTCTGGGGTTTGAAACTGTTTGTCTTGGTTACTATATTTATACTCTTTCCGTTCACCTTCAGGCTGTGTGTCTCCTTTAAATCTGTTCTTATGGCAATGTCAATGTCGGCCGATAGTCTGAGCGTCGAGTCTACAAATCCCAACTCCTTGAAGTCGGCATTTGCAAGTTCAATGGCGGTGCTGTTCTCAATCCCGGTTGTGTCGAGCACTGTTCTCGCTTCAATGTTGAACATAAAGTTCTTCTCCTCTCCTTCAATGCCAATCGAGGATATTTTGCCTGCTTGCGATGCCTTTGCCTTGAGAGAGTGGAGCCTGTAGTCGGCATAGTAAAGAGTATCTACATTGATGTCGGCATCATAATGCACACGGTCGCTGAAAATGTCTGTTCCGTCTCCTTTGGCACTTAGTTCCATCGTCAGGTTGTGTAGCGGAAGCCCGGGCATAATCCCCGACAGTGCAAGGCGCTCTGTCCTGATGTGTGCATCATATGCCGTGTCCTCAATGCTGTAACTTCCATAGCCGGTAATCTTGCCGTTTGCACTGTGCAACGCAATGTCGGCATCCACCTTGCTGTGTGCGTAACGCATTTTGCCTTCGGCTTCAACCCGGCCATCAATGCTGTCGTTGTTGTGTCCTGTGAATAATCCAATGTTGTCAACTTTTCCTTTGAAGGCAATCTCTCCACTCCTCTCCGTTTCGTCAAGAACATTCTGTATGTGGCCTTTGACATTCACAAAACCTATACCGGGGGATTCCACATAAAAGGTGTCGATGCTTATGTCGTGTATGTTGCCGCTGAGTGCAACTTCGGTATTCAGCAGTTGCTCATTGAAGAATTGCATATCGTTATACACATCTGCTGCAACCAACCGTGCAAGGTCGCGCCTGTTTATGTTTGCAAGGAGTGTTGCCGACAAGTCGTCGCCTCCTTCCCTGTTAGGCTCTCCTTTCTGTAAAAGGCTGCCTTGTCCATAAATATGCGAGCCGTTGCGGCTGTCAATCTCCAGTCCGTGTATTCTGAATGTGTGCCTGTCACTTGTAAAATGTGCTCTTGTCCTGGAAATAGCAATGCCCCCGGGCTGTTCAAGGGACAGCGCTGTGATGTTTGCGGTGATGTCATCAAGTGATGCATATCGCAAGTCTTTGGCATTTATGTTGATTTTCTCAAGCCTTATGTGTTCAAGCGGTGCCTGCTTGGCGCTTCTACCTCCTTTGTCGTATTCTATGCCGGAATTCCTCAGGGCAAAACTTTTCATTGCAAAAGTCATCTCAGGAATGTCGACACGGCCCTGGTTGACCTGTAGTCTGTCTACATAGAATGTTGCCTTTAGCGTGTCGTGCGGCACGGATAGGGCTACGCAGCTGTTGATGATGTCTCCTTTACGCAAGTTCATTACCCATTGCAACGGTTCGCTCTGCTCATTGGTGGTCGTGTCGGTCAAAGCAATGTCAATAGCGGTGTCTGCTATGCGCAGTTGTCTAATGTCTGCAATTTTGTTTACAAGGTCGGCATCCCTGGCAACAAGTCTTGCATATCCCACTTTGCCGTCAATCTTCAGCTCGGGCAGTAGATTATGTGTGTGAATGTCCAGTTCTTCGAGTGATGCATAGTTTATTTCCACTTTGCCGGCAAAGAGCGGCAACAGTGAGATGTTGGCATCGAAATGTCGGCCTTGGAAATATATTGTGTCGTTTCTCGACATCCGGTAGTCTGTTGCCTTTAGCTTGAGCGGGAAGGTGAGTGCTATTGCCCCAATCTCCACCTTGTATCCGCTCCTTGTGCCAATCTCAGTGCACGCTTTTCGGACGACAGCGCGTTGCACCGCCGGAATATACAGCAGGGTAATGAGTATAATGAAGATGACTATCGGGATTGCGATAATCATCGTAAATGTTCTCCTTAAGAGGCTATGTTTCCTTTTCATTATCTCTCTTTAAAATACCGCTGCAAGTTACATATTGGCGCAGGGGGTACAAAAATAACCCAAAACAGTCGTATATATACACAACTTTCCATCTTTTTCGTCATTGTTGCAAGTATTATATTGCATTTAAACAATATTCGAGCCAAACTTTCACAGGTATTGGTTCTTTTCTTGAAAATAAACAGCGCTTGTCTGTAAAATAAATCAAAGATATACCGTGGCGGCAAGCCGCGCTCCTTTGGGGAGATAAATCTCGGTGCTGAAGTACACTCCTTTGGGGAGCTAAAGCTTAGTGCTAAAGCACACTCCTTTGGGGAGCTAAAGCTCCCGTCGTCGCAAACAATGCTGATTTCGCATTGTCGTCGCAAACAACGCTCTTTCGCGATGTCGCTGTAAAAAATACTGAAGCAAGCTTCGTATTTCTTGCTCGTTTGTTACTATCTTTAGATAAGATAGACTGCACTCGCTGTAAAAAATACTGAAGCAAGCTTCGTATTTCTTGCTCGTTTGTTACTATCTTTGTACTACAAACAGTTATCGTTATGAAAAGAATAATATTTGCACTCTCAATTGCAGTTTCTCTGCTCTCTTGCGGCGGCGAGCCTGTCAAGCAGGAAAAGAAAACAACGAATGGGCTTGAAATCAAGGAATTGAATGCCGAGTCACCCGACTGCGACCAGTATGTTCTGATGTCAACATCACACGGCGATGTCAAGATAAAGCTCTATCGCGAGGCACCGCAGCATCGCAAGAACTTCATCAACCTTGTGATGAACGGATATTACGATGGCCAGATATTTTATAGGGTAGACCCGGGAACACTCATACAGGCCGGTGATTACACCTCGGTAACCAACCGCAAGTTCAGGAAAAATATGGGTGCAAGTGATGTCGATTATACCATCCCGCACGAAATAGATGCAACAAAGCGTGTCCACAAACGTGGTGCTTTGGCGGCTCCAAGTCACACCAAGGGCATAAGGTCATCGGGCAGTCACTTCTTCATCGTGTCAAACAAAAAGGTAAAGGATACTGAAATAGATGCTGCCGAAAAGGTGTACAACAAGGAACTTGTGAACAAGATGTTCCTTGAGGTGCAGAAACCACACATCAAGGAACTCAACAAGTTGAGCGCAATGGCCGAGGTAGACAAAGAGAAGGAAAAGGAGTATAAGAAAAGAATTTCCGAACTGATGAATGAGGCACGCAAGGCCGCTGCCGGCAAGGAGTTCCACTATACCAAGGCACAGCGCAAAGCCTATATGAAGGAGGGTGGAATGCCGGCTCTCGATCCTTACTACACCGTTTTTGGCGAGGTTGTCGAGGGTATGGATGTTGTCGATGCCATTTCGTGGGTGAGTGTCTATGAGGGACGCCCGCGTGAGGATGTTGTCATAAAGAAAATTACAGTGATTGACAATGGAACTGAATAAATCCACACTGCCCAACGGCCTGCGTGTGCTGCATATACCTGTCGAGGATTCGCAGATGGTATATGTGAACCTGCTCTATGGTGTGGGAGCGCGCAATGAGAGTTATGAACACACCGGCCTTGCCCATCTGCTCGAGCACCTGATGTTCGAGGGAACAAAGGCTGTGCCATCGTTCGACGAACCGCTCGAGAGCGCCGGTGGCGAGAACAATGCCTACACCAACAATGATGTCACAAACTACTATATATCCCTGCCTCGACAGAATGCTGAACTTGCTTTCTGGATGGAGAGTGACAGGATGTGCAACATCACCTTTGAAAAAAACAAGGTGGATGTGCAACGTCAGGTGGTGATGGAGGAGTTCAAGCAGACGACGCTCAACAAACCATATGGTGATGTGAGTATGATACTGCGTGCAATGGCATTCAAGAAACACCCTTACCGTTGGTCAACGATAGGCCGCAAACTCTCGCACATTGCCGATGTCCCCGTTCCGGTCATCCGCAGTTTCTATAAAAGGCACTATGCCCCCGACAATGCAGTGCTTGCCGTTGTGGGCAACATCCCGTTCGAACAGGTGATGGAGTGGAGTGTCAAATGGTTCGGGGCAATCCCTGCCAAGGGCTTCGTCAAGCCGCAGTTGCCTGTCGAGCCTCGTCAGGTTAGGCAGCGCCGCAAGGTGGTCTATCGCAATATTCCCGAGAATGCGCTGTATATGGGATTTCATATGGGTGGCAGGCTCGATGCCGATTACTATCCCTGCGATGTAATCTCCGACGTGCTGTCCAATGGCTACTCGGGGCGTTTGCTGATGCGTCTTGTAAAGGAGCAGAAACTGTTCTCCAAGATAGATGCCTTCATATCGGGCAGTGAGGATGCCGGGATGTTCTGGATATATTCACGAGTGGCACAAGGTGTGCGTATAGAGGATGCCGAGGCGGCCCTGTGGCGCGAACTCGATGCTCTGAAGGAGGAACTTGTGCCTTGTGAGGAACTCGAGAAGGTGCGCAACCGTTTTGAGTCGGAATTTACATTCAGGAACATTGGGGGCGAAAACCTAAGCAACAACATTGCTCTTGCCGAACTTCGTGGCAACCTCGATTCGCATCTGCGCGAGCCCGAACTATACCGTGCCGTCACGGCTTCACAGGTGCAGGCCGCGGCAAAGGAGCTGTTCCGCCGGGGAAACAGTTCGGTGTTGTATTATCTAAAAAAAGAATAGTATCGGGCATTCCCGATACTATTCTTTTTATTGCTTTACTCATTTCTCAAAACTCTGCCACAGCCTGTCGTCGGGGAGTGGGGCGGTTATCGCTATCTGTTCCTTTGACACCGGGTGTGTGAATTCAATGTAACGTGCGTGCAACGATATGCTGCCGTCGGGGTTCGAGCGCTGTGCACCATATTTCAGGTCTCCCTTGATTGGGCAGCCAATCGATGATAGCTGGCAACGTATCTGGTGGTGGCGGCCGGTCTTCAGTTCCACCTCGACGAGGTTGTAGTTCTGCGATGCTGCTGCGAGCCGGTAGTGAAGCACGGCGCGCTTTGAGCCTTTCACCTCCTTGGGATAGGAGAAACTCTTGTTCATCTTCTCGTTGCGCAGTATCCAACTCTCCAGTTCAGCCTCGGCCGGCACGGGGGTGCCTTTTGTCAGCGCCCAGTAAATCTTCTTCACGCTTCCCTCGCTGAACATCCTGTTGAGTCTCTCGAGTGCTTTGCTTGTCTTTGCAAATACCACAATTCCGCTCACCGGACGGTCGAGCCTGTGTGGCAGTCCAATGAAAACGTTGCCCGGCTTTGCATATTTCTCCTTTATATATCGCTTCATTGTCTCACACAATGACTCGTCACCGGTCTTGTCCCCCTGTACAATCTCGCCGGCCGCCTTGTTTATGACAATGATGTGGTTGTCCTCGTATAGTACTTTCATTGTTTATCGGATGTTTTCTGTTGCTTTGTGTCCCAATGCGTTGAGTATGACTCTCTCTGTAAAATGGTATACGAATTCATCGTCGTTGTTGCGGTTTATTATGCCGTTTATGAAAGGAATCTCAATTCCCTTCAGGCAAAAGTGCAGGAAGCGCGCGGCAAGGTCGGGGCTCTCGCTGTTGAAAATTCCCTTTTGGTTACCTTCGGTAATGATGTGCCTGAACAGGGCTATCTCCTTGTTGTCGAAACTCTTGCGTATGTGCTCCACAATGAGTATGTAATCCGAGTGTAGGCAGCCGTTGCGGCGCACGATGTTACGTGTCATTTGCAGGCGCACAAATATCAGCTTGATGATTTTCTTGTCGGCTGGCAGGTTCGAAACGGCCACCTTTGTCACGGCTGCCGATATTTTCTTTACTTCCATCTCAATGCTGGCCTCCAACAGTTCTTCCTTGCTTTGAAAGTATGTGTACACTGTTCTGCGGCTTTTGTTTGCGGCTTTGGCTATGTCGTTCATTGTAATGTTGCCAATGCCTTGCTTGGAAAAAAGCTTTCTTGCAACCTTTATGAGTAATTCTCTTGTTTCTATGGTGGACATCTTCAATAATATTTTCTGCAAAATTACACAATTGTGCAATTTTGTGCAAAGAAAGCCGGGTGTAAATTGTGCTTGAAAAGTATTTTTTTATTTCCTGTTTCAGATTTTTTGCTTTTCGAGAGTAAATTTTTCTATGGAAATTTTGCAGATAAGAAAAAAAACTGTACCTTTGCACAAGAAATAAGAACAGCACCGCGGGGTGGAGCAGTGGTAGCTCGTTGGGCTCATAACCCAAAGGCCGGAGGTTCGATCCCTTCCCCCGCTACTTCAGAGGAGAGCATTTTACTCTCCTCTTTTACTTTTATATCGGTCTGTATTGTGCCGTCGGGCAAAAAATATTTTAATTTATTGTTATTTTTTAACGACTTTTCATTATATTTGCCACCGCAGTCATCAAAGAATAGGTTGCAGGCATATCAAAAAAGCGTTTTGTTTATATCTCGGTTGTATGATTTGACAAAGTTTAGCTCACGCTTTCTATTATGTCTTTTAATAGTATAATCATCTTGTTTGTGTTTTAGAGCTAAAAGCGCTTTTTTAAAAATTATGAAAAAATTCGGTGTTTTCGCGTTGCTTCTTGCAATGTTGTGTTTGTCGGGATGCGGTGTGTCATCTATGGTTTCAAACAATGTTACAGAAACACAGGTAGTGTTGTCTCAGAATAACTTCAAGATTGTGGGACAGGCTTCTGGTCACGTTACTTCTACTTATTTCATTGGCCTTGGCGGTATTGGCAAAAAGGCTATCCGTGGCAATGCCATTGACCAGATGACAAGAAATGCAAAGTTGCAGGGTGCTCAGACTTTGACAAATATCACAACCAAGACTTCATATAAGATGATCACTCCGCTGATTATCCAGATGACCTGCTCAGCAACAGCAAACATCATCGAATTCAAATAAATCACTAATTCTGATATAAAGACCGGACAGGGCACATCAATCGATGTGCCCTGTCTTTCTTTTGGAGGTGACACCACGGGGTGCCATAAAAACCTTATGTTTTTTCATTTCTGCAACTTTTGCAAAAAATAGCCGATATAAATTCTTCGTTCCAATATTTAATTTATATCTTCGCATATGTCAATAGCCGAACATATTTCGGGCATTGCTTGTTTTCGAATAAAACTAAACAGATATAACAATGAAAACACGTCTTGAACACGATTCATTAGGCGAGATTCAGGTCCCTGCCGATGCTTATTATGGCGCGCAGACCCTGCGTGCAATGGTCAATTTCAAGGATATATCCGGAATTACCATCAGTGACCATCCATATTATGTAAAGGCTCTTGCAATGGTCAAGTGGGCTGCTGCTCACGCCAATGTATCGCTGGGTACGCTTGACGAGGAGATTGGCAGCGCCATCAAAAAAGCCTGCGAGGAGATTATGGAGGGCGCTTTGATCGACCAGTTCCCTGTTGACTTGATGCAGGGCGGTGCCGGCACATCCACCAATATGAATATCAACGAGGTTGTTGCAAACCGTGCACTCGAGTTGCTTGGACACAACAAAGGCGAATACCAATATTGTCACCCCAACGACCACGTCAACCTGTCGCAGTCTACAAATGATGCCTATCCCACCTCCTTCAAGCTCTGTTTCATACTGCACAATGAGGATCTGGTGCGTGAGCTCAAACGGCTCATAGCATCGTTCCGTGCCAAAGGTAATGAGTTCAATCAGGTAATAAAGATGGGCCGCACGCAGTTGCAGGATGCTGTTCCAATGACTCTGGGACAGGAGTTCGAGGCTTTTGCGGCTACGCTCGACGAGGAGGTTGGTCGCCTCAATGAGATGGCTCGCCTGTTCCTCGAGGTCAATATGGGTGCTACGGCCATCGGTACAGGTATCAATACCGAGCCGGGCTATGCACAGGCCTGTGTTGATGCCTTGCGCGTCATCTCGGGCAAGGAGTTCGTTCTTGCCGGCAACCTCATCGAGGCAACCCCTGATACAGGTTCTACGGTTATGTACTCATCGGCTTTGAAGCGTCTTGCCGTAAAGCTGTCAAAGATATGCAACGACCTTCGCTTGCTGTCAAGTGGTCCACGTTGTGGCCTTAACGAGATAAACCTCCCGCCAATGCAGCCCGGTTCAAGCATTATGCCGGGCAAGGTAAACCCGGTAATTCCAGAGGTGGTCAACCAGATATGCTTCCGCGTTATCGGTAACGACCTCACCGTGACCTTTGCTGCCGAGGCCGGACAATTGCAGCTCAATGTTATGGAGCCGGTTATTGTCCATTCGATAATATCGTCAATCCGTATGTTGCTGCGCGGTATGACACGCCTGCGCGTTCTTTGCATTGATGGCATCACGGCCAACGAGGGCCACTGCAAGGAGCTTGTTATGGGTAGTATCGGTATTGTCACAGCTCTTAATCCGGTGCTTGGCTATGAGAACAGTGCTAAGATAGCAAAGCGTGCCTTGAAGGAGAATCGCAGTGTCTACGATCTTGTCCTTGAGGAGAACCTGCTGTCGAAGGAAGAACTCGACGAGCTGTTGCGCCCCGAGAATATGATTGCGCCTCACAAGATGCCGCACAAGAAATATTGATAATACAAAATGAAAGCCTGGCAATGCCAGGCTTTCATTTTGTCAAGAAGTATTTTACTGTCAATTACTTTTTCTTGCTGCTGTATTTTTCGTTGAGTCCCTTTACGACATCCTTTGTAATGTCAAGGGCTTCGTTGGAATAGAGCATATTGCCACCCATCTTTGTGAGGATGAAGTCGTACTTTGCATTGCTGTTGTACTCCTGTATGTAGTCGGTGATGCTCTGTGTCACTTCGTTCGACTTAGCTATTCTTGTCTCCTCGAACTCGGCAATCAGTGCCTGGCCACGCTGCATCAGCTCCTGGTCCTTCTTCATAATTTTCTCATACTCGGCCTGTGCACGCTCCTGAGTGGCAAACACATTGTTCTGCACCTTGTTCTCGAATGTGGCAGCCTCTTCCTGCAGGCTCTTTCTCTCTGTCTCAATAATGTTGTTGATGCTCATCTCCTTGCGCAGGAGCTCCTTCTGTACATCCTGTGCGAAGTTGTAGTTGATGAGCAGTGAGTCATAGTCTACATATGCAATCTTTATATTGCACACAGGAGCCTGTGCCTGGCTTGCAACGGCTACGCTCTCAACAGCTTTGGTGGCTACATCGGTTGTTGCCGCTTCGTTGTTCTGTGGTGAACATTGTATAAACAGCAACTGGATGAAAGCCAATGCTGACAAAAGTGTAATTCTCTTTGTGGTTCTCATAGTATTCATTTGTTTATTTTTCTCTTTTCTCCTTCACTGCCATAGGGTTCTCCCTGCGTGCATCCCTGTCCTGTGACTGCACACATTTGATTCCTCTTTTGCGCATTGCCTTGCTGCCGCCAACGTGGGTGTTAGGGAAGCGTCCGTTCTTCTTGATAATTACCTTTATGGCAAGTAACGCAACGCAAATTGCAATAATTAACAACGTAAATAGTAAAGTTTTGAACATTTCAATTAACTTTGTAATGTTATCGCCGAAAGGGTGTTTTCATCGACTGTGCAAAGATAGTGCTTTTTATTGTCTTGCAAGTCAGTGGATTTCCAAAAAAAGGTAAAAAAGAAGCGATAAAAAGGATAATTAACAATATTTTGCAAAACCAATTAATGGTTTAACTATTTTAAACAAATTCTTTGATATGGAAAACAACAAATTGCAGCCCGAGGCTCTTTTCGGGCATTTCTTGAAGATATGTGAAATCCCTCACGGTTCAAAGAACGAGGCGCAGATATCGGCCTACTTGCAGGACTTTGGCAAGCAGTTGGGTTATGAGACAATAGCCGACAGTGTGGGCAACGTGCTCATCAAGAAACCCGCTTCTCCGGGTTGTGAGGATAGAAAGACCATTATCCTGCAGGGACATATGGATATGGTATGTGACAAGCGCCCCGATGTGGCGCACGACTTCACCAAGGACCCCATCACCACTTGGGTCGATGGCGAGTGGCTCAAGGCGCAGGGTACGACACTCGGTGCCGACAATGGCATTGGTGTGGCTGCGGCTATGGCGGTGCTTTCTGACCCGAGCCTCAAGCACGGTCCTGTCAACTGTCTTTTTACCATTGACGAGGAGACCGGTCTCACAGGTGCCGAGGCTCTCTCGCCCGAACTCTTGCAGGGCGACATCCTTGTAAACCTCGACTCTGAGGACGAGGGCGAGATGTTCATTGGCTGCGCCGGTGGTGTGTGCAACTATGCCGAGTTCAAGCACGGTTGGGTTCCGGTGAACAGTGATATGTTCTTTATGAAGGTCGATATCAATGCCCTTACCGGTGGGCACTCTGGCGACGACATCAATAAGGGACGTGCCAATGCCAACAAGCTGCTCTGCCGCTTTCTTGCGCGTGTTGCCGACAAATATGAATTCCTTCTTTGCGACATTTCCGGTGGTAGCCTCCACAACGCTATTCCACGCGATGTGTCGGCGGTATTTGCCGTTCCATCGGCCAACAAGGAGGATGTGCGTGTAGATTTCAACCTCTTTGCCGCCGAAGCACAGGACGAGTATAGCGTTACAGAGCCGGCAATGCGTTTCACCCTGCAGAGCACCGACCCTGTTGACCGTGCCATTGACCCGGTTGTCGCAGGCAAGCTCCTGCACTCGGTGTGTGCGGTGTTCAACGGCGTGTTTGCAATGAGTCAGGATGTGCCGGGCCTGGTAGAGACATCGAGCAACCTTGCCTCAATCAAGCGCACTGCCGACGATGTGCTTTTGGTCACCACCAGCCAGCGTAGCTCAATTGAGTCGGCACGCGATTTTGTATCGTATTCGGTGCGCGCGGCATTTGAACTTGCCGGTGCTGTTGTAACTACCAAGGGACAGTATCCCGGCTGGAAACCCAATATGAAGTCTGAGATTCTGAAGGTTGCCTGCGATACCTACAAGCAACTCTTTGGCGATGAGGCTAAAATCAAGGCCATCCACGCCGGTCTCGAGTGCGGTCTTTTCCTTGAGAAGGCACCACACTTGGATATGATATCTTTCGGTCCGACTATGCGTGGTGTGCACTCGCCCGACGAGCGCCTGCATATTGCCTCAACCGAGCGCTGGTGGCGCCACCTGTTGCTGTTGCTCGAGAATGCTCCGGCAAAGTGATGCGCTGTGCAATAAAAACACCTTTTCATCGTTAATGAACTATATATCCAAAGACGATGCTAAAGAAAATAACATATTTATACTTTATACTGTTTTCGGTGCTCCTCGGCTCTTGTGTCGAGGAGGCCGATTTCTCATCAAACCCATCGTTGCGCCTGGAGTTCTCTTGTGACACGGTCTCCTTTGATACTCTTTTCAGCGAGGTTATGTCGCCCACAGCCAAATTCCTTGTGCGTAACCGCAACGACAAATCGTTGCGCATCAGCAGTGTGCAGCTTGCAGGTGGCGGTGCATCTCCTTACAGTGTGCTTGTCGACGGACAGTACGGTACAATGATGCACGACATTGAACTGCGTGCCAAGGATAGCCTCTATGTCCTTGCTTCCGTAACTGTCGACCGCAATGGAGGTAATGTGCCTCTGATGGTCAAGGATTCGTTGCTTTTCACTCTTGAGAGCGGTGTCCGGCAGAGCGTGCTGCTGCTTGCCTATGGGCGCGATGTTGTCTTTTTGCACGGCAAGGATATTTCGGCCGATACAACTCTTGCTCCCGGGCATTACGTTATTTATGACAGTCTTACAGTCTCACAAGGTGCAACCCTTTCGCTTCTTCCGGGTACAACGCTCTACTTTCACGACAAGGCGTATATGAAAGTCGCAGGCTCTATAAATGCCGAGGGACGGGTGGACGCCCCCATAATATTCCGTGGTGACCGCACCGACCGTATGTTCTCCTATTTGCCCTATGACCGCATTCCCGGACAGTGGGATGGCGTGGTTTTTACCTCTACAAGCAACGGTAACCGCCTTGTTCATTGCGACATACACAGTGCCAACTATGGTATAAGGGTGGAGCAAGGCGATACCGTGCAGAGCCGTATGACAATTGAGTCGTCAAAGCTATATAATTTCCACGGCAATGCATTGGAACTTGTTATGGCGCGCGCAACGGCATCGAACTCGCTTTTTGCCAATGCGCAGGGAAACTGTGTGAAGATTGTTGGCGGCGATGTAGACTTTACGCATTGCACCATTGCCAACTTCTATGTGTGGCGTAAACGTGATGTGGCATTGGCGCTGCACAACAGCATAGATGGGACTCCTGCACCATTGCGTGGTGCTCGCTTTGCAAACTGTGTGGTAGCCGGTTCAAAAGAGGACGAGGTTATGGGCTATCTCACCAATTGGGGCGACACAATACCGTCGGCGGCGAATTACAGCTTTGAGAATTCACTTGTGAACACTATTGATGTGGACGACAGCTGTTTTGTGAACGTGGTTTTTGACAGTGTCAGCGTCTCGCCTTTTGGAAAAGAACACTTCCGCTTGATTGACCACGATATCTTTGATTACGATTTCCACCTCACGGCCGAATCTACTGCGCGTGGCATTGCATCGGACGGGTATCTCGAAAGCTGTCCTGTGGATATTGACGGTACACCGCGCACAGCCGGAGCTGTCGATGCGGGGTGTTTCCAATATGTTGAGGAGGAAGCGGAAAACTGAAATGTGGAAGCGGAAAACTGAAAGGTAAAATGTGAAAACTGAAAAGTAGAAAGCGCGACAATTGCAATAGCAAACGTCGCGCTTTCTACTTTTAACCACACTTCGTGTGCTTGAACCTTGGCTTTTGCTCGCTCACTCGCAACTTTTCGCTTTATTCGTGGTGATACGGTAGATGGTTGATAATGGTATATGCCCTGTAAAGTTGTTCCACGAATAGCAGGCGAATCATCTGGTGCGAGAATGTCATCTTTGACAGCGACAACTTTTCGTGTGCGGTTTCGTAAACCTTTGGTGCAAACCCATAAGGCCCGCCAACAATGAACACCAGGCGTTTTGTCGATATGTTCTGCTTGTGCTCAATCCAGGCTGCGAATTCTGTTGAACGGAACTCCTTGCCGCCCTCGTCGAGCAACACCACGCGGTCGCCAGCCTGCAGGGCTTTGAGTATGAGCTCCCCCTCGGCCTCCTTCTGTTGTGCCTCGCTCAGCTTCTTGGCATTCTTCAACTCCGGGATAACCTCAATGTCAAACTGTGCAAAGTGACTCAATCTCTGCGTGTAATCCTTTATGCCGGCAATGATGTTGTTGTCGACAGTGCGTCCCACAACAAGTAGTGTTATTTTCATATATGGTATCTGTTTCGGTCGCGAAGATACAATAAAAAACTCTCTTACTTTTGCTTGGCTGACAATAAATGTATATCTTCGCAAAAATAAAACCAAATATTATGAATGTAAAAGACGAATTGATAGACAGGCTCATTGACCTCTCTTTTGCCGAGGATATCGGTGATGGTGACCACACAACACTTTCAACAATCCCAGCCGATGCAATGGGAAAGAATATGCTGCTCATCAAGGAGGATGGTGTCCTTGCCGGTGTTGAGATGGCAAAACGCATCTTCGCACGTTTCGATGAGGCTTTGCAGGTCGAGGTTCTCATAGAGGACGGTGCCGAGGTGAAGAAGGGTGACATTGCGATGTATGTTACCGGCAGCGTGCGCTCGCTGTTGCAAACAGAGCGTCTTATGCTCAACGTGATGCAGCGAATGAGTGGTATTGCAACAATGACCCGCCGTTATGTGAAGGAACTTGAGGGTACAGGTACACGCGTGCTCGACACCCGCAAGACAACTCCCGGTATGCGCATTATGGAGAAAGAGGCTGTACGCATTGGTGGTGGTGTGAATCACCGCATCGGTCTTTTCGATATGATTCTCATCAAGGACAACCACGTAGATTTTGCAGGTGGTATTGAACAGGCTGTTTCGCGTGCCAAGGAGTATTGCAAGGCTTGTGGCAAGGATTTGAAGATTGAGGTCGAGGTGCGCACGCTCGAGGACTTGCAGAAGGTTATCGATATGGGCGGAATACAGCGTATTATGTTCGACAATTTCGATACCGAGAAGACACGCAAGGCTGTCGAGATGGTTGCCGGCCGTTACGAGACTGAGTCATCGGGCGGTATCACCTTCGATACTCTGCGCAGCTATGCACTCTGTGGTGTTGACTTCATCTCTGTCGGAGCGCTCACCCACTCGGTCAAGGGTCTTGATATGAGTTTCAAGGCTGTCAAATAAAGCGGTTGGTTGATGCAATTTTGCTTTATGCCGAATAGATTATCTATTTTGGGAATAAATATATAACTTGCGCGGTATAAAGCAAAACAATCAATGGCTTGGAGTTTTAAAAAACGAACGGTTGAATACATAATCTATCTCCTTTTTTGGAGTGTGTTGCTGTTGTCGCCACTCTTTGGCGCGTTCATCAAGAGTGCGTTTTACAAGGATGATACCTTTATGCCCACAGTTGATGAACTTGTGGCATTTTGGGGCTTTCTGTTGCCGGCCATAATCCTGTTTTTTATAAACAACAATATACTGATGCCTTCCCTTCTTTATAAAAAGATGGGAAGGCGTTTTGTGCTCTATCTGCTGTGTGTTGTCGTTGTCAGTGCTATTGTATTTATGGCCTTCCCGGTCGATGCCCCGGGCTTCCAGCATCAGCACGGTGCGCCGGTGGGCAAAATGCCTCCCCCGTTCGATTTGCCCCCTATTATGCCCGATGCCGAACAGCTGCCGCCACCGCCGTTCCTTGGCGGTCGTGATGTGTGGATGTTCTTCTCGCATCCCAAGAACGTGCGCATATTGTTGACACTCTTTGTGCTTATATTCAATATCTGCGTGCGCCTGTTCTTCTTTACCATACGCAGGGACGAGAGTATCAAGGAACTTGAAAAGGAGAAGCTGCGCTCTGAACTGGAGTACCTCAAGTATCAGATAAATCCGCATTTCTTTATGAATAGCCTGAACAATATCCACGCGCTCATAGACATTGACAAGGAGAAGGCGCAGGGTGCTGTCCAGGAGCTTTCGGGGCTTATGCGCTATCTGCTTTACGACAAATCGTCAATGTATGTTTCGCTTGAAAAGGAGATACGTTTCCTTCGGAATTATATTGAGCTGATGCGTTTGCGCTACACCGAAAAACTGCAACTGGATGTGTCATTTACAACTGATTCACAGGATGTCTGTGTTCCGTCGTTGCTTTTTATGCAGTTCATCGAGAATGCTTTCAAGCACGGCGTCACATATGCAAAGAAGTCATTCATAAGCGTGTCGCTCGATATTGATGAGGCTGGCGAGAATGTCCTCTTTGTGTGCCGCAATACATTACCCTCTGCACTCAAGAAAACCGCATTGCCCTCTGCCGGTGGTATTGGTGTCGAGAATGCGAGAAAACGTCTTGAACTGCTCTATGGCGGCAAGGCGGGCATAAGAATTGAGAATGATGGCGAATGGTATAATGTTGAACTGAAAATTCCAATACAAAATGATAAGGTGTATAATAGTTGATGATGAACCGTTGGCGGTAGCACAGCTCGAGAAGTATGTGGAACGCGTGCCGTTCCTGGTGAATGTGGGGGCGTGTTCTTCAGCGGCCGAGGCAATGGAGTTGCTCTCCGCCGGTAATGTCGATGCGATGTTTGTCGATATCAATATGCCCGATATCGACGGTGTCCGGCTTGTTCGCTCACTCTCGCATCCTCCGATGGTGGTTTTCACTACTGCCTATTCCGAGTATGCCATTGAAGGCTTCAGGCTCGATGCTGTCGATTATCTGCTGAAACCCATAGCCTTCGACGATTTTCTCAAGGCTTCCAACAAACTCAACCGCTTTTTCAATGCCTCGCGTCCGGTGGCGGAACCCGTAGATACTGTAGCCAACGACTGCCTATATGTGAAGTCCGATTATCGTATGTTGCGCGTGCCGATAGGTTCAATAAAGTACATTGAGAGTATGAGTGAATATGTGCGTATCTTTGTCGATGACAGTGCAAAACCGATAGTTTCCTTGCTCAGTATGAAGAAGATAGAGGAAAGCCTCCCTGCGGGACAGTTTATGCGCGTGCACCGTTCCTATCTTGTTAACCTCAACAAGGTCAAGGAGGTCTCGAAGATGCGCATAGTGTACGATGGCGGGGTGTATGTCCCCATTGGCGATATGTACAAGGAGCAGTTCTTTGAGTATATCGACAAGTTGTTTGTCGGCAAAGGGAAGTGAGTGTGGTAAAAGCCGAAAACTTAAAGCGTGGTGTTTACAAGTTGCAAACACCACGCTCTCTGCGTTTGTTAATATTCCACTTTGTCTCCTTTTTCTCTCCAGGCGTTGAATGGTGCCTGTGCTTCCTTGTGCAGAATGTTCTCAACGGGTTTCTGCCTGTCTTCGGGCTTGCGCTCAAGCTCGCGGTATATGAATGAATCGTCGAAGTTCACCTCTGCGGCATCGTGCTGGTTTGCTCCATAGAATATCTTGTCAATGTGCGCCCAGTATATTGCTCCCAGACACATTGGACAGGGCTCGCACGATGTGTAGATTACGCATCCGCTAAGGTCGAATGTTCCTAATTTGCAGCACGCTGCACGTATTGCACACACCTCGGCGTGTGCGGTGGGGTCATTGTTGGGGGTAACCCTGTTAACACCGGTTGCTACAATCTCTCCATTCTTTACAATCACGGCACCGAATGGGCCGCCACCGTTCTCTACATTCTCCACGGCAAGGGCTATGGCCTTGCGCATAAAATCCTGATGGCTCATAACTTGTATTGTTAATGTTACTGCTTCTAGAACAATATATTAAAGCGAACTGTTCGTGCAAAGCGAAGTTAATGATTTTTTTCTTAATTCCGGGATTCTCCATCTTTTTTTGTCGTGATTATGCCTGGTTTTTGCATTTCTTTACAAAAAACTCCAAGGATATGAAGTGAACTCCAACGTTTGGACAAAAAACAATGGGATTTGTTTTTGTTCTTCACTCTCATTTAACTATCTTTGACGATTATAATTTTTTGAACGGAACAAATAAAGGCAATAATATGAGAAGAATCCTTTTTGCAACCTTGATATTTGCGTTGCTTGCTCTTTTTATACCGCAAACTGTTGAAGCGCAGGCTCCTGTTGCTACCCCACAAGAGGCCATAACCGCTCTTTTGAACCGTATTGGTGGTGATGGTGCTGCCGACAAGTTCGAAATTGTGATTGATGAAAGCCTTGTACAGGATGGCAAGGATGTATTCGTCATATCCGCGCTGAACGGCAAACCCTGCATAAAGGGTAACAACCAGTTGGCGGTGGCTACGGGTATAAATTGGTATTTGAACCACTATGCCCATATAAACCTCACTTGGAACAACTTGACGACCGACCTCACCTCGGTGTATCTTCCCTTGCCCGCGGCCGAAGATAAGCACGTTTGTAACACCACATACCGCTACAACTTCAACACTTGTACATTCTCCTATTCAATGGCGTTCTGGACTTGGGAGCGTTGGCAGCAGGAGATTGACTGGATGGCGCTGCACGGCATCAACGCTCCCCTGAATCTTGTGGGCTTGGATGTGGTGACACGTAATTTCCTGCGTGAACTTGGCGTGAGCGAGCAGGATATCAACGCCTACATTGCGGGTCCCGGTTTCATTGCTTGGTTTGCGATGAACAACCTGGAGGGGTGGGGTGGCACAGTGAATGCCGCCGATGTGAATATGAACGGTAACCCCGACTGGTGGTATGCCCGTCAGGAACAGCTGTGCCGCAATATGTTGCAGCGTATGCGCGAGCTTGGTATGCAGCCTGTAATCCCCGGCTTCAGCGGTCAGGTGCCAAACTGCATTGTAAACTACACAATCAATGGTTTCAGCAAGGGCGATGTTGTGAACAACGGTACTTGGGCAGGCGGCTACACCCGTCCCGATATTCTCAAGCCCAATACGGCAAGCTATCGTACTTTCGCTGCTGTATACTACAAGCATCTTCACCAGGTAATGGGTGTCTCGGAGCTTTACAGCATCGACCCCTTCCACGAGGGTTCACTCCCCGGTGGCGTGACAAACGAGACTTGCTATCCAAATATAATGGTTGAGCTTGACAACTGTTTCAGTGGCATCAGTCAGGAGTTGAAGGCGGCGAACAATGTCGACGAACTGCCTAAATGGATTATTCAGTATTGGCAAGGTGTGCCACAGAGCGGTGCGTTCAGCGCAATGGCAAAGTATGGCGACCGCTTCATTGGTCTTGACCTGTTTGCCGACAATATATATGCCGACAATGCTGCCAAGTGGAGGACAAACTATTACAATGGTCGCCCCTATGTCTACTGTATGCTTCACAATTTTGGTGGCCGCAGCGGTTTGCACGGTCGTTTGGAGACTACGATGAACGGTTACTTCGAGGCGCTTGCAAAGGGTAACAATATGCAGGGTGTGGGTGCTACCCCCGAGGGAATAGAAACCAACCCCATTCTCTATGATATGCTATTTGAACTTCCCTGGATGGATGTGGACAACCGCCCTACGGTTGATGAGTGGATGGCTGCCTATGCCCACGCGCGTTATGGTGTGAAGAACGAGACTGCGCTTGCTGCATTGCAGAACCTCAGGAAATCTGTGTGGAATTGCAATGTCAATCAGCAGGGTACATCTGAAGCCGTGATTCTTGCACGTCCTAACTGGAGTGTCAAGAGCGTGTCGAGCTGGAGTACATCGGCCATCTACTGGGATACGCAGGATGTGCGTCTGGCTGCCGACCAACTGTCTTCTATTGAAGAACTTGTTGTTACTGCCGACGGAAAGGCAAACTATGACTATGATTTCATTGATGTGGTGCGCCAGGCGATGGTGGACTACGCTGCCGAGCTGTTGCCGCTCATCAGTGCCGCGCACAACAGTGGCGATACGGCTGAATACGAGCGTCTCTACAAACTCTATCTGCAACTGATGCTCGACCTTGACGAGATGCTCTCTTATGACGAGAACTTCAAGCTGGAGCGTTGGACGAGCCTTGCACGCAATATTGCCGATGAGGTTGACGGTACAACGCTCAACGACCGCAACTGGCTTGAGTGGAATGCCCGCACTCAGATAACAGTGTGGTCAAAAGGCAATACCGACCTGCACGACTACTCGAACCGTTGTTGGGCCGGGCTCATAAAGGATTTTCATTACAAACGTTGGGAAAAGTTCTTTACTACAAATGGCGGTTCGTTCAACGGTGGCTGGCATAACGGTTTTGAATATCCCTGGACAGTTAACTACACCGATTATGACTATTCTGTAGTTGTGATTCCCGATGATATGAGTGCCACAGCCAAGGCAAAGGAGACTTTTGGCAAATATTTCGGTCGCGTTAAGGGTGCCGACAAGAACTATATATTCCCGATGGGCGTCGTTACGGATGCAACAAAGAGCAGTGTAATCCCCGAGGTGTATCGTGGACAGGTGGTGGAATTGCCTGTTGTCATCGGTAAGGATGTGGAACTGGTGTCGGCGTGGATTGACCTGAATGCCGACGGTGCTGCCGGCAGTGGTGAGAGCCTTGCCGTGGAAGGAGGCAAGGTGGCAATCCC
>JAEIGA010003226.1_pt1 | contig 25624 bp, 17 predicted proteins | sample 9270691 | NCBI WGS metagenome assembly JAEIGA01 (sample SAMN17057246, study PRJNA624740) | gut metagenome | biome: biome; isolation source: fecal sample | host: Bos grunniens | place: China: Xizang | collected 2019
GAAGCATAGGTCCGGTACATATTACCGCCGCATATCCGTATGCCTTGGCGGAATTGAGAACGCCCTTCTTGGCAAACAGTTTTTTTAATTCGAAGCCAATTCCGGCCATTCCTTTTCCACCTCTTTATAAAGATCACGGTATTTCGTGAGCATAATAATATATCTGAAATTTTCGTATACACGCTTCTGACCAATCTCGCCCATCTTAAGACGAAGCTCTCTTGATTCACAAAGCGGCTCCATGGCGTCAGCAAGCTTTGAACGCTGCATAGGCGGAGCGAAATATCCTGCCTTCCCGAGGGTATCACCCGGCTTCCCGTTGAGAAGCTCGCTGCAGCATCCAACATCCGTCGTTACTGCAGGACGTCTTGCGGCAAATGATTCGAGCACCGACAGAGGCTGTCCTTCAGAAATGCTTGTAAGCAGAGTGAAGTCGAGCTTTTCAAAATACTCGATGATGTTAACGCGGCCCGTGAAAATGATTTTATTCTCAAGACCAAGCTGTTTTACGAGCGCATAGCATTCGTCGGCGTATTCCTGATCGTCAACGCCGCCCATGATGTGAAGGCGCACATTATCACGTCTGGCGCAAAGCTCGAAAAACGCATATATCATGGTCTTGATATCCTTGATAGGTGCAAGCCGGACGACCGCACCGATATCAACCATGCCGTCATCCTCCTTGAGAGGGATATCACAAAGCTTCTCATAGCTGATGCCATTTTCTATAACCCTGCATTTAGAAGCCTCGCATCCCATATCAATCTGTGTATACATTGCCCTCGTAAATAGCGATGTGACACGGAATGCACGCTCATATGTTAGATCGGAGAGCATATAGAAGAAATCTATCCAGTGCGGCTTGAAGGCTCTCGCCACCCATTTTGCACGAATTATTTCTTCTTCGCGTTCTCTTGTGTAGATGCCGTGCTCGGTTAGGAGCATCGGCTTTTTTGTTATATAAGCCGCCATTGAAGCAAGCAGTCCGCCGTATCCCGTACAGATGGCATGATAGCAGTCCGCCTGTGGGATTTTGGAACTCATTAAATAAAGCACGGGCAGAAGACGTGAGCGTACAGAATGGAATGTATCCGAAAAAGCTGTAAAAGGAAACTCCTTTCGGCAGGTTTCAGTAAGCATTTCAAGAAAGCTTTCGCTTTTAAGGTATGACATCGGATTGATTTTTCGTACCTGATACATCTCAAAAAGCAGGTTCCAGTCAGGCTTGTCAGAGGAGACAAGTCGCGCAAGTGCCTCATTTTCCGCTTTGGTGAAGTGGTGTTTGAATATTCCCGTATCTTTAACACGCAGAGCATCATCGAGAAACACCTGCTCCACCTCTACTACATTATCAGGCAAGGTGTAGACAAACTTGTCCCTATCTTCGGCTTTCGCGCCGATAACCCACAGCACAAACTCATGCTCGGGCATTTCGTTTATGTATTGATGCATCCAAGTGGAAACGCCGCCGTTGATAAACGGATAGCAGCCTTCTAAAACCAAACATATCCTCACAGCTTACTCCTATTTAAGTGTAATGTCAACGGTATCCGCTGTTGCACGAAGCAGATAGAGTCCACCCGTCAGATGGGTGAGTTCACCACCGGTAACACTTTCGGGTGATTTTTCGTTAAATCGGACGAGAAACTGTGCCTCGTCGCAGAAATTGCCAATAGTTATTTTCACGCCGCTTTCGGTATACTCCGTTTTCGGCACCACTGCCGCAAATCGCTGTACAGCGGCAGACGCCTCAGTGCCGGTAAGATTACGAAGCCCCGGCGCTGATTCATAGAGCCACGACAGAAAAGCATCAAAACGTCGCTTCATCTCCCACCAACCAAGCTCCGCACCACGCTCGGGGTCGAGTGCATCATCCGGGTGGGTAAAATGGCTGTTTACAAAATGCAGATTCAGCTCGGATACAGCGGCTAAATTTTGGAAGTCATCCAAAATAAAACCGGATATAACGCGCGGCTGATCGATGATGCCGTTTTCATCCACCGAAAACTCCTGCATACATCCAAAATCAAGCTCCGCATCAGCAATATCCTCAAAATAAATTCCGGAAATGGTTTTTATGTGCGGATATTCCTTTATCAAAAACTGTCTGCCCTCGTCTGACAAAAGGTTTGAGGGCGGAACGTACAGCGAAAACTCAGCATCGGGGAAAAGCGTGTCGCAAAGCTCGATAAGCTCGTCAAACGCCGCTTTCATTGCGGACTCAGACTGCCAGGTTTTGTAGTCGTAATGCTCCTTGTAATCTCTGTTCGACAAAACGAGCGGCTGATGGTTATAGCCGTGGTATCCAAGCTCGCCGCCTTTTCGCAGGAGCATATTTCCGAAATTAAGAAATGTTCCGGTATCGGGTGCAGCATCTGCTGTTCCGTCAACATGATTGTCATAGGATTCGATGGCAAGACCGGTATATTTTAAGCCGTATTCGTCGGCGAAATTCATCATGTCCGGCCACCAGATGTTTATGTAGAAATCACGAATAGTGGTGTGATAGTCGCGCTGTATGTATTCGCTGTTGCCGCTTGGAATCTGCGAGGGAAAGTCGTCAAGATAAAACGCGGACGCGTTGATAACGGGATACACGCACACATCCGAGAGCAAGCTATAAGACGCCGCATAAAATCCGCGCATCGCTTTGTCGTAAATACCGATATTGTCCACTACAAAAACACCGCTTCCGTACTCTTTTTTCCAAACAAGCGGCACACCGTCGGGGCCATCTGCGTTGGCATACACCTTTGCATCATCCGAGAGTACAACAGTAAGCGAGGATTCAAAGGGATCGGGAACAGCAAACGCACGTCCTCCGCCTATCATAAACTCCTCTCTGGGATAAATGCTCTCTACCATATAGTAGTCAGGCGAAAGATCGTCAATTCCGATTATCTGTGAGATCGCAGAGGAATATACGTTAGTTTCAAGCACCAGCGGAAACCATGCGGCACCACCGTCATGTACAAAGTCGCAAATATCGGCAACCGACTGTCCAAGAGGGGTAAGATCGGACAAAAGTACGATGACCTGCGCAAATCCGTCAAAGGGTGGCAATGTATCCTGTGCAAGGTCTATCTCAACATACCCGACCTTCATGTCGGCAAGGATTACAGTAAACTGCTCATACGCTGTGCACGAGGATACATCGCCGCTATGGTGCAATAAAAGCGCATTTTTATCTAAAGAGTCACAGGCAACATCCTTTGTGACTATCTTATCCTGCGGCATTAGTTCAAGTCTTCTGTCATAACGGTTTGCCCGTATTCCGCTCAGCTCCACAAGCAGAACCGCCGAAATCAGCGAAAACACCAGCAGGATAACAAGTATTCCCTTGAAGCTGAACTTGCGAATACCGTTTATCAGCTCACCCAAAACGCAAGCGCCTCCTTAGTTTTTGATGATTTGTAAATCTGACTGTTTTCCGTTTCTTTTACAAAGTCCTGTATCTCACTTCCCTTACCAAGAGCGGCGAGATACTGTATTTTTAACAGGATATACTCCTCAGCTTCCGGCCATTTTTTGCCCATTCCGCTGATAACTTCTCCGGCGAAATCATAGTTTTTGCGCTTCAGCTCATTCTCCGCAAGGCGTGAATAATCGGTAATATCACCGTCCACTGCTATTTTTTTGCTTATCAGCTGGCAAAAAAGCTCACGGTTCATAACCTCAACCTGTCCTTTCATAAGGTTCTGTGTAAGGCAGGACCACAAAAAGTCTATGTAATTTGACAGAACACCCATGTCGTCGGGATTTGCGGTGTGTTCTGCATCCAGCTTTTGGAGCATATAGTCGTTTTCCTTGGATATCTCCACCATCGCCGTTACAGCGTAGTGTACGACCTCGGTGTCATCGTTGTTTCCTGCTTTTTGCAGAAATTCCACATAATCACCGGGGTTGTCGTTCAGGACATCCATGATAATGGATCGGCGTTCTCTCGCCGAGTTGATAAGCAGAGCTTCTTCGATGGGAATCGCAGTGTCAGCCTTTTTTTCATCCACGGTGACGCTTTTATAAAGCTCGGATTCAAGCTTTAATTTTTCAACGCCGATCTCGGCAGAATCGGTGGCATCAAATGCTATCTGAAAATGCAGGATGAGCACGATCAGCACTCCCCAAAGCGGAAGCAGAAGCGCCACAAGGAACATATATTTATGTACCGACAGAACTCGGGTTTTGATTCCGATAAACACAAGCAGGCATACAATAAGATGCACAGCCGCAGCTATAATATAAAGCATATATCGCCTTTCTTAATTCACGACGGTAGCGGTGATGTCAAGCCCCTCAAAGCGCGGAAGGATGAATTCGAGGTCCTTTTCGGTTGCCTGAGAGAGAATGAGGCGCAGTTTACCGTCGTTTGTGATTCCCAGAATATCGTTAAGCCTTATCTTGCCTGTGAGCATATCATCCGCTTCTTTCAAAGTATGGCCGTTCAATGAAAACTCCAGCATAACGTAGGTCGACACCTTCTTTTCAGCCAGAGCGGCAAAATTCTGTACGCACTCCTCAAAGTATTCGGCGTTCATTATGTGTGTGCCTGAGATATACTGCTTTTCAATGAGGGCGTTGCTATAGTCATGTGCGCGCAGAAGTGACATCTGCACAAGATCACGCAAAATTTTGAAAAGGTTCACATAGTAAAGCGAACGCTGATCCATATCCGCGTGCCACAGGAATATCATAAGTACAAGCTCATCGCCGCGCAAAACACCTGCCGCATACATGGGATACTCGCTTTTAAGCTCGGTATTTTTCCATATACCGCCGTCACGAAGCTTTTCGATAACGGGTGCGTAGGTCCCAAGAGCAACAGAGCGTGCCGCAACGTCAAGGAGATCTCTTGATGCAACCTCAAGACGTCCGAATGCGTTCTTTGCATTTACGGAATATACCGCAATGCTCTTGTTTTCAAGGATATCCTCAAAGGTTTCGATAGTGCGCAGATATAGCTGCTGTGGAGCAACGGTGTTCAGCTTTCGGGTGATGTCGAAAATCTTGCCAAAGCTGTCCTTTGAGCTGATGATCTGCTTTTTGAGGTCCTTTTTCTCACGGAGGGTATCCTCGTATATCTCTCCGGTGAAAATAAGCTTATTTTCAAGCAGCTTGTTCTGCTCTTCAAGGTATTTGCCGTGCTCCTCTTTTTTCAAATTGACGTAGCCGCAAAGCCCACCCACCAAAAAGAAGAACACAAATGCAAGCCAATTCGTCGGCTCGTAGAATATGGTCAGCGGATCTGTTCCCGCCATCACCTTTGCGATGAAATATGAAACGCTGGCAAGAGCCGATGCGGCGATACCGAAGGACAAGCCATACAGCGTTGCCATGATCACGATAAAGATCGTTCTGAAATCAACGATGGAAAAGATAACAGCAGAATCGGTTATATGTATAAACAGCTCGGATAGGAAGAACAGCAGAAACAGCTCGATGATCTTTATGGCAAACGAATGCTTGGAAAGCCATTTTTTGATTCTGTCAAAAAATGTTTCTCCTTTGTCCTTTTTGGTAGTAAGATATAGCGCATACTGCTCCTCTATATCCTCGAGAACGGATATTTTAGCAAACCAACCGTATTCGTTTCTGAGCGCCGTATTTGTGGTTTTGATAACGCCTGAGGAATGGCTCTCGGTAAATTCCGTTTTTACGTCCGGGGAGATATCCTTAAGATGCTCGGCGAAATCGGAAAAGGTTAGGTGAAATTCATCGCCAACACTTAAAACTCCGCTACCGGCTTTCCAATTGTCAACGATACGTGCGATCAGATTTGACAGGTCCCACAGGGAAAGAAAATGCATCTTTGATGCGGCGGATTCCGGAATTTGCACAGTTTTCCCCGAATATATCTGCTCAAACACGCCGTAAAGGAAATCGTTTTTATACACGCCGCTGTAAAGGTACGGTATTTGCACGGTTTTGATGTCAAGAGAGTATCGCTTTGCATAAAATTCGCAAAGCTTTTCGTTGGCAGCTGCCATTATCGCCTTGTCGGTGCGCTCGCTGAATGAGGAATCAAGGGGCGACAGATAGAGAATCTTGATTCCCTTCTGCATCTCAGCGGAGAACTCCAGAACCTCGCGAAGCTCCTCTGCATCGTTTTGATCGGTAGAGTGGAATTTAAGTCCTGCCGAGAAAAAGACGATGAGGTCAAATTCGTAGGTTTCAAGAATGGCTTTGACAGACGGTTTGCGTATACGGAACAGCTTTATTCGATCAGAGCTGCCGAGTTCAGTGTTTCCGAGCACCATAACCTTACTTTGCGGGAAGGTAGTCTGCACAAATTCCTCGGTAAGGTATTCTGTGTTTCCGATAATAAGGACTCTATTCAAGCGGATGTCGACATATTCCCCCACAACACTGCGCCTTTTCTGAAGATTTTCCCTGAAGGCGACCAATGTACGGTGATTGACGACGCGCATAAGACATTCAACAAGTACTGCGTCAAAAACACCGCACATTCCACTTGAGATCATCTGAAGCGCAACATCCTGCGAAAATGCTGCTTTGTAGCTACGGGAGCTTGTCAGCGCATCATAGGAATCCGCAAGTGCAACAACCTTGGCACACAGCGGAATAGCGTCACCGCGAAGCCCCTCGGGATATCCGGTGCCGTCAATTCGCTCGTGATGGTATCTGGCGATCTGTGCGGCATATTCAACGGTTTTGGGAGAAACATCCCCATGATATGCCTCACGGATGGTCTGCTCTCCAAATACAGCGTGCTTTTTAATGATATCGTATTCGACCGGAGAAAGTGTTCCGGGATAATCGAGAATGCTTCTTGGAATCTGAAGCTTGCCGATATCGTGCAGTGCGGATGCCATCGCTATTGCGGTTATATCCTCTTCGGCGAGAGATAACTCAGGCTTACATACAGACAGCTCGCGAAGGAGAAACTCCGTGATCATTCTTACATGGTAAATGTGATATACGCTCTCACCGTTGAGTTCTCTCTCGTCGGTATCATCGGCAAGGTATTCAATTTTCAGTTCGTTTACGTTGTTTACCGTATAAAAAGCCAGTATTGGCGTTCCTTGCATTGCAGGCATCTCCTTGAGGTAAGAATAAGAGAAAAGTCACCATTGATTGTATAATATATCCATTGTATCATTATATTATATCGCATAATTGTTGCGGCATGATGAACAAACATAGTACTAATTGTTAATGCAGGCTCTGAGTTTTAAATTTATATTCTAAATTACCGTTTATCACAAGCTTGATGACAATTATTTAGATGAACTCAAAAAGGAGGCTATTTTAAACCGCTCACTTCGTCGTCTTGAAGCACTTGGCTATGATGTTACGGTATCTGTGCATGAATCCTCTTGATTATAGCGACGCAAATATTGAGTATCCACCATGGGACAACACCCTTGGTGGATACTTCTTTTTCACCCAGCTCGACACACACGCGTCACGGACGGCAATAGCGTAATATAGACCCCAACTATACACTACTAAAAAATCTAAATAGTACTAAAATAATTGCACAAGTCCGTTAAAAACGTACTTGTGCAATTATAGCCTGTTTTTTATTTAGTATATTTACAGCTTGAATAATCTCCATTTCCCAATTTCCACTGACCGGGCGGCACCTCACTGTACTGAAAGGTCAGCCATTCGATTTTTGATACATCCTTTTCTTTAGCCGTCCGTATCATCACTTCAATCCCATTAAAGCTTGTCCGCAAGATCGAGAATCAATCTTTCTGTTTTCTCCCAACCAAGGCAAGGGTCGGTGATGGATTTACCGAAGATGTGTTCGTCCATCCCCTGCGCACCGTCTTCAATATAACTCTCGATCATCAAGCCTTTTACAAGCCGTTTAATATCCGCGTTCTGATTCCGGCTGTGAACGATATCTTTAGCAATACGTATCTGCTCAAGATATTTCTTGCCGGAGTTGTTGTGGTTTGTATCCACGATGACAGAAGGATTGGTCAGATTGGATTTTTCATATAGTTCTTCTACACGAAGCAGATCCTCATAATGATAGTTCGAGGTGCTTCTTCCGGTATAATCAATATAGCCGCGAAGAATAGCATGGGCGTAGGGGTTACCCTCACCGGTAACTTCCCATCCGCGATAGATGAAGGTGTGTCTGGACTGTGCAGCCACGATAGAATTCATCATGACGCCAAGATCACCGCTTGTGGGATTCTTCATGCCGACAGGAACACCGATACCGCTCGCTGTCAGTCTGTGCTGTTGGTTTTCAACCGAACGCGCACCGACTGCAACATAAGAAAGCAGATCGGAGAGGTAATGGTAATTTTCGGGATAGAGCATCTCGTCTGCACAGGAAAAATCATAGTCCCGTAAAGCCGCCCGATGAAGATCGCGGATGGCAACAATACCTTTATACATATCCGGTTTTGCATCCGGATCGGGCTGATGCAGCATTCCCTTATACCCCTGACCGGTCGTTCTCGGTTTGTTGGTGTAAATTCTCGGAATGATGATGATTTTATCAGATACCTGTTCTTCTACTCTGCGGAGCCTTGAGATGTATTCAAGGACAGGCTCGCTGTGGTCAGCGGAACAGGGACCTATTATAAGAACAAACTTATCGGAGGTGCCGTCAAACACTTCGCGGATATGCGCATCACGTTCCGCCTTGACCTGTACCATACGTTCTGTCAGCGGATATTCCTGTTTTACTTCTTCGGGGATGGGGAGTTTTCTATGAAAATTCATCTGCATTTTTTGTACCTCGGTTTAATTTATCCGGTCAACATGACCTTATCGCTTGTAAACTGACTGCCGCCGGATGCCTCAAACATCTGAAGAAGCTGTTCGATGGTGAGCTTTTTCTTTGGTAACGGAGGCGGCGAGAATCGGAATATCTGCTTGACTTTTGTGTGAATTTATTATATAATATTTTCGAGCATTAGTCAAGCGGATAGTTTTGATGTTTATCATCGAAAATATCGATGCAAGGAGATTATCATGGAATTACGCAATCTTATCACCTTTATAAGTGTCGCTGAGCTCGGAAGCTTTACCAAAGCCGCCGAGGAACTGGGGTATTCACAATCTACTGTTTCCTTTCAGATAAAACAGCTTGAAGAAGAGATCGGATGTCTGCTGTTTGAGAGGATAAATCACACGATAACGCTTACAGAACGAGGTCACGAGCTTGTATCCTACGCCCATAGAGTTCGTGCACTGATGGAGGAGTATAGGGAAAGTCTGTCAAGGGACGAAGAATGTAAAGGAAACATCCACGTCGTTACACCCGATTCGGTCTGCGAGGAGATGATCAATTCGCATTATATGGATTTTCACACGAAGTATCCGGGAATATTTGTGAGATTTTCAACCGGCGACTCCGGTATTTTACTGCATATGCTGGATCACAACGAGGCAGACGTAATTATAACGCTGGATCACCGCCTGTACAATAAGGATTATATAATTGCAAAAGAAGAGCCTGTTCCCATGCACTTTGTTACGAATTCGCACTCGAAATTTGCAGGGGTAAAAAATCTGTCAATCAAAGATATCATCAGTGAGCCTTTTATTTTGACCGAATACGGACAAGGCTACCGACGTGTCTTTGACAGAGAGCTTGCAAAGAGCTCCCTTGAAATAACCCCTATTCTTGAGATAGGAAGAACCGATGTAATTACAGCCATGCTTGCACAAAGTGAGATGATCTCCTATCTCCCGGATTTTGTTACCGAGGATCTTGTCAGGTCAGGCGAGCTGTGCCGCCTCGATGTATGCGATATAAAGATCGATATCTGGAAGCAGCTTATTTATCATAAGAATAAGTGGTTATCCAAAAGTCTCAAAACCTTTATCGAATACATAAAGGATAATGAGTTTTCAAATTGATATAGGCGTCATAAATTCACTCCCCACCGCATACACTGATTCACAAACATATTTTTACGGGTGAATAATGAAACGATCAATAAATCTTTGGCAGCTACCGGGCTTTGCCGTCACCTCACTTGTAGGTACTATATTACATTTCCTGTATGATTGGCTTGGGGAAGCTTCGTGGATAGCTCCTTTTTCGGGTGTTAACGAATCAACATGGGAGCATATGAAGCTGCTTTTCTGGCCCATGTTTATTTACGCCATCGTGCAGAGCTTTTTCTTTCGTGACCGCGATGATTTTTGGTGCGTAAAGCTGCGCGGAATACTTCTTGGTCTCGCCCTTGTTCCAGCTATCTTCTACACCTACAACGGAGTTATCGGAAAATCCCCGGACTTCATCAACATCGTTATTTTTTTCATTTCTGCCGTCATATCGTATATTTACGAAGCACAGCTCTTTAATGCTGACAAAACACCTTGCAGATCACATAAAGTAGCTCTCGCAATATTATGCGTGATTGCACTGCTGTTTGCTGTATTCACTCTCGCCACACCGGAAATCGGCATTTTCAAAGACCCTTTGACCGGTACTTACGGCATATAGATAAATTTTGATCTTACACAAATACCGTCGATTCACATAATGAAGTGAATCGACGGTGCTTTTTATTTTAACATCACCAAATATACGGTATAAGGCGATATTTTACCTTTTTCTTATACTCTGCGTAACCAGCAAGCTCTTTTTCTAAGAATCTTTCTTCATTTTTTATCCGCTTGACAATTATAAACGGGTACGCAAGAAAAATCACAAATGAATATACCGACCCAAGCACAAGCGGCATTGATAAAAACAAAATCAGCGTCACACTGTACATCGGATGCCTTACGATTCCATAAAGTCCTGTATCAATGACCTTTTGACCCTCCTGCACCTCAATGGTACGGCTGAGATATGTGTTTTCTCTTAACACCTCAGCGTACAGGAGATAAGCCCCAAGAAATATCGCCGCAGCTATGATTACGACAACCCTCGGCAGCATATACCAGCCAAAGCGAACTCCGAGACCTGCGGTAATAAAGCCTGCCAAAAACATAAGTCCGCTTAATTTTACAACTAAGCTTTGCTCTCCGTCCTTCTCTCTTGCATTAAGCCGTTTCTTCAAAAGCTCCGGATTTTTAAACATCATTACAATGCCAGCTATAAACATGGGAACAAACAGGATGCCCATAAGCAGCCAGCCGTTTGAATATGAAAACGTACCTGCCGGTAAGAATATAAGAAGTCCAACCAAAATGGCGCCAAGCAAGAATTTCACCATTGCCTGAGCGAACAATTTCACTGTCATAGCAATTCTCCTAAAAATGCGGACTGAAGTTATTCCTTCCAGATAAAATGGTAGTTGATTGATTCACCGCCGTCAACAAGTATGTTCTGACCCGTGCAGAAGGTGTTAGTAACTGTGAGAAAATATGCCCACTCGGCAATTTCCTCAGGTGTTGCCCATTTTTTAAGGGGAGTCTCATTCATGATCTGCGCCCAAAGCTCAGGATCATCCATCACACATTTATTAAGCGGTGTCAGCACGCCGCCCGGATCAAGACTGTTGCAGGTAGCGCCGAATTTTGCGACCCTCATAGCCACATTTTTCGTGTAGGCAAGCACACCGCCCTTGCTTGCGGCGTATTCCGGAAATTCCGCACCGGTATGACCGCTGGCAGAGCCGATATTAAGTATGGATTTGATATTTTCTCTGATGCCGTACTTCTCCGTAACCCATATGAGCGCTTTTAGATTAGTCTCAATATCGTCCTCATTCTGCGTGCCGGCATTGTTGATGAGAATATCTACATTTTCGATATCCGGCAGTTTTTCACGGTCACGAACATCGCATACTATATGGGTATACCTCGAATGAACAATGCCTGCATCCTGTCTGTCTATGCCGATAACACTGTGACCGTCTGCCAAAAAACGTTCCGCTATAGCCTTGCCTATTCCCTGCGTCGTTCCCGTAATCAAAATGTTCATCACTCACGCCTGCCTTTCCATATATTCGAAATATTCCCTGCCTACCGAATTTTCTCTCCATCTTTTTGTAATTCTGTAGCCGATGGGAGAAAACAGAATTTCCATAACAAGCTCTGCCGCGGCACCTGTCAGCGCACACATGGCACACTGCAGTACCGTCCAGTGAAATCCGTCCCAGAATATCGGTGCAAACACCGTAAATACGATAATCGAAAAGATAAAATTATCAAAGAACTGCCCCACAAATGTGGATACATAGGTACGCACCGCATAGGCAAGCTTGCCGTCCGGGTTCTTAGAAAAGCTTTTTCCGATCGTATAGTTAAGAGTGTTATTTATCACAGCGGAAGCAAGGAATGCAACCGTGCTTCCGAGGAGGATAAACCAAGTACCACCGAAAATCGAGTCAAACGCCGTATAGTCAGCGGCATTTGAGGGAATAAGGCTTGCTATAAGGAAAATAAAGCAGGTAAGCAAATTTATAGCCGAAGCAAGTATGGAAATGCGGTTGGATGCCTTAGGACCGAAATGCTTTGTTATCGTATCCATGCACATAAACGACAGCCAGGAAATAAGTATGCCTCCGTCAAGGGCTATATAGTCAAGCATCAGCAGTGTTTTGTTGGCAAGCAGATTCATGCATATAACGCTCACAACAAAAAGTGTGACGACCGATGTGGGAATGGCACGAAGCAGGACCGCTGTCTCTTTTTTCTCTTTTTGCAGATATTTTTTAATTCCGCTCATTGTTTTCTCCTGAGTATAAAAACTTGGTTAGCTTAATCGTATCTTTTAACACCGTGCTCACTGTATCTTTGTTTTTTCTTTTCTTTTTATCTCACGTGCAACCAATACAAGAAGAATCAGAGCAAGTATTGCGGCAAGCACGTTTACTCCCACTAAATTCAACCATATGCCGTCGAGTCCCAGATTCCACATCGCAAAAAGCAGTATCACAGGGAACACAAGTGCGGTTGAGACCGACATTATTGTTGCTTTGACAGGCTTTTCTATGGCACTGAGGAAGCTCTGCGCGGTAACCGATATCCAGCGGAACAAATAAGCAAAGCAGAACAGCTTTATAGCGTGTGTGGAAACCTCTAAAAGTCTTACATCCTCGGCATTGGCAAAAAGCGAAGCTATAGTCCCAGGCAGGAAGAAAAGCACTGCCGTAGATACTACACCAACGATAGATGTGCCAACAAACGCACACTTAACGATCTTTTTCACTCTGCCGTAATCTGCCGCTCCCCAATTGTATCCAAGTGCCGGTGCAAGCGAATCGCTTATTCCGTAAAGAAGCGGCCAGCAAAGATCGCTTGAATACATAAGAACCGCGTACACCGCAACCGCAGTTGTACCGCCGCCCTCACCGAATGCTTTAACGCCGAGCGTCATAAGGGAAATATTCATAAGAATAGACGTAACACGTCCGGCTGCATTGCTTAAGAATATGGGCGAGCCGCAGGCGGCAATCTGTTTTAACATAGCAAAGCTGAATTTTGGTCTTGTGAATTGCAGAAGTGTCTTTTTTCGGATAAAGGGTATCATCGCTATAATAGAGCAAATGGACATGGAAATGCAGGTAGCAAGTGCCGATCCAACAACGTCCATTTCAAGTACAAGAAGAAAGAAGGTCAAAAATCCGATAGTTGCCGCGTTGCAGACTATATTTATGACCATGCTTGTCTTAACATATCCGCTGATTCGCAGGTAATTGTCCATTGCAAAAAATATGGTGGTCAGCGGACCGCACAGCGCATATGTGCGAAGATATCGCACCGATGTATCAAGAAGCACGTCGTCCGCGCCCATCATACGTGACAGCGGCTCAGCGGCAAAAAACATGATCGCTCCCATAAAAAGAGAGGCTAAAAATATCAAAATAAGCGAGCAGGAAAAAACATTGTTTGCCGTTTTATTATCTTTTTTTCCGAGAGCAATTGAAATCGGCACAGAAGCACCTACTCCCACAAGGTCTGCAAGCGAAAAATTTATCATAACAAGGGGGAATGCAATATTTACAGCCGCAAATGCTCCCTCACCGAGAACCTGACCGATAAAAGAGCCCTCTATTATGCTGTATATCGACATTGCAAACATACTTATCATGCCGGGCAATGCCACAACAAAGAAAAGCTTCCATGGCTTCATGGTGACATACATAACTTCGGCTTTCATTTTCATTTTAAATCTGTCTCCCAAGTATTTTCCGTTTTCCTATCCGTATATGCCGTTTCCCTGTGTGCAAAACAATCTTTGTCGGTACTTGGCAATAATTCAAACATTATAGGTAATATTTTATCAAATTTTCACCTTTATTGCAAGCAAAAAACTGTAAATTTTTATAAATATACCGTCACTATGCAACATTATCATAAAGTCTGTCAAAAAACATTATTTTGTTACATTTTATTCATACGATAAAAACACAGGTTTGATATACTTATAAAAAGAAGCATATAAAATAGCGAATAATACCCAAAATTTGGAGGAATACATAATGAAAAATTTAAGCTTAGTGAGTTTTTTCTGTCTTTTGCTCTGTCTATGTATGTTCGGATGCGGCAAGGAAGAAGAACCAAACATATCCGATCAGTTATTCTATGATAACGGTACACGCATTGAGGCTGCAATAGACACCAAAGCCTCTCAGGAAACAACCGCGGATACAGAAGCACCGGAAACTACCGTTTCAGACACTGAAACATCCGCTGTCTTAAGTGATACCCCCGACGTTCCGGTTACTATTCCTTCATATGAAGAATTACCGGAAACAACAGATGATACCGAGTCTGAGTCAGATACCGAATCCGAAGCAGATACCGAACCTGTAACTGAAGAAGCAAACACGGAGTCTGTACCACCGGAAGATAACGATAATGAATCCACCGAAACCGCCCCTGATATTATTGACCTCTCCGGCATCCTTTCTGTTGATTACCCATCCGGCGGACAGTTTGTTTCACATCAAAGCGAAAAGATGAAGCTCCTTGTGAACTATGAATGCACCATGCTGCCGACCGGTGTTGTTCAGATAAACCTTGAAGTGGGACTTGAAAGCTACGATATAAACTGCGGTGCAAGAATAGATACCGGAAAGATCACAGTAAACGGCGAAACGCAAACATTCTCTACAGACGCACTCGTTCACGAGGGTAGGACAAAGACGGTATTCCCGTTCACATGGTATACCTACCAAAGCGAAAGCGGTCAGACCTCATGCGAGGTTGATATCAGCTGGCTGTACAACGGAACATACGCTGGTGAGAAAATAGATACCCTTACCGCAAGCGCGGTATTCAAGTGGGACTGATTTTCAAGACAAGCGCCTATGCAGGTGCTTGTCAGACTGTCGGATGCCGCAGTTTGCGGCATCCGTTTTTTATATCTTACACTGTAAAGCAAAATTCCCACTTGATTTATAGGCTAAAATATGGTACAATATATCAGAATCGCCGCTCTTCTGCGGCAGCAATAAAAAGCAATATATGTTTGTAAAATAACCGTATAGGGGGAAACAGTAATTATGAAAATAGTTGTTCTCGATGGCTTTGCCGTAAATCCGGGAGATCTCAGCTGGGATTTTTTTAAAAAGTACGGTGAAGTAACGGTACTTGATAAAACTCCGGACAGCGAATGTGCCGAGAAGTGTCTCGGTGCGGACGTTGTATATACAAATCGTGTGAAAATAACTGCCGAAGTGCTTGAAAAATGTCCTACTATAAAATATGTATCCGCACTTGGCACCGGTTTTGACATGATTGACATTGAAGCCTGCAAGGCGCGCGGAGTTGCTGTAGTAAATATTCCTGCATACTCCACCCCATCCGTGGCTCAGCTTACCGTGCAGTTTCTTCTTACGCTGTTTGCCGACCTTGACGGTATGCAGAACATCGTAAAGGATGGAAAGTGGACCGGACTTCCGGGATATCAGTATCAAAAAGTAATGTTCACCGAATTATCGGGACTGACTCTCGGTCTTATCGGATGCGGCGGGATCGGCGGCAGAGTGGCGGATATAGCCCATGCTATGGGTATGCGTGTGCTCGCTCATACTGCTCACCACCACGACGACACCGAATCGGTCAAATACGTTTCTCTTGATACATTGCTTGCCGAATCGGATGTAATATCGCTCCACTGCCCTCTCAATGATTCAACCCGCGGAATGGTGGATTCAAATTTCATCTCCAAGATGAAAGACGGCGCGCGTCTTATAAACACCTCACGCGGTGCAGTCCTCAACGAAAAAGATGTGGCGGATGCGCTGAACAGCGGAAAAATCGCAGGCGCGGCACTGGATGTACTTGCAAATGAGCCGGCTCTGCCAACAAATCCGCTTCTTACCGCAAAAAACTGCATTATCACCCCACATATCGCCTGGGCAAGCAAGGCATCGCGTGAACGCCTGCTAAAAGTTATAGACGAATCCCTTGATAACTTTATAAAAACGGGAATCGGACTTAATCGCATAGTATAAGGAAGATAGCATATGAAAGCATATGAGAGACTCATAAAATACACAAAATTTGCGACTGCATCCGATGAATCCTCGGAAAGCTGCCCTTCTACCGCGGTTCAGTTTGATTTTGCGCGTGCGCTTGAAGCAGAGCTTCGCGAGCTGGGGCTTCAGGAAATAGAGCTTGACGCTAACGGATATCTGTTTGCCACAGTCCCTGCCACTAAGGGGTGCGAGCAAGCTCCCACGATCGGATTTATCGCACACATGGACGTTTCACCGGACGTAAGCGATAAAAATATCAAAGCGCGCACTGTATGCTACAGCGGCGGCGACATTACGCTTAACGAAGAACTTGGAATCGTGATGCGTGCCGAAGATTACAGCGTACTCAGCCGCTATATCGGCAAAACACTTGTGGTAACGGACGGAACGACGCTCCTCGGTGCTGACGATAAAGCCGGTATTGCCGAGATCATCACTGCCTGTGAGCGAATGCTTAACGACAAGTCTCTTCGCCACGGAAAAATACGCATCGGCTTTACGCCCGATGAGGAAATCGGACGCGGTGCTGATAAATTTGACGTTGAGCGGTTCGGTGCTGTGTGGGCATACACTCTTGACGGTGCAGGATTCGGTGAATGCGAATACGAGACCTTCAACGCCTCCTCGCTTAATGTTGAGATCACAGGAAAGAGCATCCACCCCGGTGAAGCAAAGAATAAAATGGTAAATGCCTCTGTAGTGGCTCATGAATATATGTCCATGCTCCCCACCCTTGAGCGTCCTGAGCACACCTGCGGATACGAGGGGTTCTATCACCTTGTGGGAATGGAAGGCGAGGTGGAGTCTGCGGTACTACATTTCATAGTGCGTGACCATGATATAGAAAAGCTTAATGCGCGCTGTGAATATGCGCGCCGTGCGGCAGATGAGCTTAACAGCAGATACGGAGCTGGAACAGTTAATATAACCGTCACCGAAAGCTATCGCAATATGAAGGAGAAAATACTCCCTGAATGTCAGCATCTGATTGACAATGCTTATACAGCAATCCGCTCTCTCGGCGGCGAACCGGTAAGTGCCCCCGTACGCGGCGGAACAGACGGAAGCCGGTTGTCATTCATGGGACTTCCCTGTCCAAATCTCGGCACCGCATCACACAATCATCACGGGAAGGCAGAATTTGCCTGTGCCGAGGAAATGGAGCTTTGCACCGCGCAGATAATTGAAATTGCAAAGCTGTATGCAGACTGGAATTAACATATCAAAGGCACAAACACTGCGTTTTCAACGCACAATATAAGGTGAGAAAAACGCTCAGCGGGTGTGAGTATCGCTGGGCGTTTTTATAATATACATACAAATGAACGATAATAAAATCTTTTTTAAATCACTTGACAAAATACCGATCATATGGTATAATATACAAGTCTGATTCACAGCTTTTGTCGGGATGTAGCGCAGTTGGTAGCGCGCCTGCTTTGGGAGCAGGATGTCGCAGGTTCGAATCCTGTCATTCCGACCAAAAATGGCAGATGCCCCACCAAGGGGCGTCTGACGTTTTTCTTTGAAAATGCGAGGATTTGAAGCCGAAAAAGCCTAATAATACTTGGAAGCATAGCTCAGCTGGTTAGAGTACTTGCTTGACATGCAAGGGGTCACTGGTTCGATTCCAGTTGTTTCCACCATAAAAACCATCGCGAAAGCGATGGTTTTTTCGTAAGCGAAATTGGCGTTGACCACAGAGTTGACCACTTATGGGAATTTAGTTTGAAAGTTTTTTAATTTAGGAGCAATGACATCATGAATCCTTCTTTCTCATATCATAAATATTTTGAATTAATAACAAATGGAAAAACGAGAGAGGCTTTTTCATATAGAGCAGAGTTTACGCCTGAATATTTATATAAATTTTTTTGGCTGTGCGATGATCCTAACGATCCTGAAAACACAAAAAGATTCAACACCCTCGAAAATAACCAGATTTGGTTTGCGAAACCAGAAATGCAAAATGATCCGTATGAGTTCAAGGGCATATATATCGATAAAGCCAAATTATGCGAATTAGGCGTTGCTTCGCAATCTATAGATGTTGCAAACGATCTCTTCTTGAAGAGCATAGTTTTAACTGCTTTCACAGCGAATATGTCAAACAATCTTCCGATGTGGGCACATTATTCAAATAATCATAAGGGATATTGTGTAAAGTATAAAGTGGGGAACAAACATACAATAAGAAATGTAATTTATGAAAGCAAACGAATTTCAATGTCAAATACTTTTTTCAATTTCTTGCAAAAAACCGATTATGGGGTTAAATTTAGAAATAATAAATATTTAGAGGAAGCCCAAATATTTTCTTCTATTCTTCAAGATATGTTCTTTATGAAACATGACTCATGGGAATATGAGCATGAATTTCGTGCTCTATATCCTTTTGATGGAGATGCCCCTGGGACGAATGTTTCTATTGATGAATTAGGATTAAGCGTGATAGAAATATATAGTGGAATTAATTGTAGTAAAGGTAATGAAATACAATTAAGTCAAATAGCTTCAAAATTATGCGTACCTTTTAGAAAGTGCCAAACAAGTTCAACAGAATTTTCAATTTTCTAAAAATTAATTACATTTAGTAATAATGGAGAATAGACATTTCTTTGTTTACACCGACGCAGAGATTGAAGGGGCTCTCATTGGTTGCACTTCAATATTTATAGTTTCAGAAGCAATAAAGCATCGCTTGCTGTAATAGTATCAAGGAATTGTGTAAAATAGAAAAGAAATACGTGCTATGAAACACAATCATTTTACCATATACAAAATTTGATTACAAGCATCATAAATTGAATTACTCTACCATAACCTGGCGAAATTAGTTTCCCTTGCTTAGTGACTCTACACATCTTATTATCGCATAAAAGTCAATCACTATTTTAACAACGATTGACTTTTATAAATAAATATGATAAAATAATATTGGCGGCTTTGTCCGCAACTAAGGTCGCAAGATTAGTCTTGCGGCTTTTATCTATTTTAAAAAAATCATCAAGGGGATTATGAAGATGGGAGAAACTTTAAAAGATAGATTATCTCGTGGCCCAAGATTTGAGGAAAATATTTTACAAGCTTTCGAAAAGCATAAACTTGTTTTTTTCATAGGAGCAGGGGTATCTCGTATTATGGGAATAAAGGGGTGGGGGGATTTTTCAGCTTATCTTATAAAAGCTGCTTTCCCAAATTATAAAGACCATAATGCTATACTTAGAGATATTTCTGATAGCAAAGAGCGCATCACCATAGCCTACAAAAAATTTGAAAGCGAAAATAGACTTGAGGATTTTTATAAACTTTTTGGTCAAGGAATGATTCCGGACAAGGGCATATTTGACTCAAAGGAAAACATATATGAAATTCTAAATAGATTTGACGCAATCTTCCTAACCACTAATGCCGACAATCTTTTTGAAGAAGTACTTGGCAGTCCGTTGTGCCATGAAAAATATGAAATTGCTATCATAAAAAGCGAATTTCAAAGACGGCAAAATCATTTATTTTATTTACATGGACACTATAAATCCAACATTGATATTACTGACAATAATTTAGTTTTCACCGCCCCTCAATACGTGAAGCGATATAATGACCCCAATTTTGTCGAATTTCTAAAAGCTATTTTCCAAGAGGACAATACTATCGTTTTTATCGGATATGGTCTTAACGAATTTGAATTAATAGATTACATTATAACAAAATCGGGATATACTTCTAATCTTCTACAAAAAGTGTATGTACTTTATGGGTTGTGTGAAAATGATGACATCTTATTTGAAGCGAAAACAGCATATTTTAATGCACTCAATATCAAATTAATACCCTACGATATAAGTAAAAAGGGATATGACTCCTTAATTGACGTATTAAAATTGTTATATGATGACTACAAGAAAAGAGCTATTGTTCCCGTTACCGAAACAATATCCGACTGCATTAATAATTATACTGACGAAAATTATGCAACGATCAAACGTTATTTGACAATTGAAGATCTTGCGCACACTAACGAAATACAAATCACTCGTGAAATACAAAAATTAGGAACTTTCGAGTGGACAAATAGATTTTTTGATGACGGATTGCTTAGTTCGCAACAATTGGATAAAAGAATCGAATATCGCGCATGGCCACTATTAGAACTCTTACTTGATTGGGTGAGATCCGGGGATAAGCAAGCTCAAAGTGCAGCAGCTGTTTTTTTGAATGGAATAAGCAAAAAGCAACTTTCTCATTTGTCAAACAATTATTCTTTTATAACCGCAAATATTGTTCAAATCATTTTGTCTTTGGATAAAGATACAATAAAATCAAAGTACATAGATATGATTTTTAAAATATCTAAAACAGGTGACCTTTTTGGATACAATTTTGACAAAGTATCTCTATTCAAGCAAATTCCTGAATGGGATGTACGAATTATTCGTAGGCTGTTTGATGTTCTCTTTTATAATGCCGATATAGATTCGTTCGATGATAGAAATTCGTATATAGTTGATCTGTTTTTCAAACAATTTAATAATCTGTCGTGGGATAAACGGATTACCAAATTTATTTTTTGGTATTTTGCAGATTTAATCGTTAGTCATGCCGACAAGCATTTCAACTTATTTATGCACACTAATGATTTAGACCATATTTATAAAAATCATAACGAATATTGGAAAATTGTATTAACCGAAATCAAATATTGCTTCTCTAAAATGAGTAAAACTGAAAAAAATGCAACCATCAATCAATTGATTTGCGATGAAAACGAGTCTTTACGAAAATTGGGAATATATTTGGCACGCAAAAATGATATTAATATTTCCGAATATCTGGTCAACCAAAATCTTTTTAATTCTTATTTGCTGTACCATGAATACTGCTTACTTCTGATTAATCACAAAAAACAGGGATATCTTACGGAAATAATTGAGGACACATTATGCACTCTAATTTGGAAATCACAATTTGGCATTGATGCGTATGAGTTAAAACAGGAAAAAGATATCCAATATTTTAATGATTTGATTTTATCTAAAAGATTAACTCTTCTACAACTTTTTTCTACTAAAAAAGCTCAAGAAAAAACCCAACTGTTAATCAAACAAAACGTAGCCCCATATCCGACTATAGAAGTTGCGAAAGAATGTGATTACGTGCATTCTATAAAGCGGGAAAACGATGTAAACATTTCAGAAGAAACATTCAAAGATGTTGCAAGTGAAAAATGGGTAGATAAATTAATATCCGTATATAATAGTGTATCTGATAACTTTAACTCTTCTGATTGTGGAATAGAATTTGTTAGACTCATATTGCAACAACCAAAAGATCAACAAATTATTATTATACCCACACTCAGCAAACTTCCTTCACATTTGTTAGAAAATGCTTTATATGAGTTTCGCTCCAAACGAGACAAAGTTATATCAAAAAAAGTTTTAATAGATACTTGTTTGAGAATTCTTGATAATATACTAACTAAAGATCATATCGAAACAAACATAGCCAAAATCATTTTTGAACTTCTTTCGGATATAAATTCACAAGATGAAACAACTGTTGATAACATTTTATCATCAATTTTACCTTGGCTAAATTTATCTATAAATGACAATACTACATTTATTGTAGACAGTCATATTTTAACTAACCTTATCAATCATGGGGATTTTTACAAATATTCAGTTTTGATCAATTGTTATATAGCAAAGAAAAAACTAAAAGCTGAAAATCTCTTGGATGAAAATATTGAGTTGCTATTAGAACTTTTGAAAAACGACAGCCATAACAAAACATTTAAGTATACATTATGTTATCACTACCAGAATCTCAAACATTTATCGAATTATAGCGCATTAAAAATATTCAATAAAATATTTGACTGCGAACCTTTCGATATGACGGCATTACTTTTGTGTTGCTTAAATTCAAATTATGTTTTCAGAGAAATTATAGAAAAAATAAAACGTTATTATTTACAGGATTCCCATTGTATTCCTGCAGAATGTGACGATAACATTCTCCCTTACCAGTTTTATAGCTATATAATTTCAGCTCGATACCATAACATGTTATCCGCCCAAGATTTTGAAAATGCATTTGCAGACTCAGAATTCCTTAGTCACTATCTCCACTCCCTATCCACATGGGCAGAAAAAGAGAACTTTAATTTTGATTCTTATTTGGTTCCTTGTTGGGAGTACATTAAATCACACTATAGTATCGAAAAAGCAACCGGATTTGCAAGTTTAATAATGAATTCAATTGATGATATTACAGATCCTACTGAAACCACATTAGATATGTATATTGATATCACTGAAAAATATTTGAAAAAGCATTCAATTCATCTCGACTTAGAAAAAATTTTAGTATTTTTCGACATAAACAAGGAAAAGACATCTAAACTTATAGAGTCTATTTTAACTTTTCTTGGTGTTGTTGATGTTAAAAAGATAGAAATAATCATATCAAAATACAAAGAACTTAATCTAAACCGTGAAGCTCGTTCGCTTCTAAATATGCTTTCAACAAATGGTATTATTAGCAACAAACAAAAAGAATGTTTGGCAAAGATGCTCACCTAACTGTCAATCCACTTCTTCTTTGTTTTTCCCGACTCAAAATTTGAAGGGCGACCTCACTGGTCGCCCTTCTCTTTTCACGCAGTCGCCGCTTTTTTCATCTCCGCAATCTCCGCTTTCATCTCCCGTATCAACTCGGCTAACTTCTCCTCACATTCCTCGCGCGTGTTGGCATAGACATTTCTCGCCTTCCGTTTGCCATTCACTTTCGGTGAATACCGCCCCTCGTATAGATGCTCGTTTATCATTGATATGCATCCAGTACCGGGCTTGCGTATCTTGCCCGTGTAAGGCTCAAATTCCGCCTCTGTGGCGTTTTTTTGTGATTCATCGGCACTAGCCTTGCTCTCGCTCATATCCGCCATCTCCGCGTCTGTACCGCCGATCTCGCGGTCGATCTTCACCGCCGCTTGCTGCTGCATAGTGTCTGTGATGTGGCTGTAGATGTCGAGCGTCGTTTCCGCGCTAACATGGCCGATCATAGCCGAGAGCGTCTTGACATCCATACCGTTCTCGATCGCCATAGTAGCGAAGGTATGGCGAAGGTCGTGGAATCGCACCTTCTTGCAGTTAGCACGCTCGAGTATCAGCTGAAACCTACGGTACACCGCCGATGGATCTCTCGGCGCATCTTCTTTAACCGGTGAGGGAAACATCCACTCGCTTTGTGTTGCTTCCTTCATCTTCGCAAGCAGTTCTACCATTTCCTTCGCCAAGCGTATCGTCCGTATCGAAGACTTCGTCTTTAGCGTTGATACCGTGGTTTTGCCTTTCACCTTTACGACTTGCCGTGAGATGTGAAGATCGCCCGTCTGCATATTGAGATCACTCCACTTAAGCCCAAGTATCTCACCTCGGCGCATTCCGGTGGTCAACTCGAGCAGGAATAGCTCATAGTATCCTTCAGCATTTGCTTGTATGAGGAACCTCATAATTTCTGCCTGCGTTAGCACCTGCATTCCTTTTGACTTCTTAGGCGGTAGTTTGCATCCGTTTGCAGGATTTACTGTAATCAGTCCCTCGGCAACAGCCTTTTCGAGTGCAGCTCGGCAAGTGGTGTGGCATGAACGCACCATGCGGTCAGACAATCCCTCACCATATTTTTCGGTTAGCCGCTTTCGTCCTGACTTCTTCAATTTTGCGTAAAACTGTTGCAGGTCGTTCTGTGTAAGCTTGTTTAGCGTTATTTTTCCGATGCCCGGAATTATGTGCGTATATATTCTGTTTTCATAACACGCTTGTGTTTTAGGTTTTACCGTCAGCTTGCAGAAGTTTTGATACCAGAAGTCTATCCAATCTCCAAATGGCATATCCGCTTTGAGTTTGTCATTTGACCTACCGCACTCCTCTTTGAGTGTTGTTAGCTTCTCCGTACACTCCGTCTTGGTGCTTGCCAAGACGTTTTTTGTTTTCGGGTAGCCGTTATCACTATATCCGACAACTACGCGGCCTTCCCAGCGACCATCTTTGCGAAGGAATATACTTCCCTCACCATTTTTTCTTTTTGCTATGGTTTATCACCCCTTATCGTATCATAATATTTTTCATCATATTGCTTACCACATCAGAAGCGTTCTTTTGCATGTCAGCGGTTACATGCGTGTAAGTATCAAGCGTAAAGCTTGCATTGGTGTGACCGAGTATGCCTGAGAGTGTTTTTGCATCAACGCCGCCTTGCATTGCGTGGGTTGCGAAAGTATGACGCAGGTCATGGAAGCGTATCATCGGAAGCTCGGCACGTTTCAGAATCGCTTTCAGCTTTCGATATGCCGCGGCAGGACTGATTGGCAGTTCTGGGTGAAGTAAATTCGGAAATATCCATTCGCTTATCGCTACCTTCTGCCGTGTGCGAAGCATCTCGATTACACTCTGCGGTAATGTAATCGACCGTACACCTTTGTCTGTCTTGGTTTCTCCGATGTTTACTCCACCGCCTTTCTTAATCGACACCGATCTCTGTACACGAAGTTTGCCGGTATTAACATCGAGGTCGCTCCATTTTAGTCCGCATATTTCACCGCGGCGCAGTCCGGTCATTATCTCTGCGTAGAAGAAGTCGTGCCAGTATTTTTCTTCCTTGATAGCTTCTAGAAATAGATCAAGCTGATCGTCGCAGAGTATCTGCTTTTCTGCATAGTTGCATTTTGGAATCGTCGTGCCATTTGTGGGATTGTTCGGTATCAGGTGTTCCCGAACCGCCACGTCTAACGCCTGATGTAACACCATATGCACCTTGCGTACCATGCTGTCGGATAGCATATGTCCGAGCACGGGATGCTCACGCACTCTGCCCTCGTTTTTGATTTTATTGTAGAGCTTCTGTACATCAACGGTTTTGAGAGCCGACAGTTGCTTGTCCCCCATGAAGCGCTTGATTTGATTGTTTGCGAGATCGTGGTAAGATTCCAGCGTTGATTCCCTGACCGTGAATGTCACATACTCCGTCAGCCACTTGTCGAGCCACTCGCCGAGCGTCATGCGGCTGTCCTCGGTCAGCTCCACGCCTGCATAGGTTTCTTTGAGCGCGTTCAGCTTCGGCATCAGCTCGCTCTGCGTATTCGCGAGGACCGATCTGTATATCGGCTTGCCGTCAGAAGTGTGTCCGGCTACTATGCGGCCTTCCCAGCGTCCGTCGGTACGCCTTCGTATCATGCCGTCGCC
>JAEIGA010003227.1_pt1 | contig 25619 bp, 20 predicted proteins | sample 9270691 | NCBI WGS metagenome assembly JAEIGA01 (sample SAMN17057246, study PRJNA624740) | gut metagenome | biome: biome; isolation source: fecal sample | host: Bos grunniens | place: China: Xizang | collected 2019
CCTCTCTAACAAACAGAAGTTCCGTACAGTGCAATATGCAAAGGGAGAAAGCTATTTACTATCTCGCAATATGTACTTTGTTATTTTCACAGTGTGTACTGGACCTATATTTTTAAGTTCACTCTCATTGTTAAAGTATGGGCTTTGGTTTGTTACAATATTGTTATTGTTATTTACAGGAAGAGTACGTGCTAAATTTGAAACAATTACTATAACGTACATTATATTTTTTCTTTGGCTATGCTATACAATGACATATACCACGGTGCCACGTGATGGTGTAATGATGCTTATTAAATATTCTCTTCCAATGCTTTTTCTATGGTTAGGATATTCAGGGTTAAATAACGAGAAAGACTTGATTATATTCCTTAAAGTTGTAAACGTTGTTGCATGCGTATATTGTCTTCTTATTGGTGGACAAGGATGGGAATTGATGCCTTGGCTGTATTACAGTCCTATTGGTGCACAGATTTCTAAATACGCGGCATTTGCAGACTATTTAACTGCAATATTTATAGTCCCCATATTACTCTATTGGCTCACAAAAGAAAATAAATATATCTTCTGTGCCCTTTGGATGGTGCTTTCTACTGTATTGGAATCTGTTCGTACAGGTATGGGTGGAATGATGTTGGTGTTTGCTTTTGCTATGGTTTTGCGATATAAAATTAAGGCTATACCAGGTTTATTTTTTGCTGGAGTTTTATTTCTAAGCATAATTCTATTTGTACCAAATGTGAATGAGAAATTCTTTGGTGATGCAGCCGGAAAAGTATCGGCTACAGACATTGTACAAGGAGATGCAATGAGCTTTGAGAATATAGAAATGAGTGGACGCGAATTTTTATGGAAAAAAATAAAAGAAAATTGTTACTACGGAAATGAACTTACAGGAAAGGGATTAGGCGAAGCTGAATACTTTTCCAAAAACAAAATGTATAAGGGAGAATTAGCAAAAGTGCATAACGATTATCTTATTTTACTATGCGATACCGGCAAGGTTGGAATTATACTAATTATATTATTCTATCTTTTTGTGACTCTTAAGATAACTGCACACGTAGCACTACGCAAAAGCATACCTTTAGTAAAAGCCACTGGCATTATGGCACTGTCAAGTATGGCAGGCATTGCATTCTGTATGTATTTCGACAATGTGGTTTCCAACTCAATGCAATCAATGGTGATGCCATATATATTCCTTGGTTTTTTCCTAAAAGCGTTGGATTTGGAAAACAGTAACAAGAAGACATTGCAAATACTTAAATTAATACGATAGATTAAAATGCGGCTACTATATTGCATAAATTCACTAATCTCTTCTGGAGGTACAGAACGTGTGCTGACAACCAAACTGAACTGGTTGGCAGAAAACAATGCCGCCGATGTATGGGTAGTTACATTGCAAGAAGAGCAACAACCATTCTTTACCCTCTCTTCAAAGGTAAACCGAATTATGTTGCCTGTAACAGCCGGTGACAAACATGGCTATAATAATGAACTATCCAAAGTATTATTTGAAATAAAACCTGATATTACAATACATGTATCAGGAATGTCTGGCGAAATACTACCAAAGCTCAATGATGGCAGCGCTAAAGTAATGGAGTTTCACTATACCAAGAATTTCCTTGTAAATTTTGTTAAAGGGATTCACAAAATTCGTTTCCGCTCATTGCATTTGCTGAAAATGCGATGGTTACAGTGGCGTTTGGCACAGAATGCCAAACACTACGACGAATTGGTTGGATTAACCCAAAGAGACGTTACTCTATGGGGTAACCCCATGAACATGACCTATATATATAATCCACTATCGTTCCGTACTGAAAAAAAATCCACCTGCCGTAATAAACGAATAATTGCTGTTGGCAGTTTTACCCCAGCCAAAGGTATGGACCAGCTATTGCATGCATTTGGTAAGATTGCACATATGCATACCGATTGGTTGTTGGACATATATGGTTCAGGGCAAGATCATGACCTACTGCTCCACTTGATTAACAAATACAACCTCACAAATCAAGTAAAGCTACACAAACCGAGTGCTGATATAGCAGAGAAACTTACAGATAGTGCCATATATGCATTTCCATCTCGTAGCGACGGTTTTGGACTTGTTATCACCGAGGCGATGGAGTGCGGATTACCCACCGTGGCGATGGATTGCGAGTGTGGGCCGCGTGAAATCCTAACACCGGAAACGGGCATTGTTGTTCCTGACAAGGACATTGATGCTTTTGCTCATGCACTTGAAACATTGATGAATGATGAAGATTTACGTTGCAGAATGGGGCAAGCGGCACAAGCGGATGTGAAACGATTCTATCCGGAAAACATCATGCCACAATGGTTGTATTTATTTAACTCTTTAATAAAGAACAATAATGGGAAAGTTGGCTAATATAAAAAACTTTATAAAAAAAGTGGTTAGATTCGGATGGTACATTCCTGTAACCAACCTTATATTGACATACGGACAGAAATACTTTTCTACCAAAAGATTAAGCAACATTCTAAAGAAACGAACACGCAAAATACAGAATATTCTTTCAAAAAGCATTTCTTTTCCTTCAGATTACGAATATAGTAATGTAAATTACGATGGCAAAGAGGCTCCAATATGGGTTTGTTGGTTACAAGGAGAAGAGAATATGCCTCTTATTCCTCAATTGTGTTTGCAAAGCATACGCAAGCATGCCAATGGGCACAAGGTTATAGTTTTGACACTTGATAATTACAATGAATATGTCAAAATTCCCCAAATATTAATTGAGATGTATCATTCCGGTAAAATAAAACCGGCTCATTTTACCGATATCTTACGCATAAATCTATTGGCTCAACAGGGTGGATTGTGGTTAGATGCAACAATGTTGGTTACAAAAGACGTTCCACAAGAGATTTTTGAATATCCTTTCTTTTCAATTAAAACAGAAAACAGAGGTTACTTTGTTTCACAATGCCGATGGGCAGTTTTCTGTCTTGGTACACAAAAGGGTAATCCGCTATTCACACATTTAGCATCCTTGTTTGAACAATACATAAGAAAAAATGATATTTTCGTAGATTACTTTTTGTTTGATAACTTTATTGATATGCTATATAAACGATATCCAACGATAAAGAAACAAATAGATAATTTACCTTTTAATAATCCTCATGTACACGATATGACATCCTTGCTATGCGAGAATGTTACTGATGAGAAGTTCTATAGTTTGACCAAAGATAGTTACCTATTTAAATTGAGTCACAATACATACAAATCAGATATGTTATTGAAAAACCCTGATAATTTATATCATCGTTTAGTCATTAACAATAAATTATAAATAACAACATGATTTCAGTTATTATCCCTTTGTATAATAAAGAAGCCGGAATAGCAACAGCATTGCGTAGTATTCTGGCACAGACATATCAGGACTTTGAAATTATAGTGGTTGATGACGGTAGCACTGATGGAAGCGTTGCTATTGTTGAGACTTTCGACGACCCACGCTTACGCCTGATTCGCCAAGCGAACGCCGGTGTAAGTGCAGCCCGTAACAAAGGCATTGCCGAAGCAAAAGGAGAATATGTTGCATTTCTTGATGCCGATGATGAGTGGATGCCGGAGTATTTGGAAACTCAACACAACTTAACCATCAAATATCCACAATGTGATGTTTTTGTGACAAATTATGAGTTCCACAACGAGGATGAAGTTGTAACATATCCATGTATAAGAAAGTTATTAATACATAATGATGATGGTATATTAGAAAACTACTTTGAAGTAGCATCATTCTCTTCACCACCATTATGGACATCTGCGATAATAGTAAGAAAAGATAAGATACAAGCTGTCGGATATTTCCCGATAGGTGTTACCTTAGGCGAAGATTTGCTAACATGGGCACGTTTGGCTTGTAAATATCGTATTGCTTATACAAAAAAAACCTTGGCTATATATAATTTCCGAACTCAGAAACAATTGGTAACTCCACGTCGAGCTCCCGACGTAAACGACGTTGTAGGGCGGGAATTATACAAACTATACCAAGAACATTCTTCAATACCATTTTTGGATTCATATATCGCCTTGTGGCATAAGATGCGAATGGTCACATATGTTCGATTGAACATGAAAAAAGAAGCAATTGTTGAATATAAGCAAATCAAACAATATGTAAAGCCGGACAAAAAAGTTCAATTTTGGTTTATACTGAATAAGTTCCCTGGTAAAATTGTGCGTTTTATATTGTTTCAAATAGCAAAATACCGATGAAAAACGTTGTAACAGAAATACCCCATGATATATGCGTAGGATGTGGAGCATGTGTAGGCGCATGCCCCATGCAACATTTAGCAATCGATTATAACGACATTAACCAATTAGAAGTTAAGGAAAAGGATAATGCATGCTCCGAGAAGTGCTCTATCTGTACAAATATATGTCCTTTCTCTAATGATAGTTGCAATGAAGATATTGTAGGAGAATCTTTATTCAAGCAAACTAAGGATATAAAACACAATACAAAGTGTGGCTATTATTTGAATAGTTATGTAGGTTTTCACCCCAATCATGAACTACGCATGAATTCTGCCAGCGGTGGTATTACCAGTCTGGTACTAGCACACCTGCTGGAGACAAACGAAGTTGATGCAGCTATAGTTGCCGGCCGCAAAGAAGGAGGAAAACCATATTATACTTCAACGCTAGTTCGGAATTCAGAAGATGTTTATAAATGCTCACGTTCTGCATACTATGCAATACACATTGGCGAGACATTACGTGAGGTTATAGCCAATAAAACCATTACATCAGTTGCTATAGTAGCTCTTCCATGTCTTTGCAAAGCTATACGCAACGCATGCAAAGAAAATGCTATACTAAGAAAGAAAATTAAATTTGTCATTGGAATTGTTTGCGGACAACAGAAGAGTCATAATTTTGCAGAATATTTAGGAAAGAAAAATGGATTGGCAAGTATTACTTCTATAGATTTTAGAACAAAGGAATCAGGACGTCCTAATGGCAACTACGGAGTAAAATTAAAAACAGAAAAAACAGAGAAAGAAATAACATTTTCAGACTATTCAAATGAATGGTCATCCAAACTATTTACTATACAAGCCTGCAATTATTGCGATGACATTTTTGCAGAAACAGCAGATATGGCAGTGATGGATGCTTGGTTACCTGAATATAAAAATTCTGACAAAGGCGAGACTTTGGTAATCACTCGCAATGCAGAGTTGGATTCATTTATCAAAAGTATTCCTGATGTACAAGAGATTGGTATTAATCGCGTATTAGAAAGTCAGTCATTTGTAATTCAAAATAAACGTTCTGCTATAATCGTCGCTTTAAAGCAACTTAAAAAGCGTAATATAAAACTAACAAAGAGAGAGTATTTATATAAAGTTCCTTCATTATTACAACGTCCTTTACTCCGTGCAAAGTATGCAATTTCTGTTCAATCGGACAAAATTTGGAAGATTGCCAAACAAGATATTACTACTTTTAATAAAAAAATGAGGAAATATAATACTGCTCTTTTCTTTGGATTAGTATTAAACAAAATTGATACAATAATATGCAGACTAAAAAACCGATAAGAATTCTATTGATGGGAAACGGTTCACCAGAAAATGGAGGCTGTGAAGCAATTACCAAAGGAACAATTGAAATACTCAAACAAAGTTTAGGAGATAACGTTGTTATCACAGATGCCTTCTTTGATTATTCCGGTAAATACAAACGTAACGACGAGTTACAGATTTGGCCGGTACGTTATCCTCGCCGATGGACATTAAGTTGGTGTTATCTTAACTTGCTATTAAAATTCTGTCCTTCTCTCGTTGGAAACTTTTTGTACAAATCCCATAGAAAGGAAATAGAAAAAAGTGATGTTGTTCTGTCATTAGGTGGTGATAATTACTCGTTAGATTATGGTGTTCCTGTACGTTTCATAGAAATGGGACGCTATGTCAAGAAACATCATTCCGCGTTTGTGATATGGGGTGCATCTATAGGCCCTTTTGTGTCGGGTTCGAAGTTTGAAAAGTTGATATCTAACCATTTCAACACAGACATAGACCTTATCTTTGCTCGTGAAGAAGAAACTGTAAAGTATTTGGCATCCATTGGGGTTAACAAAAATGTTTCACTATTTGCAGATCCGGCATTTATGATGCAACCTGAGGAATGTTCCAATAAAATTGGATTTGAGTTGCCTGAAAAATATCTCTGTATAAATTTCAGTGATTTGATGGCTGTTTATGTAACTGATGGAAACATTGAAGAATGGTTGAAGATTTGTGCAGAAACAATCGATTCACTTGCAATAAAATCATCTCTTCCTATGGTGTTTATTCCCCATGTAAAGAGCGACTACGAATTTATGCAACGAATATATCCATTATTAAAGAACAAAGACTCCGTACTGCTGGCCAACAAAAATCTAAATGCATCAGAAATGAAATGGATTATATCCAAATCGGCATGTAACATAGCATGTCGTACCCATTCAACAATTGCATCATTCTCAACATCTGTACCAACAATTAGTTTAGGATATAGCATTAAATCAAAAGGATTAAATTTACAGATGTATGGACATGAAGATTATCTTGTTTACAAGAAGGATATCACAGCAAAACGTATAATTGATGTCTATAAAACTATAATGAATCATGACGAAGAAATACGTCACTCACTTAAAGAACGTAACATTGTAATTAAGCAAGAGGCCTTGAAAGCCGGTCATTGCCTAAAAGAATATATACAAACTAAATAAAAGCAATAATGAAACGTTTGCTGATATTCCACCCTACCATAGCACCTTATCGCATTGATTTCTTCAATGACCTTTACAGTGCTTTTGATACGCGAGTATGCTTGCAGTATTGGAATTTGCGTGACCAGACATTCGATTATGGCAAGATATATGCCCAGTTTGCTTTTAAGCCACACTATCTAAAGGAAATAGTAAAATTTGGGCAACGCTCGTTATGGGGCGGTTTTTGGAAGCATTTGGATAACTTCAATCCGGATATTGTATTAGTCAGTGAATTCAATATGACTGCCTTAATGGTATTGGCTCACAAATTCATTAAAAGAAAGAAATACAAGGTTATATCAATCTGTGATGACAGCTACAATATGGTTGCAGAGGGTAACGATTTTTCTCGATTGCATCGTATGGCCCGTCGTTTGGTTGTACCACGACTGGATAATTTAATTCTTGTAGAGCCCAAAGTCACTCAATGGTATCAAGAGCATTATAATAAAGGTTTCTGTTTTCCTATTATAAAACCAGAGGAAAAAGCACGCAAAGAGTATGAACGCGTATTGCCTATGAGCCAAAAGTCCATTGAAGAATACGGTTTGAAAGGCAAAAAAGTATTCCTTTTTGTGGGGCGCTTGGTTGCATTAAAGAATGTTGAAACAATTATACGTGCATTTGCCCGCCTTAACAAAGAAGAAAATATATTTGCGGTTGTTGGCGATGGCCCGGAACGCGAGAATTTAGAAACACTTGCCAAAGACTTAAAAGCAAACGTTATATTTACCGGTCGACTGGAAGGAGATGCTCTAAACGTTTGGTATAACATTGCAGATGTCATAGTTTTAGCAAGTTATCAAGAAGCATTTGGAGCTGTAACCAATGAGGCTTTGTTAGCAGGATGCTATGCATTGGTCTCTAACAAAGCAGGATCTGCTTGTTTGGTCGAAGAGGGAGTTAACGGTTATACATTTTCTCCAATGGATGTAGAAGAATTAGCTCAAAAAATGGAAAAGATTCCTGCATCAATATCTACAGAAGGAAATGCTGGACTAAAAAAGAATATGATGCAAATTTCCTATTCCAATTATATAGATAAACTGATTAAAGAGATAAATGCTTAATATACTATTAAGACCGAGTTATTGCTCGGTCTTAAATTCATTTTTAGCTTTAGCCTTACACGCCTCGCAATAAGCGAAATACTCCCCAAACTCATCGGGTTTAGTATCTCGCTGTCGTTGTATAGCAAGCTCTTGGTTAACACTAAACCTCTCGCGTATAAGTTCTTCCACACGTTCTTCATAAGTTGGCTTGTAAGGCTCTACAGGAGTTGGGACATACTCTTGCCAACCATCAGCAAGGATTTGCTCTTCTGTTGGGTTTATAATCTGTTTGTTACCCACGTTAAGTATTCTATTGAAGAATACTCTTTTTCCGTTTATTTCTTTGTAGTATCTCATTGCTCTAATATTTTATATAAAAACTCTCCTGTACCTTTGTTGTAGTGATATTTTTTTCTTACAGTATCATACATACACGCAACACCATTTTTGTCAAGAATTGGTATTAAGCGTTGTGTGTAATTTCCATCTGCAGATGTTAATGAATATTCGTATAATCTCATTTTGGAATAGGCTTTATATAGGTTCCCGTTATTATTAAAAGTAAAAAGATAGGAAGAATAAACACCGCCTTTTTCTCCATTATACGCAAAGGTATATGTTGTATCATAAGTTCCTGCTGCTTCGTTTTCATTCAATAAAATTATCTTTTTAGTTGGTGAAATGTAAAAAGAATTTCTAGAATAAGTTTTATCCTTATAAACAGGAATGCCACCTGCAGCAGAGCATCCATAGATTAACCTTAAAGAATTATAACTTGTATCTTTGGATACAACACACTGATTACTATTTGTAGCTCCCCCTTGCCACCTCCACCCCATATACATTACATTAGAGCTCCAATCAACCATTTGAAAGTCAAAAAATACATCCTCATTTGCATATACGATCTTCTCCGTGTCTATCCATTGAGAGCCTGTCCCTTCAATATACGAAAGAGGAACACAACCTACCGGTATACCCTCTTCTTTAGAATGAGTTACCATCAACCTACGTCTTAACTCACTCATTGCCGTACTCCCCCACCACTGCAAGGTTATTGACTATTGATATCTGATACACTTTGTTTGCCTGTATTTTTGGAGCCGACATCCACTTAATTTCGCTTGGAAGAATAAGAGTTGTAGCAACCTCTCCACTTGTAAACTGTATCATATATTCATTTAAAATGCTCTTGTCTGCCGGTTCTGCCAACATAATCTCCAGTTCGCGCACTTCGCCCCAAACATTAAATTCGTTTGGCATTATACAAACTACGCTGTCCGTTTGGTTTACGATATTAGTACCACTACGACTCATCTTCCAATCGCTCCACTTATGCTTGCCATTGCTATAACGGCGCGAACGGGTGTAGGTCTGCACATGCCCGGTAGAACGTTCAACGCGGGTAAGTGTCTGAACAATGATTCTGTTATTCTGAATATGGTTATCACGGAACTGGTCATTAACTAAAAGGTTTATGACCTCTTCCCCATTAACTTTGAATGGCAACCCTAACGATGGGTCATCTGCTACAAGGCGAATTGCATATACGCCATCCCAGATAAACTCACCAATGCTGGTGAGCTGCTTCCATTCCGATTTTTCACCGTTGTTTAGACAACGATACTCGTTCATTAAAATCTCTTCCATAGTTTTAAACTTTGTTGCTTTTTTAAAGCAAAATTAAGTTTGAAGCCGACGAAAAAGGTTGCTGTAATGACAGAAACGATTAATTAGTGTAGAGATTTTAGTGTAAAGTTTAAAGTGTAAATTCTTTAATCGTTAAGTATAAAAATAAAGAACGCCCCTCAAGTATGCTGTCTTGCGACGCGCCTGAGAGGCTTATTATCCTTAGTTTTCAGAACTATCCCTTAAATGTGCTGCAAAGGTAATATATTTTTTTTCATTCTGAAATGCTATTTTCCCACAAAATCATACATTCTACGTTTGGCAATAATACGTAGTTAATATATTGTAATATTAAAACTAAAATTTGTGTTTTTACTTTTCTTATATTAATTTTGTTTTTATATTAGTATGGAGTTTGAAATGAAACAAATAAAAATACACAATTTTGGTCCGATACAGGATGTTGATATCTTATTCAAGAAATACAATTTCTTAATAGGAGGTCAAGGAGTTGGCAAAAGTACTATAGCGAAATTACTGAGTATAGTTACCGACTATAACCTTTATCTCTATCTCGCATTAAAAGAAAAAGATACTATAAGTGTGTGGCATCAATTCTTAGGGAATTACGGCATCCTCAATTATGAAAAGGAGGATAGCATTCTCGAGTACACTGAAGAGGGAAAGTCTTTTTTTGGTGAAAAGGAAGAAGCATACAAACTGACTGTAAAAGTGACAGCAAAGGAAGTGTTAGTGGAAATGATAAATGATGGACAAACTGTTCCAATGAAAGATATCGCAAAAGTACTGTTGTACAGTGTTGCTGATAGAGCTGAAGCTGAAGAGTTTAAAATTCGTTTCGGAAAAGAAGATCCATTTGTAATTATTGATGTGTTGCGCGATTCACTTTACATACCTGCGGAAAGAATGATGTATGCCTCGTTTACCAAATTGCTTCCTGCACTAAATCTTGTAAAAGATTCTGTATCCGACAATATGTTATATTTCGCTGTTGAATACAATAATGCAAAGGCAAAAATAGGACATTGTACACTGCCTGTACTTGGAGTAGATTTTGTTCATGAAAAAGATGATGACTATATCGTAACAGTCGATGGCAAACGACTATTTATAAGAGAGGTTTCGTCGGGTATGCAATCCACAATCCCCTTATTGCTTACTCTTAGCTATGCGACAGAAAAGAAAGGGTATCATTCGTACGTAGTGGAGGAACCGGAATGTAACCTTTACCCTATAAACCAATTGCTCCTAACTGATGTGATATTAGAATATATCAAACGAAAAAGTAGTATGCTGACTATCACAACACACAGCCCATACATCATTAATTATCTAAATGTGTTGATAAGAAGAAATTATAAAGGATTGGATAATGGACTCTCTCCAACAGAGGTATCAGTATATTATGTCACAGAAGAAGGAAAGGCTACAAACTTGATGGCTATCGACAATAATTCAAAAGAATGTGTAGTCAACACCTTTGACCTTTCTGAGCCAATGAATAATATCTATAGCGAATATGTAGCATTAAACCAACGATGACATCTATAGAAAATCTACTACTTGATATTTTGCCACAACATAATGGATGGAATAAATATGTGAATACATTGTCGGTTGTGACAAACAAACTTCCGTTTGCATTGAGTGATACGATAGCTTGCAAAGCTTGTGGTGAAAAAAACATGCATTGTGGAAATGAAGAGATAGCTCGTTTCATTGTGGCTGACGGAGATGAGATAGTGTCTATTGCTATAGAGGAGTATCTGATGGCATATGCAAAACACTATAAGAAAGCACAAGGGTGTAAATGTGATTATTTGCATTATAATAAAAACAAAGCATGTATTGTATTAAACGAGCTAACCTGTTCGCTGGAAAAATTTGTAAACCCATATTATAACCAAAGAGGCAAACAGGACGGAAAGCGAATACATGCGATGAAGCAAATGGATAATGTCGTAGTGCAATTAATGGCTGTGCCTGACATCGAAACTTTTGTTCATGGATTTTCCGTAAAACATTGTCTCTTCTCATGGCGAATACCTGAACGTAATATAAATGTTGCTGAGCGAGCAATGAATACTTTTATGTCTCCACAACGCAATGTGGCAAATATAACTATAACAACTCCATTGAGCAACAACTTCTTATTTGTTCAGCAAATATATCCTTGCGAATATCAATTTTGATATAATTGAAAGATGCCTAAAGGGACTAAAGTCAAGCATTTATACACATTGTGATTTTAGATCCTTCCTTACGTCAGGATGACAAATTATATTTGGGCCAACATATACATTATTACGTTTATATGCAAAAGCAACGCATACTGTTCATTACTCCTTTGCCGCCACCGGTACATGGCTCGGCAATGGTTAGCCAATATATAAAAGAGAATAAGGAGTTACGGCAAGGTTTTAACTGTGACTTTGTAAACCTTTCCACATCGCGCAACATCGACGAGATTGGCAAAAGGTCGATAATGAAATACGTGCGTTCTATTGGTGCTTATTTCATTACTTTATGGAAACTGCTTACCAACCGTTATGCGTTATGTTACCTTGCAATAACATGCCACGGATTAGGTTTCCTGAAAGATGCTCCGTTTGTTCTGCTATGTAAACTCTTTGGCAGAAGAGTTATAATACACCAGCACAACAAAGGCATGAGCGGTTGCGTTGACAAGAAGCCTTACAAATGGCTATTGCCTCTTGTATATAAAAACACAAAGGTTATTCTGCTCTCGTGGCACTTGTACCCGGATATTGAAAAGGTGGTAAAGAAAGAGCAGATAATAATCTGTCCTAATGGAATACCTGAAATTACAGAGAAAGAGCAACATTTTGAGCGTAATAATGATGTTCCGCAATTATTGTTCCTTTCTAACCTTATTCCAAGCAAAGGTGTATATACCCTACTCGATGCTTGCAAGATACTAAAGGATAAGGGTTGTCAATTCGTTTGTAACTTCATTGGCGGAGAAAGCAAAGAGATTACAAAAGATGTCTTTGAAAAGGCCGTAGAAGAACGCGGTATTAACGATGCCGTCATTTATCACGGTCCAAAGTATGGAAAGGATAAAATATCATATTTTACGAATTCTGATATTTTTGTATTCCCCACCTTTTATAATAATGAATGTTTCCCACTCGTTTTGTTAGAGGCGATGCAGTACAAGTTACCTTTAATAACAACTGATGAAGGTGGTATTGCCGACATTGTACAAAACAACTACAATGGTTACATCTGTGAATGTGAGAATCCTATGTCGCTTGCCAAAGCTATAGAAGATTTGCTTGCCAACAAACAAAAACGTGTTGAATTCGGCATGAACGGATACAGCCTGTTTAAAGAAAAGTTCACATTGGAAAAATTCAACAAAAACATCATAGAAATATTCAAAAATAACCTATAACATTTATATAAAAAATCACCCGACTGAGCAGGTTCTCAATCGGGTGATTTTACTTAGAATAACGGTTTCCATGCATCCCAAGTTGCGTTTTGTTTGATACGCATATACACATTGCCGTCGCTGGTGCCAAGTATCATCAGCATTTGCATCACAAAACTACCGCATGCAAGAACGGTGAGCCGGGCTGTAAAATTGCCGGTGTCGGATATAGGTAGCCCATCGGATGTATTACTCCGGTTACCGCTGATGTTGTAGCTGCCTTGTATTATAAATTTGTCTATGTGGCTATCGGCATTCCAAACAACAGGTTTTCTTGTGAAAAATTTGACAACTTGTCTCAGGTCGGCTTCGGTAAATTGGCTGTGGTCTTCTTTTCCGAATTCTATCTGATAATAGTATCCTTTCTCTTCAAGAACAAATGTCTTTTCGCCTACATTTGAGATATACATTACTTCTTGCTCGCCATCGAAAATCTTATAAGCATAAATTATATATCCCGGATTTACTGTTATTGTTTCTCCATTAGCAAAAATCTTATCACTATAGGCGCAATACTTTGTACCTGTATAAGGGTCGGAATTTTCTGATAATGCACCAAAATTGACGACTATTCCATCGTTAAGGCTAAGCGCATCGGCAAGGGTTGTCTTTCTTGAAGTTTCATCTATCTTGCTGCTCAAAGCTGCGGTCAATTTGTTTTCATCGATGCTCCTGTCCGAAATTGACACTTTACCATCACCGTCAACACTCAATCCATCACCCACAATAACACCTCCCAAAGATAGTGGTGTTGCTATGGGTATCTCTGTCATGCCTGCACCTGAACCGCTATTTTCGGCCTGTTCCCAACTATTCCAGCGATGCTTGCCTTCGACACAGAATCGTGTGCGGGTGTAGGTATGCACTTCTCCTGTTGAACGCTCTACACGTGTAATGGTCTGCACAACAGTTCTGCTGTTCTGCAGTTTGCCTTCGTGGGAATGGTCTTTCAATACAAGTGTCACTGTATCATCGTTCCCAAAACGGAACGGCAAGCCTAAAGAGCCGTCATCCTCAATAACACGAAGTGCATACACTCCATTCCAGATAAGTTCGTCGATATTGGTCAGCGGCAACCAGGGATCGGATTCTTTGTCGGTTAATTTACGATACTCAATTTTCATTTTTGTAGTTTCCATATAATAATTTTTAATATTAGGCACGGAACTGCAGATACCACCAAAAAAAGATATGCAACGAAACAAAAACAAAGTATGACAAATAGTGTGGTATCTGCAGTATTTATGTCGCAAAAGTAGGTCTGAAAACAATGAACAAGGTTGCTGTTTTAACATAAAAAGAACTCTAAAAAGTTCAACACTTAAAGCAGAACTGTTAAATAATATTAAAAGCACAACTTATTTAAAAGAGGTAATGAACAAAAGGTTGTCAATAGATGTTATATTTATAAAAATTTAAAGGCTATGAATGAGTTTGGGGATTTTGAAAGGGAAATATTAAAAATACATAAGGATTTAGTAGGATATGCATTATATCTTACGAGAAATGAAGAGGCTGCAAACGACCTCGTGCAAGAGACTTTGTTACGTATGTTAAACAAATACGACAAATATAATGAGCAAGGTTGTTTCAAGAGTTGGGCTACAACTATCATGAGACGTACATTCCTTAACGAAATCTCCAGCAAAGAAAAGTACAAAGAGAGTTTTGTCGATGGATACGACTATATAAATGATGATAGCGTACACCCATTGGTGTGCGAAAACGATTATGATTTTTCTAATGATGACTTGGAAAAGGCTCTTAAGATGATTCCACCAAAACAGGCACAAATACTGACTATGCAAATGGTTGGTTACAAATATGTAGAGATTGCCAAGAAAATGAATATTACCATGGGAAGTGTTAAAAGTTCACTGTTTATAGCCAAAGGGCAGTTAAGAAAATTGCTGAATTCATAAAGAGTACACTTTTTTTGAAAAACATTTGCTTTCAACAAAAAGCTACGGTATTTTTGCAAAACAGAGTATAAAGAATTGCGTATACACAGATATACAAAGTGAAAATAAAAGCAGAAAACACTTTGCAGAAGGTGAGGACATCTTTATAAAAGGACTTCACCTTCTTTTTTACAAAACTGTCATTTCGAAGGAGCAAAGAGACTGAGAAATCTAAGAAAACCAAGACAATAAGATGCCAACACGCAATAATACCACAGAACTGTTTTTCGCTCTTATACGTTGCGGAATAGGCAAAGAGAACTCTTTGCCACAAAATCCCACGCCGGAGCAATGGCAAGCGCTGTTCGATATTTCAAAGAAACAGACTCTTGCCGGAATTACTTTTGCCGGAGTTGAGCATCTGCCTTCGGAACAGCGACCTCCAAAAGATATAATCCTGCAATGGTACACTCTGTGCGAGGGTATAAAAAAGAGAAATATTGACCTGAACAACAAGGTAGCTATTGTTTCAGAAAAATTCAGGACAGAGGGTTTCAACAATTGTATTCTCAAAGGGCAAGGCATTGCATTACTATACCCGAATCCTCTTTTACGCATACCGGGAGATATCGACATATGGTTGGAAGGTGGGGACAAAAAGGTTATCTCATATGTAAAAAGAATATTCCCCAAGAGTTCACCTACATATCATCATGTGGATTTCCCCATAAGCAGCAATGTTGACATTGAGATACATTACCGCCCGTCGTGGATGTGTAGTCCTTTAAGGAACAATAGAATACAACGGTTTTACGCAACACAAGCCAAGCAACTGTTTGCAAACATGGCCGAAGGCGAAGGGTTTACAGTGCCAAGCATTGAGTTCAATAGAATCTTTATATTGCATCACATTTACCGCCATTTGTTCAGTGAGGGTATAGGCATAAGACAAATTCTCGATTACTATTTTGTCATGCAGCAGCAGATGACAAAAGAAGAAAAAGCGCTATATATCAAACAGCTTAAAGAGTTCGGATTATATAAATTTGCTTCGGCCATAACGTATGTGATGCAACGTATGTTTGCTCTTGATGAAGCATATACATTTATCAAGCCAAATGAAAAGGAGGGTAAATTCCTGTTGCATGAGATTATGACAGCCGGCAACTTCGGCATGTACGACACACGCTACACACAGGCTGAGCATGGACTTAACAGGTCTCATATAAGCAACATCGCAAAACGTTCATTCATACTATTTACACACTACCCTTCTGAAACCTTCTGGACTCCTTTGTTCAAAATCTGGCACTGCTTCTGGCGTAAGAGACACAAATAATTCCTGTATTCACTCTTTGGATATAGCAAAAAAACGCCAAATTACAGTTTTTTAATAGTTTGGCACGCTTTTTGCAAGAATTGTTATGTAAAATAATTGTTCGCGTAACGGAATAAGATTATATATTCGCAATCCGAAGAAAACTACGAAGAACAAACTACGAATATTCACTGATTAAGGGAGAAGAATTATGAGCAATGAATTTTCGCAAAAAATGTCGGAGATACTGTCGCTGAGCAAGGAAGAAGCTACACGCCTTAGAAGCAACAGCATAAAGCCCGAACATTTACTACTTGGAATAATAAGAAAAGGAAAAGGATGCGCACTCGACATACTTGGCGGTCTCAACGTAAACATTCAGGAGATGAAAGAGGCTCTTGAAAACAGAAGCACCAATGAGCCGATAGCCGACCTGCCATACAACAGCAACATCGAGATGAGCCTCAGCACTGCAAGAATCTTGCGCTTCACGACTCTTGAAGCACGTTCGTTCAAGAGTATTGCCGACACAGAGCATCTGTTGTTGGGCATATTAAAAGAGAAGAACAATCTTGCCGCAGAAATTCTTAATGAGCGTAATGTAACATATCAACAAGTTTTCGATGCAGTAAAGGAGAAGAAGCCCGATATGAACGAAAACATTACCGATGGCTTTGGGTTCACCGACAATGATGATGAAGAAGACACTCTGCCCAACAACAACGAAAACAATAGTCAACGTGCGTATGCCGGAACTCAACAGACAAAATCGTCGAACGACACTCCTGTCCTCGACAATTTTGGCGTTGACATGACAAAGGCGGCAGCCGAAGGTAAACTCGACCCAGTCGTTGGACGCGAAAAGGAAATCGAGCGCATATCGCAGATTCTCAGTCGCAGAAAAAAGAACAACCCAATACTCATTGGTGAGCCGGGTGTCGGAAAGTCGGCCATAGTGGAAGGGCTTGCACAGCGCATCGTGGAACGCAAAACATCGCGTATCCTGTTCAACAAGCGCATCATAGCGCTTGACATGACAGCCGTTGTAGCAGGAACAAAGTATCGCGGACAATTCGAGGAACGTCTGCGTGCAATAATTACAGAACTCGAGAACAACCCAAATATCATTATCTTCATAGATGAGATACACACCATTGTGGGTGCCGGCTCTACACCGGGTTCTATGGATGCGGCAAACATCCTGAAACCGGCTCTTGCACGCGGAGAGATACAATGCATCGGTGCCACAACAGTCGATGAATACCGCAAGACCATAGAAAAAGACGGTGCGCTTGAACGTCGTTTCCAAAAGGTGCTTGTTGAACCCACATCGGCCGAAGACACATACACAATCCTTAAAAATATCAAGGATAGATACGAGAATCATCACAATGTAACATATACCGATGATGCTCTGCTCGCGTGTGTCAAATTGACAGACCGCTACATCACCGACCGTTGTTTCCCCGACAAAGCGATAGATGCGATGGACGAGGTGGGTGCAAGGATGTATATAAGCAACATCAAAGTTCCAAAAGAAATAGAGGAACAGGAAGAACTTATCGACAAGGTGAACAGCGAAAAGAACAATGCTGTCAAACGTCAGGACTTTGAAACGGCAGCCAACTTGCGCGACAAAGAGAAATCGTTGCAAAACGAACTAGCCCACATGAAAGAGGAGTGGGAAAAAAGCCTTGTAGATAGCCGTCAGAGTGTTGACGAGGAGGATGTAGCACGTGTCGTTTCTATGATTTCGGGTGTCCCTATGCAACGTATGCAGCAGGATGAATGGACACGCCTAAAAGGAATGAAACAGGAACTGACAAGCAAGGTTGTTGCACAGGAGAATGCTATTGATAAACTTACAAAAGCAATACAACGCAGCCGCGTAGGCTTGCAGAACCCGAATAAGCCGATAGGCACATTTATGTTCCTTGGCCCTACAGGAGTGGGCAAAACCCTGCTTGCAAAAGAACTTGCAAAGTTCATGTTCGGCAGTGCTGATGCACTCATACGTATAGACATGAGCGAATACATGGAGAAATTCACCGTATCGCGTCTTGTAGGTGCGCCTCCGGGATATGTAGGTTATGAGGAGGGTGGACAGCTAACCGAACGCGTACGTCGTCGCCCCTACTCTATTGTTCTGCTCGACGAGATTGAGAAGGCTCACACCGATGTATTTAACTTGTTGCTACAGGTTATGGACGAAGGTCGCCTGACCGACAGCTACGGACGTACGGTCGATTTCCGCAACACGGTAATAATAATGACATCGAACGTAGGTACACGCGAGCTGAAAGACTTTGGTGCGGGTATCGGTTTTGCAAAGGATTTGCGTGCCGATGACAAGGAGTATTCACGCGCTGTGATTCAGAAAGCACTCAACAAACGCTTTGCTCCGGAATTCCTGAACCGCGTGGACGAAATCATCAATTTCGACCAACTCGACAAGAACGCCATAGTAAGCATCGTTGATTTGGAGTTGGCACAAATTGTAAAACGTGTTACAGAGCTTGGATACAGTATCGAGCTGACAAACGATGCAAAGAGTTTCCTTGCCGACAAAGGCTACGACATACAATATGGTGCACGCCCGCTGAAACGTGCTCTGCAGAACTATGTCGAAGACGAGATTTCAGAACTTTTGCTCGACGGAGCATTGCAAACAGGTGATACAATTTCTGTCGAAACCGATACAGAAAACAAAAAACTGAAGTTCGAAGTAAGAAAATAAAGCACAGAACAAGCGCAAAGCACAAACCGACAGAGAACGACCCAAAATTTTGGGTCGTTCTCATATTGAGAGGTTGTATAAAAAGAGCTGTTTTAAAGCTTGCGAAGCCCGAAAAGCGTAGTTTGCTAAACGTAAATGAGCTTTTTGAGGGCGAGTGTAACGACAAAAAAGCCTTTTTAGTCAGCCTCTATTTCTTTTATAAACAGTAACATATAATTTTCACAATTCTGTCACTTCAACTTGCTCTTGCTATCAATAGTTTCACAACTATTGTTAGCGCGTTGCATCAATAGTATCGAAATGTTCAATATAATGTATCGTTTATATGAATAGATCCGGTAACATTCAATAACATATTTACTGTAATTTTGCACAGTTTTTAACGATATAGCCACAATGGACATCATTTCTAATTTTTTCAATAATTTGTTTTTCGGCTCTGGGGTTGCACACTCAATGATTATCCTTGCCATTACAGTGGGGGTGGGTGTGTACTTAAGCAGGATTAAGATTGCAGGTATTTCGTTTGGTGTGACATGGGTTCTGTTCATCGGTATTCTACTTTCGCATTTCGGTATGGTGCTCGATGAAGAGCTACTGCATTTTGTCAAGGAGTTCGGACTTATTCTCTTTGTCTACTCCATCGGTTTACAGGTGGGGCCTGGATTTTTCTCAAGTTTCATGTCGGGTGGTCTGAAACTCAATACAATCACTTGCATTATTGTTCTGGTTGATATTCTGGTTGCTGTGCTGCTTATATTCACGACGAATGAAGGAGTCGATACCATTACAGGTATCATGTCGGGTGCTGTAACGAACACTCCGGGAATGGGTGCTGCCACAACGGCATACAAGGATATGTTCGGACACGACAGTGCCAATATCGCTCTGGGCTATAGTGTGGCCTACCCTCTTGGTGTAATCGGTTGCATACTCTCGATAATTGCGCTAAAGTTCATATATAAGGGTGAGAAGAAGTTCAACAGAGAGAAGAGCAACGATGTAGATATACAGCGCTTGTCGCTTGAGGTCACAGAGAAGGGGGTTACAGGAATTACTCTTCAGGAGATACGCAAGATGACCAATCTGAACTTCATTGTATCGCGCATTATTGACAAAGCGACCGGACATTGCGATATTGCAAATTCAAGAAGCAAACTGGAGCTTGGCGACCGTGTGCTTATAATATGCAATAAAGACATACATGATAGGCTTGTTTCACTCATTGGAAAGCCTGTGCAGCAGGAGTGGATAAAGTTTGACGAGAAAGTAATATCGCGCAAGATAACATTTACAAACCACAAGCTTAACGGTACAAAGTTGGGCAAATTGAATATAAGGAAAGAATTCGGGGTAAACATTACTCGTGTGCACCGTGCCGGTGTAGACCTTGCACCCACAGCTGGTTTTCGTTTGCAGATTGGTGACATAATTACTGTTGTGGGACACGAGAATGCCATAAACGATATAAAGAAGATGTTCGGCGATGAGCGCAAATATCTCGACCACCCGAACCTTATACCTATATTCATCGGTATTGCTCTTGGTTGTATTATTGGCAGTATACCTCTAACGGGTACACTGATTTCTACTCCGCTAAAACTTGGATTGGCAGGCGGTCCTCTTATTGTAGCCATACTTGTGAGCTACTTTGGCCCCAAAATGGGTATTGTAACCTACACAACCACCAGTGCAAACCTGATGATTAGAGAGATTGGCATTACGCTGTTCCTTGCCTGTGTGGGCCTTGGCGCCGGTGGGGAGTTTGTCGACAGCATTGTTAACAAGGGCGGTTACATGTGGATTCTCTACGGAGCCATCATAACAATCGTACCTATTCTTGTCGCAGGTTTTGTAGGGCGATACGTATTCAGGATAAAGTACAATACTCTGACCGGTGTAATATCGGGTTCATGCACAAACCCACCGGCTCTTGCCTTTGCCAACCAGCAGAGCAAGGGAGGCGACACAGCTGTTGCATACGCCACAGTTTACCCGCTTGCAATGTTCTTGAGAATACTTGCAGGACAAATGATGATTCTACTATTCTGCTGAAAAGAGGTTTAACACTCCAATAATGAGGTCGGGGCAAAAGTGATTTTGGTTCGGCCTCATTATTGTAAAATATACTCGTTTTTAAGAACGAGCACAACGAAGTTATGCGTTTTTAGCTTCCGCTTTGATAATAATGAGTGAATAAAAAGATGCAGGGCAAGGCTTGCGAAGTTTTTGATGCGGGGAGTTTAGTAATCCTAAATGACTCACAGCAAAAACAAGCGTAACGCTGCAATGCGCTTTTTAGTCACTCATTATCTGCCATTTTGGCAGTACAAGAACAACTGGCATTTTTTTTGTTTTATATAAGTAAGAAAATACATTTAAAACCTTGAGATTTCTCAGTCGCTACGCTTCTTCGAAATGACATCTACGCATTTTTTGTCATTTCGACCGCATGGGAGAAATCTCTATGACATTACTTAAAGAGAATTTTAATTAAAGAAACAAAATATAAAAAATAATAATATGCAGAAAGGAAACATTGGGGTAACAACAGAAAACATCTTCCCCGTAATCAAGAAATTCTTGTACAGCGATCACGAGATTTTTCTCCGTGAAATTGTATCCAACGCCATCGATGCAACACAGAAACTGAAAACCCTTTACGAGAAAGGCGAGTTCAAGGGCGAGCTTGGCACACCCAGAGTAAAGGTGACACTCGGCACAGAAACTATCACTGTAAGCGACAACGGTATAGGTCTTACAGCAGAGGAGATTGAAAAATACATCAATCAGATTGCCCTTTCCGGTGCTACTGACTTCCTTGAGAAATATAAGGACAGTGCGAACAACATCATCGGACACTTTGGTCTTGGATTCTACTCGGCGTTCATGGTATCAAAGAAGGTTGAGATTGTCACAAAATCGTACCGCGACGGCGCACAAGCTGTAAAATGGAGCTGTGATGGTAGCCCTGAATACACTCTCGAAGAGGTTGAGAAGAGCGAGCGCGGAACAGACATCATTATGTATATCGACGAGGACAGCAAAGAGTTCCTCAGCGAAAGCCGTATCAGCGGTATACTTAACAAATACTGCCGTTTCTTGCCCGTTGAGATTGCCTTCGGCAAGAAGAAGGAGTGGAAAGACGGTAAGCAGGTAGATACCGATGAAGACAACATCATAAACGATACTACACCACTGTGGACGCGCAAGCCAAGCGAACTTAAAGACGAGGATTACAAGGAGTTCTACCGCAAGCTCTACCCCATGAGCGACGAGCCGCTTTTCTGGATTCACCTCAATGTGGATTTCCCATTCCACCTCACCGGTATTCTCTATTTCCCTAAGGTAAAGAGCAATCTCGAACTGCAAAAGAACAAGATTCTATTGTTCTGCAATCAGGTATATGTTACTGACGAGGTTGAAGGCATTGTTCCCGATTTCCTCACATTGATGCATGGTGTAATTGACTCTCCGGATATTCCGTTGAACGTGTCACGTTCATACCTGCAGAGCGACTCAAACGTAAAAAAGATTTCCACATACATATCAAAGAAGGTTTCAGACCGCTTGCAACAAATCTTCAAGAACGACCGCAAGGAGTTCGACGAGAAGTGGAACGACCTTAAGATTTTCATCCATTACGGTATGCTCACCGAAGAGGATTTCTACGACAAGGCAAACAAATTCGCTCTGTTGCAGGATACCGACGGTAACAAATACACCTACGAGGAGTACAAGACACTCGTTTCTGCCGAGCAGACCGACAAAGAGGGAAACATCATATATCTTTACTCAAACGACAAAGAGAAGGAGTACAGTTTCATCGACAATGCCAAGAACAAAGGCTATAACGTACTTTTGATGGACGGACAGCTTGACGTTGCTCTTATAAGCCTGCTTGAACGCAAGTTCGAGAAGACACGTTTCACACGTGTTGACAGCGACACTGTGGAAAACCTCATTGTAAAGGACGAGCACAAGACAAGCACTCTTGCCGAAGCTAAACGCGAGGTACTTACAGGTGTGTTCGAGAGCCAACTCCCCAAGATGGAGAAGAAAGAGTTCTACGTGCAGACACAGGCTATGGGCGAGAACGGTGCGCCTGTAATGATTACCCAGGCAGAATATATGCGCCGTATGAAAGATATGGCAGCCATTCAGCCCGGAATGTCATTCTACGGTGATATGCCAGACATGTTCAACGTACTTCTCAACGAAGAGCATCCGCTTATCAAACGAGTTCTTGAGAATGCAGAAACGACATGCGCAAGCAAACTCCAACCGATAGATGAGAAGAAAGCTACACTCGAGAGCCGCAGAAAAGAGCTGTACGATGCACGCAACGGCAAGAAGGAGGATGAGGTTTCACAGAGCGAGAAAGACGAACTGTTCGAGGTTGAAAAGGAGATTACCGCCGCAAAGAGCGAGAAGGAAGGTATCCTTGCCGAATATGCAGCCGGCGACAACACCGTAAAACAACTTATCGACATCACATTGTTGCAGAACAACATGCTCACAGGTGAAGCGCTGAACAACTTTGTAAAGCGCAGCATCGAGCTGATGCAGTAAGCATGTAAACAGAATTCCCAAAAAATAAAGTCCAACTTTTTAGTTGGACTTTATTTTTTGAATAATCATCGCCACCTCGCTTTCCATCGGAGGAATAGGCACCACCCTGTACGTAGGCAACTCAGGGTGCAATACCACAAGGTTCATACGGCTGATTTTTATGCCGTAGTTCTTTTGTAGGATATAACGGTAGAGATTCTGTTGCAAACAATAATGAATATACGAAGTGTCTGTGAGATGTTCAAGACCATTCAAGCCGCTTGCCCAACGGTTGCGCTCTGTAGGGTCTATCTTGTTACTTCGTTTCCAGTCATATATCTCGTATGTGCCGTCAGCGCATTCACAAACAAAATCGAGTGTTCCCGCAATACGAGCCTCAACATCATACACACGCCACTCGGTGCGGAAGGGTTTGAAAGGCACATTACGTTCAAAAGCCTTGAAATAACTCCATTCGCGTGATATATCTACAACTGCATTATGTTTCACATAAGAGCCGTTGAAATTCACATCACACAACAAGTCGGGCACTTGCTTGCCGTTCAGATAATCTTCTATCTGCTTATGCAGAAAAGTTCCTGCCTGGCTGGCAACGGCACCTTTACAATCCCATGCTTCGCGTAACTTTGCCGCTTCAAGTTCATTTCCGAAGCATTTTTTAAGGCTGATGCCTACAGCATCGAACTCCCTGAAGAACATTCCGACAACGTTACTCACCGAGCGTAATTCAATATCGCCAAACGAATAACGGTGCGCCTCTTCATCAAAAGAGAGTTTTCCGTCCTGCTCGAAAACAATATCCGAGCCATTTAAATTTATATTTGTCATCATTCAATATTTTTTCAATTAAACAGCATCAATGCAGAATCTTGTACAACAACTCACGCATAATCTCTCCATCGGGCAGTTGTGTTCCCTCTGCGCCCTTTGACTGAGCATCGGCAAGGCGGATAAGATGCAGAATCTCCATTACATGCATGGCACGATAGTTCTTCATCGCTTTGATATAATCCCCTACTCCCCACGAACTGCGCAAGCCAAGAAATTCCGCAACTCCGCGCTCACTCTTGTCAGGAGCGTAATAGCTCATCATCACATTCGAGAAGAAGCTGAAGAGCAACGCCAAGGTCATCTGTATAGGATTCTTTTTGGGGTTACGGGCAAAATATTGAATTATCTTGTTTGCCTTGAGTATATCCTTATTCACCAAGGCATTCTGCAACTCAAAGTTGTTGTATTCCTTGCTTATACCGATATGTTCTTCAACCAATTCAGGAGTAACAGTCACGCAACCTTGTGGCAGGGCTATGGCAAGTTTGTCAATCTCGCCGGCCATACGCGAAAGGTCGGCACCCACCGACTCACGCATCATAAGCACCGATTTATTGTCTGCTGCAAGACCTTTTTCGCGCAGATAAGTGTTGATAAAAGCCGGCAACTGGTCCTCGCGTAACTTTTTGGAATCGAGCACAACACCGCAACGTTCCAATTCTGTTGCCACCTTCTTGCGTTTGTCAAGAGCACCATTCTTGTGTGCAAAAACAAGTACAGTCGTAGGCTGGGGTGCCTGCAGATAATAGAGCAAAGAATCGATATTCTTCAACATTTGCGCCTCCTTGACAACAATAACCTGACGTTCGGCCATCATTGGAAAACGCTTTGCAGCCGTAACTATGGTATCTATATCGGTATCAAGACCATAATATACAGTCATATTGAAATCGCGTTCAAACTCATTGAGCGCGTTCTCCATTATGTAGTCGGTAATCCTGTCGGTAAAGTACCCCTCCTCACCCATCAGGTAATACACAGGACGAAAAGTTCCGCCTTTCAACTCCGACATTATGGTTTCGTAAGTATATTTTGCCATATTTACTTTTTAAGATACAAAATTCGGATAAATACCCTATCTTTGGTGCAAAGATACAACAAAGAAACGAAAGTGAGTGCGAAACGGGGAAAGAATGTTGTCTGTTAGCGATTTAACAATGTTTGCCAAGATGTTACTGTGCCATCAAATGCCAATGAAAAGCCAAGAAATGACAAAGTTTCGTTACTATACCGTTACTTTAATTCTTGATTTCAATAGGTTTATTCGA
>JAEIGA010003228.1_pt1 | contig 25619 bp, 20 predicted proteins | sample 9270691 | NCBI WGS metagenome assembly JAEIGA01 (sample SAMN17057246, study PRJNA624740) | gut metagenome | biome: biome; isolation source: fecal sample | host: Bos grunniens | place: China: Xizang | collected 2019
CTTGTTGTAGATCTCGTCCATAACGTAACCCTGCAAAATAGGCTTTTGCTCGCGGAGCTTGTCGAGCGCCTGACGCCACTCGGCCTCGTTGTCCGAGTTGACGTCCAGCCCCAGAAAATACTGGGCGGAACCAAAGGCATCACGGGAATTGTTGAACTGCAGGATGTTGCCCGTATACTTCTCGTTCCACATGAGATCCCAAGAGCCGATATCGGCCTCGTCCACCATGGTGGTGTTGTAAATGATACCGATCATGCCGTACATATAGGGCACCGAGTAGTCGTTGTAGCCGTCGCCGTCCCCGTCGGGGTCGTAGTCGGCGTTCTCAAATTCGGGCAGAATACTCTCGGCGTTGGGAATGTTCTCGTAGTTGAGCTTGGCGAGAAGTCCTTCGTCGATCATGCGCTGGATCATGTAATCCGAGGGCACGATCACGTCGTAGTTGGTCGAGCCCGAGGAGATCTTGGCGTACATGCTTTCGTTGGAGGAATAGGTGGAGTAGTTGACCTTCACCCGCTCTCCGTAGGTGTCGAAGTACCAGCGCTCAAATTCTTCGTTGACGTCCACAGTGTCCTCCGATCCGTCCGAGATGTACTCGCCCCAGTTATAGACGTACAGGGTGGTGGTATCTCCGTTCAGGATCCCCCCCTTGTCGCAGGATGCGAGAGTGGGGAGCAGGATAGCGAGGAGCAGGATCATAACCGCGAGGGCAGAGATCAAACGCTTTTGTATCAAACCGTGTTTCATGCGCGCTTGTCCTCCTTTTTCTTAAAGGAGCCACCCGCAAAGTTGACAACCAGCAGGATCACGAGGATCACCGCCACGATCAGGGCACTCAACGCATACATGCTGAACTTGACGTTGTGCGCGGTCTGGTTGTAGACGTATAGCGGGAGAGTCTGGAAGTCAGGCGAGCTGACGAAATGGCTGATCACGAAGTCGTCCAGCGACAGGGTAAAGCTCATGAGCAGTCCCGATACGATGCCGGGTACGATCTCGGGCAGTTCTACCTTGAAGAAGGCACGTGCGGGAGTACAGCCCAGATCCTGCGCCGCCTCGGAGAGCGAGGGGTCAAGCTGACGGAAGCGGGGCATTACGGACAAAAGAACGTAGGGAAGGTTGAAGGTGACGTGCGCGATCAGCATGGTGCCGAAGCCAAAGAGCTGGTTGGCGTTCAGGAAGGTTGCCACGGCCACGAACAGAAGCATCATGGAAACGCCCGTCACGATATCGGGGTTCATCATGGGCACGTTGGTGACCGAAATGATGGATTGCTGCACGTAGCGACGCTTCATGCGGTACAGTCCCAGCGCACCGAACGTGCCGATTACGGTGGCGATCAGCGAGGAGCAGATGGCCAACACCAGCGAGTTACGCAGGGAGCTGAACGCCTCCTCGTCGTGGAACAGCTCCTCGTACCACACGGTGGAAACACCCGTGAACTCGGCAAGACTGCCCGACTCGTTGAAGGAGAATACGATCAGCACGAGGATGGGGATGTAGAGCAGGAAAAAGATGATTCCGATGTAGGATCTTGTCAGGAATTTCATTTGATCTGCCCCCCTTCGTCATCCGAGAATCGGTTCATGATGCAGACCGATATAAGGATGAGGATCATCATTACGAGGGACATGGCAGCACCCACGTTATAGGTGCTGGCGTTCTGGAACAGACGCTCGATGCTGTCACCCACCAGATCGATCTTACCGCCGCCCAGCTTCTGGGAGATGTAGAAGGTGCTGATGGAGGGTACGAACACCATGGTCACGCCCGAAATCACGCCCGAGACAGTCAGGGGCATGATGACGCGGGTCATGGTCTGCAGGTGGTTACAGCCCAGATCCTGCGATGCCTCGATGTAACGCTTGTCCAGCTTGGTCATAGCCGTGAAGATGGGCATGACCATGTAGGGGAGAAAGTCGTACACCATACCGAGGATGACGCCGAAATTCGTGCCCACGATGGTGACCTTGCCCAGCCCCAGCTTGTCGAGCAGGGAATTAAGCAAGCCGCCGTTGTCCAGCAGTGCCATGAGCGCGTAGGTGCGGATGAGCAGGTTGCACCACATGGGGAGCATGAGGAGCACGAGCAGGATCTTCTGCGCCTTGGGGGACTGGCGGGACATGAAGTATGCCAGCGGGTAGCCGATGACGAGACAAACCACGGTGGCAATCAGCGCAAAGGCGATGGACAGAATGAACACGTTGGTGTACTGTCCCAGCCCCGTGATGTTGGAGAAGGAGAAATGGCCCTCCGCGTCGGTGAACGCAAAGTACAGAACGAACAGCATGGGCGCGATGATGAACAGGATCGCCCAGACGATGTGCGGCGCGGCTGCCATTTTCTGGAAGATGTTCTTTTGGTTCATTCCTCGTCCTCCTCGGTAATATCCGACAGATGATCCAGCTCGTCGCTGAAGGAGGAATAATCGCCGAACTGACCCGAGAACTTGGATTTCTTCATAACGTGAATGGCTTCGGGTACGATCTCAAGACCGATGCGCTCGTCGGGAGCCACGTAGTCCGAGGTTTCCAGCATCCACTTGAAGCCCCCTACGTCCACGATGATCTCGTAGTAGTCACCCTTAAAGGTGACAGAAGAAACCACACCCGTCAGCATGCCGCGATCCACGGGCACAACGTCCACGTCCTCGGGGCGTACTACGATGTCCACGGGTTCGTTTGCGGCAAAGCCTGCGTCCAGACAAGTGAAGGTGTGTCCCGAGAAGCGTACCTTGTAGTCGGCGAGCATCACTCCGTCGAGGATGTTGGATTCGCCGATAAAGTCGGCGACGAAGGCGTTGACAGGCTCGTTGTAAATATCAACGGGAGAGCCGATCTGCTGGATGTGTCCCTCGGCCATGACTACTACGGTGTCGGACATGGAGAGTGCCTCCTCCTGATCGTGGGTAACGTAGATGAAGGTGATGCCCGTCTGGCGCTGGATCTTTTTTAGCTCGGTCTGCATGTCCTTGCGGAGCTTGAGGTCGAGCGCGCCGAGCGGCTCGTCCAGCAGAAGCACGCGAGGCTGGTTGACCAGTGCGCGCGCGATGGCGACACGCTGCTGCTGACCGCCCGAAAGGGTAGTCACGTGACGGCGCTCAAAGCCCTTGAGGTTGACCATGGCGAGCATCTCGCGCACGCGGGTCTTGATCTCTTCCTCGGGGATTTTCTTGAGGCGCAGACCGAACGCTACGTTTTCGTATACGTTCAGGTGAGGAAACAGCGCGTACTTCTGGAAAACCGTGTTAACAAGACGGAGGTAAGGAGGCACCTGGCTGATCTCCTTGCCGTCAAAAAAAACTTCTCCGCAATCGGGGGTTTCAAAACCGCCAATGATACGGAGAGTGGTTGTTTTGCCACACCCGGACGGTCCAAGCAGAGTGATGAACTCCTTATCATGGATATCGAGGCTGACATTATCGAGAACGGTCTCACCGTCAAACGCCTTGGATATCCCCTGCAATCGAATGAGGATTTCGTTTTCCATTTTGCATACATACTCCTTTGGGGTAATATACTTTTTGCGCGTTTCCCGTCACACGGGGGGCAAACTCATCGTTTCTGCAAGCGCCGAGGTTTCGGCGTGGGTAAGCGATTAGCCTCTCGACCGTGTGCATACTGACCGCAAATTCCTTTATATTGTAACAGAATATACATGAAAATTCAATATGATTTTACATAAATCTTAAATTTCGTCATTTGCTCCAATTTTGACGCGAAATTATGCCGTTTTTCACAAATTTCATAGAAAAAGCGGGATTTCACCGTGTTTTCTCCGCATTCCTGCCGTTCCTTCGTGTTTTGGAAGGTTTTTCTTGGTGATGTATACAAAAAAGAACAGAACATCCCGCGGGATGCCCTGTTACATTTTTTGTATTCGTTATACGATGATCATGTCGATGGAGCGATCCTTGACGGTCAATTTTGAATCGTCCAACGTAAGGAACACGGTATCGCCGACCGTCCCGTCATATGCCGCGATCACCGTTGCCGTTTCAGGAGATGTGCCGTTACTGAGGGCAATACGCGCGTATTTCACTCTGCCGTAGTCCAACATCTCGCGCACTGTGCCCTGCAGGGCAGTTGTGACTTTGTCCTTACCGCTATTGGTTACGGTGACGGCAGAAGCATCGAATTCATAGCGGAGGGGTGTGTGAAAAGTTTTCGTTCCCTTGCAGGCGAACAGCTTGCGGCATATTTCATCCGAAGGAATCAGACGAGCCCCGCCCATCTCCATGTAGAAGTCGTAGTGCTTGCGATCGGTGCCCCTCTCCTTGGTAAAACCACCGTCCAGCACGTTTCGGGTGTCCAGCGGACGAATTCCGCACGCCTCTATGCGAATCAGACGGGGATCCATGTCAAAATTGACCACGCTTCCCACGGCGTGCTTGGCTTTGCATTCCTCAAGAGCGAAAAGTGTCAGCTTGCCTGCTTTTAGTACATATAGGGTATTTTTTTCAATGGCTTCCACCTCAGATACGGTTGCGCGACATTCTCCGTAGCCCAAACGAATCCCCCGTACCGGTACAACAAGCTCGGCAGACGGGGTATCGTCAGCCTTGAGAGCGGGCGGAAGGGTATAGTGAAGTCCCTCAAAGTACACAGCACCGCCGCGGACAGAGCAGGGGATCTCGTTCTCCTCGGGCACGCGGCGGCGGATGCTCCGCTCGGTTTTCTTGTCGAACACGTAGTACTTGTGCCGCGTGATGGCAATGTCGATCACGTCCCCGCGATGCACGTGACAATCGGGGTGCGCCTTGATGACGATGGCACCCTCCTTTTCGTCGGGCGTGTCTACGTTCAGGTTGGCGTAGATGAGAGACTCGTCCCCCAAAAGCTCTACCACACTGACAACGGCGCGTGCGCGCGCCCATTGGTCATTGTCGGGGGCGGTGGGATCGTAGAGGCGGATGCCCCCGTGCCGCACGCCGAACACAATGCGGTGCTTGCCGTCCATGTAGCGGAGGGGAATGCGGTCGGCGTTGGCGTAACTCATGTCGATCACCGCACCGCAATCCAGCGAAAACGTCACCTTGTCACCCTCTTTTTTGACTGTCCCGTCAAAGAAATTCATCTGCGGCGTGCCCATGAAGCTCGCCACGAACAGATTATCGGGGTAGTTGTAGAGGTTGATGGGAGAGTCGATCTGCTGAACGAAGCCGTCCTTCATGACCACGATGCGGGTGCCCATCGTCATGGCCTCCACCTGATCGTGGGTGACGTAGATGAAGGTGGTTTCCAGCCGTTCGTGTAAGCGGGAGATCTCGGCGCGCATGGCGGCGCGGAGCTTGGCGTCCAGATTGGAAAGAGGCTCGTCCAGGAGGAACACCTTGGGGCTTCGCACGATGGCGCGCCCGAGGGCAACGCGCTGACGCTGACCGCCCGAGAGTGCCTTGGGCTTGCGCTCAAGATACTGAGTGATACCCAGTATCTCGGCGGCATCCGTGACTTTTTTGTGAATCTCGCCCGAGGGCATATGCATGGTGCGCAAGGAGAATGCCATGTTCTCGTAGACCGTCATGTGTGGGTAGAGCGCGTAGTTCTGAAATACCATGGCGATGTTGCGGTCCTTAGGCTCGAAATCGTTGACGATGACATTGTCAATGCGCAGCTCGCCCGCCGTAATATCCTCCAGCCCTGCGATCATACGCAGGGTGGTGGATTTGCCGCACCCGCTGGGCCCGACGAACACGATGAACTCCTTGTCCGCGATCTCCATATTAAAATCGTTGACCGCCTTGGTCGTGCCGTCGTAAACCTTGAAAATATGCTTGAGAGATAAACTTGCCATATCGAACTCGATCCTTTCTTGTCGGACGGCGGCAGGAATCAACCCTTGACCGCGCCGCCCGTGACTCCCTCCACGTAGTACCGCTGCAGCCACATAAAGAGCGCCGTGATGGGCACGGCAACCACAACGGCGGCGGCACAGAAGGTTGTGAAATATTGTTGTATCATTTCCCGTTCAAGCCACTTATACATACCGAGGGAAACGGTATACGTGCCCACGTCGGGTACACCTGACATAATATAGGAAACGAAAATATAGTCACACCACGGCGCGATAAAGCTGATCAGCACCGTGTAGATTATGATGGAGCGACTCAGCGGCAGAATGATCTTGACGAAGGTGCGAAAACGGCTTGCCCCGTCGATCCGCGCCGCCTCGTCCAGAGCGCGGGGCACGGTGTCAAAGAAGCCCTTGGCGATATAGTAGCTCAGAGCTGCTCCCGCCGAGTAGACAATGATGAGACTTGCGAGTGATTGATAATTGTAGGGAAGCAGGATCTTAAGCAGAAAGTACACCGCCGACATGCTCATAAATCCGGGGAACATTCCGAGGATGAGCATCACGTTCATCATGGGGCGCCGCGAACGGAAACGAATGCGGGAAAAGGCGTAGGATACCGCGAGAACGAACGCCGTCGTGATGGCACAGCTCACTATCGCGACCAGTAACGTGTTACCGTACCACCGCACGAATGGGGTCTCGGTAAAGAGTCGCTTGTAGTTGTCCAGCGTCCAGGTCTGCGGGAAAAACGTCGGGCTCCATGCACCCGGCTCGGCGCGGAAGGATTGCACGAGCAGGTAAAACAGCGGAACGATCCAAAGAACCCCCAGTACGGTCAGCACGGCCTGCCCGATCGAATCCCCTAGAAGTCTGTGAAACCGCATCCTCCCGCGGCGGCGGGGACGTTCGCCTGCGTTGGGGAAGGGATCGTCCATTGCGCGAACCGTCTGCGCTCCCGTGCCGTTGAGCTGAGGGATGGTGGGCGAGGCGATGATCTCCACCTTTTTACGATTCTTACTCATTGGAAATTATCCTCCCCCCTCACCGCCGACGAGCGGTTGTAGACCACCAGCGACAGCGTCGCCGAGATCAGAAATACCAGAATACCGATGACCGATGCCAGCTTGTAGTTGCGGTCAACACCAAGCGAGAGCTTGTAGAGCCACGTGATGAGCAGGTCTGTTCCTTTTGCTCCGTTGGAGTAGAGCATAATGTCGCCGGGGCCGCCACCGCTGAGCAGGTAAATTACGTTGAAATTGTTCAGATTTCCGATAAATTGCGTGATCAGATACGGGCCCGTCACAAAGAGCATATAGGGCAGGGTAATTTTGAAAAATCGCCGCGCGGGACTCGCCCCGTCGATTCGTGCCGACTCGTAGAGATCGGGAGGAATGTTAAGCAGAATGCCGCTGCAAAGCAGCAGACTGTACGGCACGCCCAGCCAGATGTTTGCCAGAATGATGCCAATGCGCGTTGTCGTGATGTCCAGCCCAAATTTCAGATGGTAGCCGAACACCGACTCGATGAACTGCGTAATGATACCGCCGCCCGAGCCGAGCGTTCCGCCGCCCGTGTCCAGCATCTTGGAGATCAGGAGCAGGGAAACGAACTGCGGTACCGCGATGGTGGAGATAAACAGCGTGCGATAGAGCTTTTTGAGCTTGATGCCGCGGCGGTTGATGAGCAGTGCCAACAGCATCCCGATGAAGTAGTTGGAGAAGGTCGCAAAGAACGCCCACGTCAGCGTCCACCCCAGCACCCGTCGAAACGTCCCGCCCAGCGCCGACTGCATGGAGAACAGATCCCCGAAGTTCGCAAAGCCCACCCAGTCAAACAGATGCTCGGGCACCTCGTGAGATGCGTCGTAGTTGGTAAACGCAATGAGGATCATGGTTACCAGCGGCACGACGGTAAAGAGGAATAACCCGACGAGGGGAAGAGAGAGCAGGGAAACGTGAAAACGGCTGTCGAGAAGCCGCGCCGCGTCGGCACGGGCCGTGTCGGGGCGTAGGCCGATGATCTGTGCCTGCTCCAGCTCAAAGCTCTCCCGTACCGCCCGCTTGTAAAAGGCAATAAAAAACAGCACCGCAAACAGCGTCAAGATTCCGTACAGAACAATATGGAAGGAATTGTCCCCCGCTACCTTCACGTACTCTCCGAGCTCGGCGTTCCATTCACCCGATATGTGGGTTTCAACCCGCCCAACGGGACCGCCCGTAAAGAAATTTTCAAAGAACATGGACAGGTAATTTCCGCCGAAGAGTAGCATATATAGAGTAAAGGAGGCCTCAAGCCCGAGGTAGATTACGCCCCGTACCACCTGCCCGCGGAGCAAATGCCCCGCGCCGAGCAGGAAGTAGGAGAGTTTGGTCAGCCCGTTGCCCAGCCAAAAGTTCCCGAACAGCTCGCACACCCCTCGTGCAAACGCGCGGGCCCCTCGCCCGATCAGGCGAAACGGCGCGGTTAGCCACGTCAGAAGCCCCCTGAACATATTGCCGCTCGATCTTTTCGATCTTATCGCGTTGCCTTGACTCATATTCATGGTTACACCTCAACCTATTCTGCCATATCGCTTTGAAACTTGTACGTTTCCTCCGCCGCAGAGATTCTCAGGGCGGAGAGAAACGTACATAAAATTATTTTCGTATCTGCTGACACAGCGCGTCCAGATATTCCTTGAGTTGCGTGTCACTCACGGTTGTTCCGTTGGCTTTCGCCGCCACGATGGGCGTGATTAGACTCGCCATCGGCGTCCAGTAGTTTGCGGGTACACCCTTTTGCGCGCGATTGTGCTTGGCCTGTTCCAGCACGGTTGCAATGATGGGATCCGCCTTGACGCGCGAATCCTCGGCAACGATTTTGTTGGAAGGCGCGATACCGCGCATTTCGTACCGCTTGAGCTGGTTCTGCTCGTTCGTCAGCCACGCCGCCAGCTTGTGCGCCTCACCCTTGTTCTTACTGTATCCGTTGACACCCACCAGCTTGTAGCCCATAAAGCCGCTGAGCTGGATCTCATCGCCGCCGATGGTCGCCGTCGGGAGCTTGCATACCCCCATGTTGTCGCCGAGCAGAGACTTGATCGCCGCTGCGTTCCATGTGCCGCTCACGGCTGCTGCAGCCTCGGTCTTGCCTGCCGCGTTGGGAGTAAACGCCGCGATGATCTTCGAGTCGTCGGTCTGCACCACCATGCCGTCGCGGTTGACATAGTGCCGCAGGGAACGCATCACGTCCACACCCGCTGCATCATTATAGTTGATGGCAACCGATTTCTCGGCCATGCCCTCGTTGTACTCCACCTCGTATTTCAACTCAGGGATTGCGAAGAAGAAGCTCGACAGATACCACCCGTCGTCGTTCAGCTTGAACAGCACCTTCTTACCCGCTGCCTCGGCCACGTTCAGCATATCGTCCAAATTGTTCAAAGCTGACTCGTTGGCGAAAACCCGCTTGTCATAGTAGAGGAAATAGCAGTTGTCCGCCGCCATAGGGTAGGCGTAAAGATGATCCTCACCGCCGATGCTGACCGTGGACGCGTCCACAGAGCCCTCCGAGTTAGCGGCCTTGACCTCTGCCTCAATGTCCCCGCCCAGCCGCGCCAGCGCGCCGCCTGCGTATAAGCGGTAGAGCTGGTCACTGGCAAAGCTGTATACGTCGGGCCCTGCCGTTACGTCGTTGAGCACCACGTTCGCAGCCTCGCCCTCGCCCTGCACACCGTACTGGAAGGTGTACTTGTTCTGTGGATTGGCCGCCGCGTAGGCCTCGCACATCTCTTTCAGCATGGATTGATCCTCCTGCGCGCCCCATACTGTCAGCGTGTAGGAGGCACCCTTGTTGCTGTCGCTGCCCTTGCCTCCCGTACAGGAGGAAAACAGGCACAGACAAGACGACAGACACAGCGTGAGTGCCGTCAAAAATGCCATGCGTTTTGTAAATCGTTTCATATATACGTTCCTTTCCGATAGGTTTTTGTGATTTTGCCCAAAATATTTTGACCAATCTCGGCAAAATATCCGCGAGAATGGTCAAATCGACTCTTTCACACATCATTATGTCCTGTCACAAAAGGAAATATTCACCCATCCAAAAAGTGGCGATTATAATGGGCTGTGAGGTACGTTTTATGGCAGGAACTCGATTTTTTTTGAGGAAAACTATTGCATTTGTATATGAATTATGGTATAATAATCACATATAAGGGGAGATATACGGATTTTAGGTTTTTTAAAAAAAGTATGTCTGTCCCTCGCGGAAAGGAGGTACACTCCCGTGAATAATCTTGAAACGGTTTCTGAACCACAGACGAGTGAACAGAAAACAACGTCCAAAGGACGTACAAAACACCGCACGCTCACGGTCGTCGGTATTCTCCTGTGCGTCCTCCTCGTTCCCATCCTCGTACTCAATATAACCCTGATCGTCAAGAGTTATACAGAGCCCGATAAAGTCCCCTCGATTTTCGGTACACTTCCCATGCTGGTGTCTGACGATTCCATGGAACCGGACATTATGAAAGGTGACCTTGTTTTAGCTAAAAAAGCGGATCCTTCCGAGATCAAGGAAGGCGATGTAATCCTGTTCTTTGACACCAATAAAAACAATCAGGGAAAGGTCCTCACCCAACGCGTTTCGAAGGTTGTTATCATTACGGGCGGCTTCATCACGTGGGAAACCGAGCTCATCGGAACACCCGCCGAGGGAGAACAGAACAAAAACACAACCTTCACTGTGCCCGCGAAAAACCTTGTCGGACGGTGGGAGGGCACGCGCATCCCTTTTTTAGGAAGCGTGGCGCTCTTTATGCAAACCATCCCGGGTGTGCTGCTCTGCGTAGTGCTCCCCGTTATACTCTTGGTTCTTTACGATTTCCTTCGTGAAAGAAAAGAGGAAAAGAAGAAGGCGGGCGAAACCGCCGCTCTTATGGCAGAGCTGGAAGCCCTCCGCGCTCTCCAGAACGCGCAGGCAACTCCCACAGCGGAAGCCCCCGAGGCAGACGTCCCCACGGCTGATGCTCCTCCGATTGACGATCCTCCAACCGATGAGCCTTCAACGGATGAACATCCGACAGACGAATAACCCCAAAAGTATACCACCATCACAAATCTGAATGATGGTAGGAGAGGCTTGCACATCCCGAAGCAAAGCGGCGTCAGTGCCGTAACAAATTAAGGCGTTTTAATATACGCCGCAGGGTTTCTGCAAAGTATAGGAAATATTCCGTTTTCGCTTGCGAAATGCAGAACGAACGTTCTGCAAGGAATATTTCGGGCCGGCGCCACCGACCACCAAATTACGGCGAGGTAAAATGCGCCGACAGGGTTTCAAACTCCCCTTGCCACGAAAAGGGGATTGAAATAAAATTGGGTATTCCGCCACGGTTTACCCGCATCCCTCGCAAGAGGGAAGTCCCCTCGTAAGAGGGAAAATCAAAAACGAAAGGGATTTACTCACCATGAAAAAGAACAACATGCTTAGAATTGCATCCGTTCTGCTCGTAGCAGTTCTCCTGTCCACCTGCGCTATCTCCGGCGCTTTCGCTAAGTACATCACCACCGGTCCCTCCGTTACCGACGGCGCTCAGGTTGCTGCTTGGGGCGTAAAGATCGAGGCTAGCGAGGATGCTGCTTTCTTCACTGAGGAAGCCGCTACTGTTACCGACTTCGATGCTATGACGGATGGCGTTCAGGGCCTCACCGTTAAGTCCACCGCTAAGGTCGTTGCTCCCGGTACCTCCGGTAACCTGGGTGCGTTCACCGTTTCCGGTAAGCCTGAGGTTGCTGTTAACGTTAAGACCACCGCTGAGCTGACTCTCGAGAACTGGGAAGTTGGCGGCGCATTCTACTGCCCCATCGTCTTCACCATTGGCAGCACCATCATTAACGGCGCTGATTACACCGATGTTGATGAACTCATTGACGATGTTGAGGCTGCTATCGCTATCAATGTGAACTACGAGGCAGGCACCAGCCTGACCGATGCTCGTACCTACACTTGGGCATGGGCAATCGACGGTGACGGTCAGAAGCAGACCGATGCTAAGGACACCGCTCTCGGTAATCAGGCTGCCGGCATCGATGGCGGCGTAGCTGCTACCATCTCTCTGACCGTTCAGACCACTGTAACTCAGATCGACAACTAATTCGCCTCCCTGTGCTACTTCGCAATAGGTACTGCGAATTGTTGCCTTCGGGTCACAAATAGTTAAGTAACTATGCACCCCGCCCGCCCTTCGTGGCAGGGTGGGCGGCGGTGTTTTTACGGCTTTTGCTTTTTTGCTCCTTTTTGCCTTCACTTATACCGACAAGCGCCCCCCGTGAGCTTACCGTTATACGTAAACGCAAAAACTTCTTTACGAATTACAATCTGATTTAACGAAAGGATCGCAGTATGACCAGCGAACAAGGCATGAATTCCCGTTCGGATAAGCATACCCTGCGCCGAACGCTCTGTATCATTCTGGCGCTCATTATCCTCTTGTTTATTTTTACCTCCGCGCTCCTCGCCACCCGCCTTGCCGAAATGTCAGGCAGGGAAGAACGCCCCGTCCTGCTGGAAGCGGGGAAAGACGCCGAGGTTGAAATATTCAAGATTTCCTACCAAAACGGTCAAGGTGAGGTGTTTGTGATGGGCTCGGACGGCGACAGCGTCGTTGCCCCCGGTACCGACAACCGTGCCTTTGTGTATTTCAAAAACGCCGACACCACCGCTATTGACTTCATCCTTGTCCCCAAGGTGAATTTCACATCCCAGCATAAGATCCCCGTGCTGGTTCGCCTCATTCGCCCCGATGGAAACTACGTCGTCGGCTCGGCGGATAGCTGGGCGGATGTCGAGGCCCTCGCCGCCATCCCGACCGAGGAAAAGACCCTTGCCCAAGGGCAGGAGATGGTCTATACCCTTGAGTGGAAATGGCTGTTCGAAACGGATGATGAGAGTAATGAGTACGATACCTTCCTCGGTGATCACACCGAAAAAGAGAATATCGGTCTGGAGCTTTCGTTTGGCGCAAAGGCATCTGCCAATACCTCCATCGCGGCAAACGGCGGCTTTGTCGGTTCGGGTATGTTACTCAACGTGGTCTACGGCATTCTGTGGATTCTTCTGCTCGCGGCGCTGATCATTCTGATTCTTGTGCTTGTCAAGGGAAGAAGCAAGAAAGCCCCCACATCCCAAGCCTGAGCCTCTTCGGCTCCCAACGCCGATAGGCGTCTGATACCCCACGTCCCACAGGAGGTTCCATGCAAATCAAACGCAAAACCCTGCTGAATATATTGCTGGTTGCCCTCGTGCTGGTGATCGTCAGCGTCAACATCTATACCAACGTCGCTCGCGCAAGAGGGAACACCCTGCCCATGCCCTTCGGTATCGGCATGGCGGTCATCAATTCGGGCAGCATGGAACCCCATGTTCCCATTGATTCGCTTGTGGTGGTTATTCCTTCCTTCGATTATAAGGTCGGTGACGTGGTTGCCTACCAGACCGAGCGCGGCAGAATCCATACGGTTCACCGCATCGTGACGATGGACGGTGATACCGTCGTTACCGCAGGTGACAACAACGACGGATCATTGGATCCCGCCATTCATAAGAATAAAATCAAGGGAAAGGTTGTCCTCACCGTGCCCGGCCTTGGCCGCGGTATGGATACCGTGTCACGCTTTCTGCAAAACCCCATCGTTACCTTGCTTATTCTTCTTGCCGCCGTCTTTCTGTTCTGGCGTTCTACGCGCCCTGACAAGAATAGCGGGCAGGGAACTGACACAAGCGCCCCCGATCTCGATGCCATTAAGACGGAAATTGCCCGCCTGAAGGCTGAGCAGGCTCAAATGGATGATTCTTCTTCAAATAAGGAATCATGACGCGCTGCCATGCGAATTTCGTTCGCTGACTATGTGACTGTAATATAATAGAAAAATATAATTAAAGGAGGAAATGCTGATGAGAAAGCCGAGCCATGCGGTCAAATATATACTTGCAGTCCTGCTTTTGGCTACTCTGACTACGACCCAGATCCTCTCTGTTGCGTACGCGAAATATACCACCACGTCCGGTCCGGTGGGAGACTCCGCCCGCGTGGCGGTTTACGAGTTGACTGCGACGGGCGCTAACTCGAATATGCACAATGCCCCCGATTCGGATAAGACCTCCGTCAATCTCGATGCGGCAGGTAACGAGAATCTGGCGGGAGACACCATAGCGGGCAAACATGCTTCCATGTCCAAGGTGTACGCCATCGTCAGCAACTCCGAGGTGGCTGTTTCCTATAACGTCGTTGTAACGCTGGATAAAGCACTTCCTACAGGTACCACTATGGAGCTGAAGAACACCGCAGACAAGGTGATCACTCCCGTTGTTGACGGAAATACCTATACCTACACCTCAAAATCCTTTGTATTCGAGGCTATGGCAGGGCAGGACGGCGCCCATGCGATCACGCTGACGTTTATTACTGACAATGCGGATAACGCTGCCGTTTCGGATCTTTCGGGCATCGGTGTGTCGGTCGTTGTTAACGCCGAGCAGATCAACGAGTAAGGAGGGAGAACATGAATTTGAAAAAAACACGTTTAGCCCTCTACGTCATCCTTGCCGTTCTGCTGCTCTCCTCGGCAGTTGCTACGACGTACGCGAAATATGCGTCTAAGCCCTTGACGGATAATTTCAACGTTTATGTCACTGCCGGCACGATCTCGGGCTTCAGTATTACGGGCGGCGGAAGCGGAGCGATCGTTACACCCGGCACCTATGTTGCCACTGAAAATCAAACGTTTGTGAAGCTGAATAAAAATAGTGAGGATTGCTTCGTATTCGTGAAGGTTGTCAAGTCGACGAACGTTGAGAATATCATGGATGTGAACGTTCACAGCCGATGGACACAGCTTGATGGCCATAGTGACGTTTACTACATGGAGCTTTCCAAAGCGCAGATTGTGGCGGATGCAGCAGATAGTGACGTTGCCAGCTATGGATTTTTTGAAAAAAAGGCTAACGCAATTTGGGTATTGCCTTCGGCAACCAAAGCGCAGATTCAAGCCATCAGTCCCACAACGGATAAGATTACCTTTACCGCTTACGCTGTGCAAAAAACCCCCGGCATTATGGATGCCGCGACGGCTTGGGCCGCGCTGAACGGATAACCTCGATTTTTCTGATTTTTGAAAGGAAACGTCCATGAATTTTTTTTCATTTATAAAAAAAGCGAAAGCCGACAAACGTCTGCTTTCGATCGTCTTGGCGTTATCTACTCTCCTCACCGCGATGGTTGTGCTACCTGTCACGTTGCCTGTGATCGAGGCACAGGCGATTGCTGATGGCACTCCCGGGTCGAGTATTTTTTGGAATCAAAGTGGTGTAGCAAACGGAGGCGCCAAGAGCCATATCTATTCTTTTTCCCGATTGGACGACTACTATGAAAGCTCAGGCTCAAACTGTACGAATATAGAAACCGGAGCCGATTTTTTTGCAACCCGAGTCAGCACGAACTCGGGAGACCCTTGGGCTCAGTTCAGACTTTGGACACCTTTGGATGTTTCAACGAATAAAAAATTGTACGTTGTTATCATTGCAAAATTGGAGTATCTGGTATGTAACTCTACTCCGTACACGAGAGTGTACTTGATAAACGAGAATGGTTATGTGAATATTCTTGCCTGCGAGAGCCAAAATATTGAGGTTGCGAAAACCAATGCATATTGGCAGGCGTTTGTATTTGATTTGTCAGGTGCTTTAAGCGGTGTTAACAACATCGTAAAGATTCGCTGGGATTACCTTCAGGGGTTGACCAATGATACGTATGGTACGGGTTCGGCCTTCCAAATTGACTCGATTGCACTGTTTCAAAACAAGGATGATGCCAATTTTTTCGCCAGCGAGCGATTGGCAATGCGTAATAACGCATCGTATTTGGAATACAAGCCTTGCGGCTTAATGAACGAGGTGTTCGGAACCAAGAACGGTGTCAATGATGGTTACACGCATAATTGTCACAGTGAGTACAATGCGGGGGAAAAAACCATTGATTTGGTTGCTGATATCACGTGTACAAAGGGCGATGCATGCCCGAACGCGATCTTTCATGCCGCTCAGTGTACCGGCGAGCTGAATAGTTCCTTTGATACGCAAATCACCTTGGAAACCAGTGTTCCTTTGAAGACCTATCAATACATGGTGATGGTTTACCGATTGGGGACCGATTTGAACAGTCTGCCGGCTCCCGGTCGGGACGATGTGGGTCAGGTGTACGATACGGCAAACCACCCCTCTGAGCAGGGGCGTCATACCGTTGGTATATATCCGCATTTGAATGGGGGACCGCGAGAAGGTGTTCAGATGCAGTTTGCTTTCCATAATAACACGGACTACAACGTAGGCTATATTGATTTAAGTGAAATCAAAAAACAAATATCCGATTACGATACTGCTAAGATGGATGGTATACGTATCGACCCCTTCGAGTATTCCTACGTAGCGAATGGTTCAAGAATGCATATCTACGCCATTTATTTGTGCAACGATAAAAACGTGGTAGACAACTTGATCAATCAACTGATGAACCAATACGGGAAACATCAGTATCAGCTCAACTTTGATGCGAACAAGCCCACCAATTCGAGCTGCGCGGTCAGCAATATGCCCGAGAACATGAGCTTCTATTCACACCTTTCTACGTACCCGTCCTTCAATTTGAAGACCATCAAGCAGCCCTCCCGCCCCAACTATAATTTCCTCGGATGGGCAGAGAGTGCGAGTGCGACGACACCGAATTACGCGGTGAATACCAATTCGGGTCCCGACCTGCGTGCTAATACACCTAAAACGCTATATGCAGTTTGGCAATTCCAAACGGGGGCATGGACGGTCAGCTTGAACTCTGCGCTAAAAAATACGGATCAGGTATACCTGTTCAAGATTACGGGCTCGACGCTGGATCCCAATGTCGTTACGGTAACGGCGATCTATATTATGCTGGATAAAAGTAAGGCATCCGAAACTCTTATACTGCCGGTAGGAAATTACACGGTAGAACCGGTCAACGGGTGGAACTGGAGGTATACGACTAAGACATACAAATCCATAGCTGTCAGGTCAGGACAGACGGTATCAACGACCATTCAAAACAGCTCCGAAACCCCCAACAATAGATGGTTGAACGGTTTTGCCCGTGTCATAAGTTAAGAAAGGAGAGCTACCACAATGCCTGAAACGATAGGCCAAAGACGGAATTTATTTCCTCGACGGATTCTTGTGATCGCTCTGTGTGTGGCCCTGCTTCTTGTGCTTGGGGTGAGCGCGACCTTTGCGTATGAGAAGATCAACGGTGGGTCTTCTGATTTTGATTCCTTCGTTCCCGCTGCTGTGTCCTGTACCGTGAATTCCAATACGTATAAGATCAAGAATACAAGCAATATCCCCGTATACGTTCGCGTGCGAATTATTGCCAATTGGGTCGATGCAAACGGTAATATCTACGGATCGCTTCGAGCTGGCCATGAATTCTCTTATACCGATTTTGGAACACGCTGGAAACAGCCCTCGTCCGGAAATATTCTTTACTACAACCACCCGATTGCTCCTGATGAATCAACCAATGCGATATTTGCGGACGTCGCGGCTTTTAAGGATCAATTCACCAAAAAAGCGGTCACGTCCAAGGCTCCCGCTTCGGGGCTTTCCGTACAAATTCAAATCGTTGCTGAAGCGATTCAGGCAGACGGAACAACCGTAGGCGGAGTTCCGGCCGTTCAAAACGCGTGGAGCTCCGCTGTCTCAGGTGTGGATGCCGATACCGGCAAGCTGACACTTAAATAAAGATTTATACGATTTTCGGTTGAATTGTGTTTTTTACGCAAACATCCCCCACCGCTATCGGGCGGTGGGGGATGTTTGCGTGTGTGGCGTCGGATTATCAATCCTCACGATTACGCCTCAAGAGTAGGGGAATCGCACAGAGAAGCGTTGTTCCCGTGATGACAATATGATTTGTAACGGAGGAGAAACAGCCTTTTTGAGTGGCTTTTTTGGGGTCAGCGCTCTCGCTATCGACCTCGCTTGTGCTCTCACTATCGGCTTGGGTGTCCGTTATATCATTCTCCTCGGGGGAAGATGGTACTTCAGATTCGGGCTCAGTCACGGGAGGCAGTTGCTCTTGGGCAGGATATATGTAGAGTCCGCTCAAGAGCGCGTCGCGCTCGGCTTCATTGGCGGCCAAATAGAGATCGGAGATGAGTAGGTTTTCGCCAACTGCAAACGCGGCATCCATCCAATCTAAGCGCAGTGAGGTCAAGGTGCCACTCCAGCCGCGCGCTTCCGTCATGTCAAACACTACGTATTGCCAAGCGTTTCCGCTTGCAAGACTAGCTTTGACAGAGGCTATGGTCTTATCGCTTTCGTCCACCGAGGCAGCGCCTGCGCAGGTGTAGAACAACTCCATGTCGGTATTGGTTGCGGACAGATTCCGTACACGCAGGACAACGTAGTCCACGTTATCCGTGCTCACACCCTCGTAGCGTAGCTCCTTCATGATCGTGGCGTAGGGAATTGTGATATAGGGATCAAGCCCTGCGACGGTGGAGGAAACAGAGATTACTTTACCTGCTTCGGGATCGTCCTTGTGGGTTACTTGACTGATACCCGTAGGGATGAGCTTGGCAGGATCAATGGCTCCCATAATGAGCGCGGAGGCGTTGTTGATCGAGGAGGGGCGGTAAAGCGAGACGATTTTTCCCTCGGCAATGGCATCCTCCGCGAGCTTGGCGGAGCGCTTCTCCCATACGGCGTACAGCGTGACGTTGCCCGAGAGTGCGATGCGATCGCCCGCGCGGTAGTCGGGCTTTGCATAGTATGGCTGGGTGGCCCAACCGAGGAAGGTATCACCATCAAGCGTGGGAGCCGATTCGGCAATCTCTCCTCTCATTCCGTAAGCGATCTTGACGGAGTCGGGCGCGCCAACGCCGCCGTTAGCGTCGTAGGTCAGGGTGTCCTCTCCCTTGTTCTCCTGAAACAGGACGAGATCTCGGGTATACAGATATCCTACCTCGTCGCCGTACTCAACCTGCGCAAACTTGCCGTCAACGGATTTAAGAGAAACGGCGGATCCCAACGGCACGCGGCAAACGCGCCCCTTTCCGGGGGATTCCATCAGGTAAGTTGTGCTTGAGTTGACCACGTATTCGCCGCGGGGCATACCGTCCTTGCAGGAAAAGTCCATCGTGGGCTCGTTGCCCTCAACGTAGGGGGGCGTGCCGTAGCCGATCACGCAGGGATCGTCCAGCGCGTAGGATCGGATGCCCACGTTGTTGGAGGTGGAGTTTCCCTCGATGGTGTATACCGTGGTTTCGGTGGTGTAGAGAACAAAACCAATGTGTCCTGCATGGGTATTGTTGCCGCTCCAGTTGAAAAAGATCATATCGGCAGGCTTGGGTGTGTATGTACCTTTATAGGCGACGGAGTTCCGGAACATTTTTTTATCTTTGAGGATTTGTACCCACTTCCAGCACCCGATTTCGCTGTCGGCATAATCAATATGCGCCTGATTGAGACACCAGTTCACAAAGCAGGCGCACCATTCGTAGCTGTTGTTATTATAGTTGGCACCTTGCCTGTTGATCAGCAGGCGCGCGTATTCGACACAGTTGCCCTTGGCCGATTGATCCATGCCGCTAAAGTCACCCGAGTCCGCGACGCCCTCGTGGTAGCCCAGCTGAGAGATGGCAATGCGGAGGACGTTGTTGCGGTGGTTTTCGGTGAGTGCCAGATCGGTGAAATTGTCGTACCACACGGTTTCCTTATAGGCGTCGGAAAAAGAGTAGTTCGGGTTATTGGTCAACCAATCCCGCATTTTGATGCCTGTGCCGTGTGGCTCCAGTGCCGACGTCGCGGTGGATGCGGCCGAGCAGAGCAGGGCAACCACCAGCGTAGCGGTCAGCGTTTTTTTCACATTCATATTTTTTCTTTGTACCGAGTGACGGTATCCTTTCGGTTGATTTGGAAACTTCCTTGTAAATCATTAGGATCATTACCAAAATCATTATACCATGGAAAATCTGTTTTGTAAAGGGCGAAAATTGTAATTTTCCTTGATGCACAAGTGTTTTCACTCGACAATTTCTGCCAAGCAAGTCAAATTTTGCCGAAGTTAACAGATGATCCCGCCTCCGATAACCGTGTCGCCGTCATAGAATACGCAGGATTGGCCTGCGGCGGGGGCGCGTTGGGGCTCATCAAAAATCACGGTTGCCGTTGTCTCGCTCGTTTGGATCACGGTAGCGGGGGAGGGGCGGTGCAGGTAACGAATGCTTGCCTCCACCCGTGTGGGAGCATCCAAACGATCGGCGGCGATCAGGTTGATTCGATCCAGGTGAACCTCCCGTTCAAAGAGACGGTCGTTATCGGCCAGTACCACGCGACGGGTAACGGGATCCTTGGATTTGACGAAGATGGGATGTCCCAACGAAAGACCGAGTCCCTTGCGCTGGCCTATGGTGTAATGCTCAATGCCGTTGTGGTGCCCCAGCACGCGCCCCTCCTCGTCAACGAAGTCACCGCCTATGGAATTTTGTCCGGTGTATCGGGTGAGGAAGGCGGTGTAGTCGCCGTCGGGTACGAAACAAATATCCTGGCTGTCGCTCTTGTGCGCGGTGCATAGCCCTGCGCTCTTCGCTATTTCCCGAATATCCGCTTTGCGGTAATCACCAAGTGGCAGAAGAACGCGGGAGAGCACGTCCTGCGAGAGTTGCCACAAGACGTAGGTTTGATCCTTGCTTTTATCAACTGCACGGCGGAGCAGGTATCGTCCTGCGCCATCCCGCTCAATGCGTGCATAGTGTCCCGTGGCAATTTTGTCGGCACCGTCCGCGAGGGCGGCGTCCAGAAGCGCGCCGAACTTCATATATTTATTGCATACGATGCAGGGGTTAGGGGTATGTCCGCAGGCATATTCACGAACGAAATCTTCAATAACATAGTGGCGGAATTTCTCGCCGCAGTCATATACCTTGTGGGGGATCCCCAACCTGTCGCACACCGCTTTTGCGTCCCGCACGTCATCGTCCGAGCCGCAGGGCAAAAGGGACGTCAACGTGCCGTTGTCGGCAGATTGCGTGGGACGGTAGAGTGTCATGGTTGCGCCCGATACGCGCCCCTCTCCCCGTGGGAGGAGGTAGGCTACCACCGAGCTGTCCACACCGCCGCTCATGGCGGCTACAATATGCTGTTGCATGTGGTTCTCCTTATTCAAAACGCTTAAAGCTGTCCCTCACCCCATACGCAGGTGGTGAGCTGGCCCTCGGTTTGCAGACCCTCAAAATCATATTGCCGTAAAACCTCGTAAACTGCGATGGCGACCGAGTTGGAAAGGTTGAGGGAGCGCAGGTGGTTACGCATGGGAATGCGCACGCAGGTGTCGGGATGGGCGGCGAGCAGCTCCTCGGGGAGTCCCTTGGTCTCCTTGCCGAACATCAGGAACACCTCGTCGGGATAATTTACGTCTACGTGGCGGTGAAGTGCCTTGGTGGTAAAGTAGTATACGGCGGCGCCCGAATGCTGTGCTTCAAAATCTGCCAGGCTGTCGTAGAAATGCACGTCCAGCTTGTCCCAGTAGTCCAGCCCTGCACGCTTCATACGGCGGTCATCAATGGTAAAGCCCAAGGGACGGATGAGGTGCAGGGAAGCACCCGTGGCGGCGCAGGTGCGCGCGATGTTGCCTGTATTCTGCGGGATCTCGGGCTCGTGAAGCACGATGTTGATGTGAGGCATGTGGCATCCTTTCTGCGGCGGCTTGGGTTGCGCCGAATTTAATGCATCCATTATAATACAAATATGCCAATTTTTCAAGTAAAATATGAAAATTTACAAATAAGTGATTGATATATGGATTGGTTTATAGTATAATAACATAGATTGGATATTTGTTTGTCAATCCGACCAAAACCGATTCCCCTGATGGCTCCTTGACGTCGGGTAAAAGAAAGGATAAATGATTCAAATGGGTATTATGACAAAGATTTTCGGTTCGTACAGCGACCATCAGATCAAGAAGCTGGAGAAGATCGCCGCACGCATCGAGGCTCTCGCTCCCACTTATAAGAATATGAGCGACGACGAGCTGCGCGGCATGACCGCCATTTTCAAGCAAAGACTCGCCGCGGGTGAGACGCTGGACGATATTCTGCCCGAGGCGTTTGCCGCCGTTCGTGAGGCGGATGACCGCGTGCTGGGCAAGCGTCCCTTCCACGTACAGCTCCTCGGCGGTATCATACTCCACCAAGGCCGTATCGCCGAGATGAAAACGGGAGAAGGTAAGACACTTGTGGCCACCCTCCCCGCCTACCTCAACGCGCTCGCAGGCGAGGGCGTTCATATCGTCACGGTCAACGACTATCTGGCAGCCCGCGACGCCGAGGAAATGGGCAAGGTCTACGGCTTTATGGGCCTCTCCACGGGTCTGGTCGTCCACGGACGCACCCCCGAACAGAAAAAGCAGGCGTATCTGTCGGATATTACCTACGGTACGAACAACGAGTTCGGCTTTGACTACTTGCGCGACAACATGGTAGTCTATAAGGAGCGTCTTGTTCAGCGCGGCCATTCCTTCGCCATCGTGGACGAGGTGGATTCCATCCTCATCGACGAGGCGAGAACTCCTCTGATCATTTCGGGTGAGGGCGATACCCCCACCGACCTCTACGAGCGTGCCGACAGCTTCGTGCGATCCCTGCAAAAGTTCGTCATCAAGGAGCTGGACGCCAAGGAGGAGCACGACGATATCGAGGCGGATTACATCGTGGACGAGAAGGCGAACAGCGCCGTTCTCACCCCCCGCGGTGCGAAAAAGGCGGAGCGCTACTTTGGCCTTGAAAACTACACCGATGCCGAGAACGCGACGCTTGCCCACCACATCAACCAGGCCATCAAGGCGCACGGCTGCATGAAGCTGGACGTGGATTACGTGGTCAACGACGAGGGCGTTATGATTGTCGATGCCTTTACGGGCCGTCTTATGCCCGGTCGCCGTTACTCGGACGGTCTGCACCAGGCGATTGAGGCGAAGGAAGGCGTCAAGATCCAGAAGGAGAACAAGACCCTCGCCACCATCACCTTCCAAAATTACTTCCGTATGTATAAGAAGCTGTCGGGTATGACGGGTACGGCACTCACCGAGGAAATGGAGTTCCGTGACATCTATCAGCTCGACGTGGTGGTGGTTCCTACCAACCGCCCCATGATCCGCAACGATCGCGACGATGCGGTCTATAAGACGATGGCAGGGAAGTACCGCGCCGTGGTCGAGCAGGTCAGAGCGTGCCATGAAAAAGGCCAGCCCGTGCTGGTCGGTACGGTGTCCATCGATAAGTCCGAGGAGCTGTCCTACATGCTCAAGAAGGCGGGCATCAAGCATACCGTCCTTAATGCGAAATTCCATGCCCGTGAGGCTGAGATCGTCGCGCAGGCAGGTAAATTCGGCGCCGTCACCATCTCCACCAATATGGCAGGACGTGGTACCGACATTATGCTGGGCGGTAACCCCGAGTATATGGCGAAGGCCGACCTCCGCGCCGCAGGTGTGGACGAGGGGTTGATCGTGCAGGCAACGGGTACGTCCCAGACCACCGACGAGTCGGTGCTGGGCGTCCGCCGTCAGTATTGGGAGCTTTACGAGAAGCATAAGGAGGAGATCGCACCCGAGGCCGAGCGTGTCCGCGCGGCAGGTGGTCTATTCATTCTGGGTACCGAGCGTCACGAGAGCCGCCGTATCGACAATCAGCTTCGTGGCCGTTCGGGCCGTCAGGGTGACCCCGGTGAGTCCCGCTTCTTCCTCTCGCTGGAGGACGATCTGATGCGCCTGTTCGGTAACAACGACCGCATCATTCACATGATCGACCGCTTGGGTCTGGACGAGGACACCCCCATTGAGGCACGTATTCTGTCGGGCACGATTGAGAATGCCCAGAAGCGCATCGAGGATCAGAACTTCAAGCGCCGCAAGTACGTCCTCTCCTACGACGACGTTATGAATCAGCAGAGAACCATCATCTACCAGCAGCGCCAGGAGGTGCTGGATGACGCCGATATCTCGGGCAAGATCCTCAACATGGTGCGCGGCACCGTTGAGGCGGCCGTTATGAACCACACCTCCGGGGAAACGCCCGACAACTGGGATTTCGCGGGACTCCGCGCTACCCTGATGGGTTATCTCTGCACCGACGAGGACTTCAACTACACAGACGAGGAGCTGAAAAAGCTCACCGCCGAGGACGTGACGGCTATGCTGATCGAGCGCGCCGAGGAGCGGATCCGCGAGCGCGAGGAGCTGTTCACGCCCGAAACCTTCCGCGAGGTGGAGCGTTCCATCCTTCTGCAGAACGTAGACCGCGCGTGGATGGAGCACATTGACGCGATGGACGACCTCAAGGGCAACATCGGACTTCAGGCGTACGCCAACCGCGATCCCGTGAACGAGTACCGCATGGTCGGCGCGGATATGTTTGACGCGATGGTGGCCGAGATCCGTGATAAGACGGTGCGTATGCTTCTGACCGTCATGCCCAAGCCTCAGCCCATTCAGCGTGTGCAGATTGCCAAGCCCTTGATGGAGGGCTTTGAGGGCGGTCCCAACGGCCAGCCTGCCAAAAAAGTGGTCATAGCCCCCAAACGCTCGTCTGCCAAGGTGGGCAGAAATGAACCCTGCCCCTGCGGATCGGGCAAAAAATATAAGAATTGCTGCGGCGCAAACCCTGCGGCAAAGGATTAACGAACGCTTTGCGGGGTGGCACACGGTTACTTGTGCCACCCCCATGTTGAAAGGATGATACGACAAATGGGCTTTGGATGGCTTCTTTGCGGATATTTTTTGTTGATGCTCACGTCTATGGGCATGGGTGAATATACCTTCGTGGCCTACCTGATCGGCGGAGTCATCACGGCCAACGCTGCAGGTAAACTCAAGGATTACTGCCCTCGCTTTCTCTTTGCGCTGGGCTTTGCCGCTGCCTACGCCCTCATTGGCTTGTATCAAGGCTTTCTGTGGCTGGACGATCTCTTTTTGTGGGATCTTCCCGTTCGCAGTGCGTGGTTCAGTGATCTTGTGGAAGCACTCCGCTTCCTGGCCGAGGCAGGGATTCACGCCTCGATGTTCCTGGGTATTTACGAGCTGGCTACCTCGTTGGATCTGCAAAAGATCCGCACACGCACCCTTCGCAACGCCATTTTCGTGGGCATCCTGACGGCGGGACAAATCGTCCTTTTGCTGTTCCCCTCACTCTACACCTTTGAGGACGGCGCAGTCGTACAGATCTTGCTCTTGTTCTCCATTGCCTGCTACTTGCTCAACGCCATCCTGCTCTTTAGCTGTTACCAGTACATCTGTGACGAGGCTGATGTCAACGGCCGCGAGCGCAAGCCGTCCCGATTTAAGTTTGTCAATGACATTCGCCGCCAGATGGACGAGCGCACCGAGCGCGCTATGCGTGAGCGGGAGGAATACGAGCGCCGCAAGAAGGAAGAGCGGGTAAAGGGACAAGCTAACCGCCCCTCAAAAAAGAGAAAATAACATTCCACTCCCTATTGAAAAAAGAAAGGAGAGTCGCCGCGCGACAAGTGAAGCTGTATGAACACTGTGAACGATTCAAAATCCCCCGAACGCAAAAGCCTTGGCGGCCGCTATCTGGGACTCGTATGGGTACTGGTTGGCACGTGCTTCCTGTTTGAGCCCTACCTCACGGTCATCGACCTCTTGCCCGACTGCATTGGCTATCTCCTCGTCTACGTAGGCATCCGACGCATCGCCGAACTTGACGATCGCCTTGGCGAGGCCGCTCTCGGCATCCGCCGTC
>JAEIGA010003229.1_pt1 | contig 25618 bp, 26 predicted proteins | sample 9270691 | NCBI WGS metagenome assembly JAEIGA01 (sample SAMN17057246, study PRJNA624740) | gut metagenome | biome: biome; isolation source: fecal sample | host: Bos grunniens | place: China: Xizang | collected 2019
CGCATTGCAAAGTGCGACATAAGAAAAACATAAGAGATACAATGGAAAAGAGAGTAGTTATCACCGGTATTGGTGCAACATGCCCAACTGTGGATATCAATGCCGCTTGTGCTGGCTTCCTCTTCGCTATGGATATGGCAGAGGATAAGCTCAAGTGCAACAAGGCTGAGAACATCCTTATAGTATGTGCAGAGGAGCCTTCACGCATGGTGAGCTGGGAGAACCGCAGCACCTGTGTGCTCTTTGGTGATGGTGCTGGCGCTGCTGTGGTGACGCAGGGCGACAACCTCAAGGCTATACGCCTCACCACATCGTCACTCACCGACGTGCTCTACTACCAGCGTCGTCTTGAGCCTACGCCCTACATCGACAAGGAGGAGAACTTCGAGCCCCTCGTGATGAAGGGTCGCGAGGTCTTCAAGCACGCCGTGACAAGCTCGTGCCGTGATATCCGCAAGATGCTTAACGAGACAGGTCTCGAGGCTACAGATATCAAGTACTATGTTTTGCACCAGGCAAATCGTCGAATAATCGACTCTATACGCAACTTCCTCGGTGTGGATGAGGAGCGTGTGCCACACAATGTTGAGCGCTATGGTAACATATCATCGGCTGCTCTGCCAGCACTTCTCGACGAGCTCAACCGCGAAGGTAAGCTCCAGGAGGGCGACAAGTTGGTATTCAGCGCCTTTGGTGCAGGCTTTACCACTGGTGGCTGTGTTATAGAGTGGGGAAAATAGTTTAGCAATAACAAACGAAACGGTCGCATTGCAAAGTGCGACATAAGAAAAACATAAGAGATACAATGGAAAAGAGAGTAGTTATCACCGGTATTGGTGCAATTACCCCCGTGGGCAACCACGTTGAAGATACCTGGAAGAACCTCGTTGAGGGTAACTGTGGTATCGACCTTATTAAGGGTTACGACGAGTATAACCTTCCAGTGAAGGTTGCTGGTCAGATCAAGAATTTCGACCAGTCGGAGTATGAGCTCAACAACGGTCTTGCACGTCGCAGCGATAAGTTCTGCGTATATGCTATGGCTGCTGCATCTGACGCTATGAAGGACTCTGGTCTTAAGAGTGGCGAGAACATCGAGCCTGAGCGCTTGGGTGTCTATATTGGCTCTGGTATCGGTGGTATGGATACATTCGTAAACCAGACTCTTGTTATGGCTAACGAGGGTGTTGGTCGTATCTCTCCTTTCTTCGTGCCTATGATGATTTCAAATATCGCATCTGGTAATGTGGCTATCTCTCACAATGCTCAGGGTGTATGTTTGCCTGTTGTGACGGCTTGTGCTACAGGTACTCACGCTGCAGGTGAGGCTTACCGCGCAATTAAGCACGGTTATGCTGATGCTATCATCACTGGTGGTGCTGAGGCTTCGGTTCATCCATTGGCTATCGGTGGTTTTGCCAATAGCAAGGCTTTGTCTCGTGCGGAGGATCCACTTCAGGCATCATTGCCATTCTCGGCTGACCGTCACGGTTTCGTCATCGCTGAGGGTGCTGGTATGATGGTGTTCGAGTCGTTGGAGAGCGCTCAGAAGCGTGGTGCTAAGATCTACGCTGAGGTTGTAGGTTACGGCAATAGCTGTGATGCTCACCACTTCACTGCTCCACGTCCAGATGGTATCCCTGCATCACGTGCGATTAAGCAGGCTTTGGATGAGGCTAAGTTTGATGCTGAGAAGGATCTTCTATATATCAACGCACACGGTACTGGTACTCCACTTAACGATGCTGCTGAGACTAAGGCTATCAAGCTCGCTATGGGTGAGGAGGCTGCCAAGAAGGCTAAGATTACATCTACAAAGTCTATCACTGGTCACATGCTTGGTGCTACAGGAGCTGTTGAGCTTATCGCCTCAGCATTGTCGCTACACCACGGTATTGTAACACCTACAATCGGTCTTACAAACCCAGATCCAGAGTGCGACCTCGACTACACTCCTAACAAGGCGGTTGAGGCTGATCTCACAGTAGCGATTTCAAACTCTTTGGGCTTCGGTGGTCACAATGCTTGTGTGGCTCTTCGTAAGTGGGAGAATAAATAATTAAATAGGTGGCTGAATAGTGCGATGTCGTATTATTCAGCCATTGTTTTTAAAGAGATATAGATTAGACTATGAAACTTTTGGAAGGTAAGGTAGCACTTGTAACAGGTGCTGGTCGTGGTATCGGTAAGGCGATCGCTCTTCGCTTTGCCCAGGAGGGTGCTAATGTGGCATTCACAGATTTGGCTGTTAACGAGGCTGTTGAGGAGACTGTTAAGGAGATTGAGGCTATGGGTGTTAAGGCTAAGGCTTATGCATCTAACGCTGCAAACTTCGAGGAGACTCACGAGGTTGTTAAGCAGGTGGTTGAGGACTTCGGTCGTATCGACGTACTTGTAAACAACGCAGGTATTACAAAGGATGGTCTTATGATGCGTATGTCGGAGGCTCAGTGGGATGCTGTTATCAATGTAAACCTTAAGTCGGCATTCAACTTTATCCACGCTGTAACCCCAGTTATGGCTAAGCAGCGCAGTGGCTCGATCATCAATATGTCATCTGTCGTAGGTGTTAGCGGTAACGCTGGTCAGTGCAACTACTCAGCTTCTAAGGCTGGTATGATTGGTTTGGCTAAGTCTATTGCTAAGGAGATGGGTCCTCGTGGTATCCGTGCTAACTGTATCGCTCCAGGCTTTATCATCACAGAGATGACAAACCAGCTTTCACAGGAGGTTAAGGATGCTTGGGCAGTGCAGATCCCATTGCGTCGTGGTGGTACTCCTGAGGATGTTGCGAATGTTGCGCTTTTCCTTGCATCAGACCTATCATCATACGTTAGTGGTCAGGTGATCCACTGCTGTGGTGCAATGAATTGCTAATCCTAAATTAAGATAACCATGAGCGACGTAAAGAAGCAGCAGACCCTCGAGATTCAGCTCGACGAGCAGGTAGCTCAGGGTAGCTATTGTAACCGTGCAATTATCACACACTCGGCATCGGAGTTTATTCTCGATTTCGGAGCTATGCTTCCAGGTATTAGCAAACTTAGAGTGAAGAATCGTATTGTGCTAACCCCAGAGCACGCTAAGCGTTTGTTGCTCACTCTTCAGGAGAATGTGACTCGCTACGAGGCGACTATGGGACAGATTAAGTTGAATAATGCGCCTGCAGCATTCGATCCATTTAATGGTAAGGGCAATGCTTAGTGCTACTTTTTAAATAATCTGTAATTGATATGGGGCTGTCCGACGTGTGTCGGATAGCCTCAAACTTTTAAGGGTATGATTACATTTTTTTGTTGTTTGGCAGTGCTTATCGCATCATACTTCCTCTATGGAAAGTTTCTCGATAAGTTGACCGGTATTGATGAAAATGCTCAGGTGCCAGCCGAGAGGTTGTACGATGGTGTGGACTATATGCCTCTGCCTCGCTGGCGTATATTCCTTATCCAGTTGCTTAACATCGCAGGCACGGGACCTATCTTTGGTGCTATCCTTGGTGCTTGCTATGGACCAGTAGCCTTTCTATGGATAACCATAGGTGGCGTATTATTTGGCGCTATGCACGACTATATGTCGGGTGTCGTATCGTTGCGCAACGATGGCAAGAGCCTCTCTGAGATTATAGGCAAGTATCTCGGTGGCGGTATGTATAAGCTCACAACGGTGGTTATACCTCTGCTAATGGTATTGGTAGGAGGCGTCTTTATTGTGACTCCGTCGCAGATATTGACCGATAAGACCGATCTGCCATATATGGCGTGGGTGTCTATAATCATCGTCTACTACTTCGTGGCTACGGTGTTGCCTATTGATAAGATTATTGGTAAGATATACCCAATCTTCGGCGCTGCGCTGATAGCTATGGCAGTGATGTTGTTTGGTGTGGTTGTCTTTGGTGACTACCAGATTCCAGAGCTTACGTCATTTACAAATATGCACTTTAACGCTGAGAATCTGCCAATTATACCGACACTCTTTATCAGCATCGCTTGTGGTGCTATATCGGGTTTCCACGCTACGCAGTCGCCTCTTATGGCGCGCTGTATGACTAACGAGAGGCAGTGTCGCCCGATATTCTTTGGCGCTATGATCTCGGAGTCTATAATCGCTTTGATATGGGCGGCGGTGGCAATGGCGTTCTTTGGTGGTGTCGAGGCTTTGAACGACTATATGCAGGCTAATGGAAGCAATGCTGGTGTTGCAGTCTCGCTTATTTGCGATACTACGCTTGGCAAGATTGGTAGTATCTTGGCTATTATGGGTGTTGTAATTGCCCCTATTACCTCGGGTGATACAGCCTTCCGCTCGGCACGATTAATCGTTGCGGATATGTTTCACTACGACCAAAAGCCTATATATAAGCGCCTAATAATCAGTGCTCCACTCTTTGCCTTGGGTGTAGCCATTGCCTTTATGGATTTCGATGTTATATGGCGATACTTTGCTTGGTCAAATCAGGCGCTTTCGGTTATTACGCTATGGATGATAACCTCGTGGCTTATGCGTCGTGGTAGCGGCTGGAGTATTATCGCGCTTGTGCCAGCAATATGTATGACATACGTATGCTCGTCGTTCTTCTTTGTGTCGGGACAGTTTGTGGGTATGGGCGCTGTGCCTGTTGCTTATATCTATGGTGGTGCTACTACTGCGGTAATCGCTGGTTTAATGATTCGACTAATAAAAAAGAATATAAGAAATGAAGCCAATATTTAACCCAACATCTGAGCAGTGCTTTGAGCTTGAGGGTCAGGGTGTTTATAACTTTGTTAAACATAAAGAGGCTGTAGATAGACTCGTTGCCGAGGGTCGATATAATGAGGCGTGTGAGCGCCGATACGAGGCTTTTCAGTTGCTTGCAGATGCTCTGCCAGAGGATGAGGCGATGCCACTAAGGTGGGAGCATAATAACTCGCGTGCCGCTGTCGCGATACTCTATGGATCGGCTGTGGATCACTTCCGCATCGGTGACTTGGAGATGAGTATGGCGCAGTTGGAGTTGTTGTTGGAGTGCGATCCTGAGGACCATTTTGAGGGTGTTAATTTGCTTGCACTCTGCTATATAGCAGCTCAGGAGTGGGAGGCTTTCGACGAGCTTGTTATCGACCTTACGGATAAGTCTTCGGAGGCTGTTGTGGCACGCCTTTGGGCGTCGTTTGAGCGTGATGGTGAGTTGGATCGAGAGCTATTGAAATTGCTCCGTTCGCGCCATAAACACTTCTACGAGGAGCTAATAAGCGCGGAGCATCCCGACGACGAAAAGTTTAGATGCGACATCGCTTCGGAGCATCCTTCGCAGGGTGCGGAGGCTCGCGAATGGTGGCTACTTACTGAGCCTTTGTGGAGCGAATTTCCAGAGTTTATTGAGGAGCTTAGAGCTAATAACTAAGGATAGTAATATCGCCTTTTTGCAAGAGGATAAAAAGGTGAAAAATGTTCAAAAAGGGAAGAGTAAATCTCCTCCCTTTTGTATGTTTTGTAGTTTGTTGTCTTCGATGTTTGTGCTGTTTGAGGGTCATATTTTGGCTCTACGAAGTAGATTTTGTGGAAAAACATTCGCCATAATCGAAAAATAGAGTGCTCTAAATAGAGCAACATATTCAAAAAAAACGTATCTTTGCCACGATATAGCCCCATTGTTTTGATGTGGGGCGTGGCGTGAGGTTTGTAATAGAGAAATTATGTTTTTAGAGCTACTCGAAATACTATTTGACGGACTCTGTGTAGGCTTGGCTTCATCGGTGACGGTGGGTCCAGTGGCAGTGTTATGTATTCAGCGAACACTTAGCAAGGGACACCTCTCGGGTTTTGTATCGAGTATGGGCATTGTATGTGCAGATACGTTGATGGCTATCCTTGCATTCTCGGTCTATAACCTTATCAGGGGCTTTATCGAGGATAATAGCGCTATCATTCAGTCGATAGGAGGTATCTTTGTAGTAGTGGTCGGAATCTTTATCTTCCTTAAGAATCCTGTACCACAGATTCGTAAGAACAAGACGGGTACGAGTATACTATGGCAGGATTTCGGCTCTATGTTCGGCTTTACGCTTGCAAACTTCGTGGTGGTGATACCATACATCTTGGCATTCTTCACGATGTTTGGCATTGGATTGGATTTCGAGGGCGCTGGTGTTGGGGTGTCACAAACTGTTGGAGCAGTCTACAATTTCTTGGTTTTGGCTGGATTCTTTATCGGAGCTACGCTCTGGTGGTTAGGTGTGACATCCATAATCAGCATCTTTAGTAAGGACTTTAAGCCAAATCACTTGGTTTTTATCAATCGAATTGCAGGTTTGGTGATTATTGTGTTGGGAGTCGCAACACTTCTATCGGTAATTTTACAGAAGCTATGAGTAACAAAAGAATTATAATCGCCATTGATGGTCATTCATCATGTGGCAAGAGTACATTTGCTAAGGCTATAGCAGCACGTTTGGGATATATCTTTATCGACACAGGTGCAATGTATCGTGCTGTAACACTATATGCCTTGGAGCATGGCGCTATTGAGTCGTGCATTGCTAACGAGCAGAAGATTGAGTCGATGCTCGAGGATATAAACATCAACTTCCGTTTCAACCCTGAGCGTGGAGCTAGCGATATCTATGTGAATGGCGATATGGTGGAGGGTAAGATTCGCACTATCGAGGTTAGCAACTGCGTGAGTGCGGTGAGCTCTATCGGTGCTGTGCGTAGCAAGCTTGTGGCTATGCAGCAGGCTATGGGTCGTGATGGCGGTGTTGTTATGGATGGTCGCGATATCGGTACTGTGGTATTCCCTGATGCTGAGCTTAAGATATATATGACGGCTGACCCTATGGTGCGAGCTGAGCGTCGTTACAAGGAGCTTACAGCCAAGGGCGATAATGTGAGCCTTGAGGAGATTTATGAGAATGTGGTGTCGCGCGACCATGCCGATATGACACGCACTATATCGCCACTACGCAAGGCTGATGATGCCATTGTGCTCGACAACTCGCACATGAGCGTTGAGGAGCAGATGGCGTGGTTTGATAATGAGTATCAACGAGTAGTAGGCTGTTAGTATGCGCGTTGTAATAGATGATAACTCAGGCTTTTGCTTTGGTGTTGTAAGGGCGATAGGTGAGGCGGAGAGTGCGTTGCAGAGTCGTGGCGAGGTCTATTGCTTAGGCGATATTGTCCACAACCGCGTTGAGGTGCAGCGACTTCAGGAGTTGGGTCTACACACCATATCTCACGAGGATATATCATCGTTGCAGGGGCGTACAATGCTTATCAGAGCCCACGGTGAGCCTCCAACAACTTATCGTCTTGCCGAAGAGTGTGGGGTTGAGATTATAGATGCGACTTGCCCCGTGGTGGCGCGTTTGCAGCGTCGTGTGCGAGAGGCATATACTAAGATGCAAAGCGTAGGTGGTCGTGTGGTCTTGCTCGGAAAGCGAGGTCATGCCGAGGTTGTAGGACTTATTGGTCAGGTGGGTGATGATGTTGTGGTGGTGGAGAGTGAGGCAGAGTTAGAGGGGCTAAACTATAACCATCCAATATACTTCCTGTCGCAGACAACGCAGAGTATTGAGCTTTTTAACCGTATGGCAGAGCGTATAGGTCAGAGTATGACTGAGGGAGTGGAGTTTACGGTGGATGACACTATATGTCGTCGTGTAGCGGGTCGTGAGGCCAATCTTGCTGAGTTCTCGCGCAGTGTGGATGTCGTACTCTTTGTATGTGGAAGAAAGTCGTCTAATGGTCGTGTCCTTTCGGAGGTATGTCGCAAAGCCAATCCAAGGTGCTACAATATTGAGGAGGCCTCGGAGATAGATACTCAATGGTTTGAGGGTGCTCAGAGTGTAGGTATATGTGGTGCTACATCTACTCCGCGCTGGCTTATGGAGGAGGTGGCAGCACACGTCAACAAGTTATAAAAAGAGAGATTTATGAAATATGCTATTCGTTCACTAAAATATCTAATTCTGTTTTGCGTTCTATATGTGGCGATGACTTGGCTGTCATCAATATCACAGTATGACGGGTTGGTGGATGTGGAGACACTCCTTAGAGCGCAGCTTGGCTCGGAGCGTGGCCTATGGCTTATCGTTTGTATGGTGGCATTGGCACTATTCTATCCTCGTTTCGGCTTTGTGCGCCGTTTGGTTGAGGGTGTTAATATCGACAACGATCGTATTCGTATCGACAATGCGATGAAGCTCTATGGCTTTAAGTTTGCAGAGGTGCGTGATGGTGTTGCGGTATATCGTGCCGAGGGCATCATTCGCCGTATCACACTGCTCTTTGAGGATGAGATTTTGGTGCGCCAGGTAGAGGGTGGTGTTGAGATTGAGGGTCTACGCCGCACAGCTGTGCGTATAATATATCAGCTCAAAGCATACATCGAGCATCGAGAGCGTGAATAATCGTGGGGTGGAGTCCATTCGCCCACATCAAAAAGTTTTAGGAATGAGAGCGACACTTCGTTATATAGCCTCATTTGTGGCGTTGAGTCTTATAGCCACAGCGGAGTTGAAGGCGCAGGAGAGCAACCGCGTGCAGCGTGAGTTCGAGCTTGGGCAGGCAACAGAGGTGCTAACCAATATAATGCGTGAGTTTAATTTCGGTTTTGTGGATGCTGTGCCAGCAACCACACTCCTAAACTCTGCTGTGAGGGGTATTACAACCGTTACAGACCCCTATTCGGAGTATCTCTCGGAGGAGGCGATGTCTGCCTTCGAGATTATGACCACGGGACGCTATGGCGGTGTGGGTTCGCTTATTCGCAAGCGTGAGGATTATATAATCTTCGCGCAACCATATAAGGACTCGCCAGCAGACAAGGCGGGAATAAAGATCGGAGATAAGATACTCGCTATCAATGGCGAGAATATGCGCGGTATGGGCGTTGAGGATATCAGCTCTCGCTTGAAGGGTGAGCCTGAGAGCGATGTGGTGGTGGTCGTAGAGCGCAATATCGGTGGAGCGATAGATACATTGCAGATTACTCGTAAGCGTATCTCTATCCCAAGTGTAAATTATGCCGGTATCGTCCGTGACGGTGTAGGTTATATCTCGCACAACGACTTTATTGATGGCAGTTACGATGAGATGCGTCGTGCGGTGGAGGGCTTGCTTGCTACAGATTCGCTAAAGGGTATCATCCTCGACTACCGCAGCAATGGTGGTGGTGTTATGCAGGAGGCTATAGATATTGCATCGTTGTTCCTGCCTCGCGATAGTCGTGTGGTATCGCTTATGGGACGTGATTCGTCGTCGCTCAGGGAGTTCAAAACTCGCTATGCTCCTATCGCGGAGGATGTCCCTCTTGTGGTGCTTGTGAGTGGCTCTTCGGCCTCGGCATCTGAGATCTTGGCGGGTGCGTTGCAGGATATGGATAGGGCAGTGGTTATGGGTGACCGCACTTACGGCAAGGGCTTGGTGCAGGAGACTCGATATGTGGGTTACAACAACTACCTTAAATATACGACAGCGAAGTATTACATCCCTTCGGGTCGTTGCATACAGTCGCGTAACTACGCCTCGATGCGTAGTGATGGTAGCGCAACCACCGTGCCTGATTCGCTAATATCGGAGTTTAGAACTCGTGGAGGTAGAAAGGTCTACGATGGAGGAGGAATACTTCCAGATGTGGAGATTGCACCTGAGTATGTGAGTCGTTTTGCTGTTACGCTATATGCTATGGGTCTAATTGATGATTGGGCTGACAGGTATATGCAGAGGCATCATAACGATATAATAGATGTCCGCACCTTCTCGATTACGGATGCAGATTATGCTGACTTTTGTGCCTTTATCGAAGAGAAGGATGTGCCATACGAATCTGATACGCGCAAGGCTATAAAGGCGTTGGAGAAGGCGTTGGAGAAGGATCTCTACACCGAGAGCTTGGGTGGCGTTGTGGAGTCGTTGAAGGCGGAGTTGAAGGATGACAAGATGTCGAATATGCAGACCTATCGTGATGAGATTGTAGATGCGCTAAATAGCGATATAGTGCTACGATATGCCTATCAGGAGGGTTTGCAGGAGCGTATGGCAGCCACAGATAAGGAGGTAGAGCAGGCGATAGAACTTATCCTCGACAAGGAGAGATACAATACCATACTTCAGCCTCAGAGCGAGGAGTAGAAATAGAATAGAATGAAGCTCCCACGAATACATAATCCGCGCCTTAGTATTACCTTGCGCAACCATGCAACATTGATAGTTGTGGGTTTGGTGCTTGCCGCCATTTCGGTGGTCTATACTTGGCGTATGTCGGTGGGTATGAGGCAGAAGCAGGAGGCTGCAATTGAGCAGCTTAGAGAGGATGAGCGCAATGCTGTGGAGATGTGGGAGGATATAATGCGTTCGACAAATATCGGTGGTCAGATGGTCTACAACCCCGAGTTGTTGCAGGAACTTGCGGAGCATACAAATGTGCCCCTTGTGATTGCTGACGAACGACTTAATGTGTGGGTTACAAACCTGCCCGAGGAGATTACGTCCGACCCTGAGCTGTTGCGTCAGGAGATTATGCTTATGAGCCAAAACAATAAGCCTATCTCGGTGACCTACGGCGTGATGAAGCAGACTGTAGTGACAATATACTATGGTATGACCGATTATGCTAACTTGGTGTCGAGCAAGCATAGCAAGGCATTGGCGTTGTTCCCATATATGCAGTTGGGTATCATCATAATCTTCGCCATATTCGCCTATATAGCCTTCGCATCGGCAAAGCAGAGTGAGCATAATCGTGTGTGGGTGGGCTTGGCTAAGGAGACAGCGCATCAGCTTGGAACGCCAACCTCCTCGTTGCTCGGCTGGATAGAGTATCTGCGCAGTCAACCCGTGGACCAGCAGGCGGTGGATGAGATGGGCAAGGACTTGGCACATCTAATGAAGATTGTAGATCGCTTCTCGAAGATTGGCTCCGAGACACAGCTCTCGCCAGCAAATATAAATGAGGTTGTGGGCGATACGGTGATGTACTTCCGTCGTCGTGTGCCACGCAACGTAACACTCACCTACAACGGCTTGGCGATGGCTCCGATACGAGTGTCGTTGAATGCCGCGCTGTTTGAGTGGGTCATTGAGAATCTGTTGAAGAACTCGCTCGATGCACTGCAGGGTCAAGGCTCGATAGAGGTGGTCGTGGGCGAGAGTGGTAACACGGTATTTGTGGAGGTAAGCGATACAGGCAAGGGTATTGCCAAGAGTAGTTGGACGCGTATCTTCGAGCCTGGATTTACCACTAAGACTCGTGGTTGGGGCTTGGGATTGTCTCTATCGCGTAGAATTATAGAGGAGTATCACGCAGGCAAGATTGCTGTGGTGCGCTCCGAGATTGGCAAGGGCACGACTATTCGTGTAACATTAGAACGCAAGGAGGGTGATGAATAACTCGTTAGTGACATACTACGCTGCAGAGGGCTACCGTGTGGTAAAGCCTGAGGCGATATATGGTCGTGGCTCGCAGTTGTCGAGTGGCGAGGTGCTCTATGATGGCGGTTATCGTGCTGTTAGCCCTGAGGAGATGTTTGGTGGAGGCTCGGAGATGGTTGTGGGTGATGCTATTGAGCCATTTGTACCAAGCCTAACAGGTGAACCACTGTTCCATGTTCTCTTGTTGGCTACACTTGTAGTCTACCTTAATATGATATATCGCTCGTCAGGCTTTATAGGACACCTATATCGTGATATGTTTACTATGCGCAGCGAGCGAAATATGATATATCAGGGAGGTCTGCTTCCGTTGCAGCACTTCAAGCAAGTGGCATCTGCAATCGGCTTCGTAACGTTGGCATTGGTGGTATTGCGCTTTGCCGAAGGCTTTATTTCGCCAGACTCTCCGATATATAGTTCCTCGATAGTAACATACGCCTCGGTGGCAGCGATGTTTATTGTGGTGGTCTATATTGCATGGTATTACGCCCTTCATAAGGTTGTGGAGTGGGTTAGTGGCTCGGATGCTACGTCGATGCTCTCGGCAATGGGTTATATGCACTTCGTGAGAATATCGGTAGTGCTATATCCATTGGTGACGGTGTGGCTACTTGGCGTTGAACGAGGTGATGCCTTTATCGTTCCACTGCTTGTTGTGGTGGCGGTGCTGATGATTATTTTGTATTTGAAAGATACAATTTTGTTCTTTATTGATAAAAAAATTTCAATTTTGTATTGGATTTTGTACCTTTGCACCGCATTTTTGTTGCCTTTAAGTTTTATTGCGCACCTGTTACCTCAACGTTTTTAGAGGTGATTGTTGTTAAATATATGCTGATAACTAAATGGTTATGGCATTTGAGTGTGTGAAAAAGTTGTTGGCAAAAAAGATGCAAAGTAACTGATTTTTGAATAAATTAAAATTGTACTAAGTTGACAAAGAACAGAATTCTTGTATCGCAACCCGCACCTGCGGTTATCGAGAAGTCTCCATTTTATGACTTTTCTGCTAAGCACAATCTTACAATAGATTACAAGCCACTTATTCGTGTTGTCGGTGTGACACTAAAGGAGTTTCGCGCACAGCGTACAGAGATCTTGGACTATACCACAATGATCTTCTCGTCGCGCACGACTATCGATAGCTTTTTCCGTATCTGCGAGGAGGCGCGTATCACCGTGCCTGAGACGATGAAGTATATCTGTAATACCGAGGCTGTAGCTCTCTATTTGCAGAAGTATATCGTCTATCGCAAGCGTAAGATTTCGTTCGCAGATGGTACCTTCAACTCACTCGTGGAGCTTATCGTAAAGCATAAGGATGAGAAGTTTATGCTCGTACTTACTGAGCCTTACAAGTCTGAGTTGTTGGATACGCTCCAGACACTCAAGCTTAAGGTTGCTCCAGTGGTCTTTGCTCGTACCGTATCTGCCGATATGTCTACAATCAAGCCTGAGGAGTACGATATCGTTGCTCTATACTCGCCATCAGATGTTAAGGCTCTTGCCGAGAACTTCGATGTGGAGAAACTCCCAGTGGTGGCTACATTCGGTGAGGCAACACTACGCGCAGCTAAGGAGGCTGGTATGAAGGTTAAGGCTTCGGCACCATCGCCAGAGGCTCCATCTATGGTTAAGGCTCTCGATATCTATCTCAATAAGCTCGAGGGTGGTGTTGAGGTGGATGATGCCGAGGTGAAGGTAGACCTCGAGAAGGAGGAGTTTATCCGCGCACAGCAGACAAAGCTTCAGAAGAAGCCTCGCACACGCACAGTACGTAAGAAGGAGTAAGTTATGGAGAAGCCCTACGCACTACCCAAGTCGGAGCGCCTGAGTTCGCTTACGGCAGTGCGTCGCCTCTTTAAAGATGGCGCGTCGGGCTTTGTGTATCCATTCCGATATATGGTTATAGCCGAGGAGAGCACCACACCAAGCGTTGAGGTGCTCTTCTCTGTGCCTAAAAGATACCATAAGCGCGCCAATAAGCGCAACACTCTACGCCGACGTATGAAGGAGGCGTATCGCCTAAATAAGGCAACCCTTACCTCCGTAGCTATGGAGAGGGGTAATGGAGTAGATATCGCCCTTGTCTACTCAAGCAAAGAGATACTACCATACAAAACTATCGAGTATGCCATTTGCAAAATTCTCAACGAAGTTGGTAACCGTAATTAGGCGTATCTGCGCACTTCCGTTTATTATTCTTGTGCGCTTCTACCAGCTCTGCATATCACCACTAAAACCGCCGTCATGCCGTTTTACACCTACCTGCTCCCAGTATGCTCTCCAAGCACTACGTAAGCACGGTGTAATCAAGGGGCTATACCTATCTATAAGGCGTATTCTTAGGTGTCATCCGTGGGGAGGGTCGGGGTATGATCCTGTCCCTTAATTTCTTGTGATAAGGGGCATACCTTTGTCCCATCCCAAAAGTAAGACCCCACGGGCTGTACTATGTGTACTATCCCGTGGGGATCTTCTTTTGCGATAGAACAAATCTAACCCCTTCTGACAAGAAATTAGGTTGTGCAGCCCTTAATGTTTATGTGTCACTTGTTCCAAGCATAACTATTACTAATTACTCTCTACTAATTACTAATTATTTATGCCCCTTCTGACAAGAAATTCGGTTGTGGTGCCCTGTATGTCTGTGTCTGTTTCGCTTTTGCAAGTGACAGCTACGCTGAAAGGGCAAAAGGGGCAGAAGCGGCAGAAAGGGTTTTACTAATTACTAATTCCCCCTTTGGCCCCTCAGGCCTCTTAGGCCCCTTAACTCCCCTTCAGGCCCTTTTTATAAATCTCGCGCGAAGCGCACCACACTTTCCAGTTTTCACTTTGTCTGCTACTCGAGTTCAATATACTCAGTGTAGATTAGTCGTGTGTTTGGGTTGGAGCTGGTGACCTCCTGGCGGATGGCCTTGGTGCCGTAGGGGATAAACCAGAATTTGCGAGGTACGCGGTGGATGACCTGGTGCAGGGTGTCGTAGCTGATAACCTCGTAGCTTAGTGTGTCGTTGTTAATAGTAGCGTGGAGTGTGGTCCAAGGTGTCTCGTGGTGGGCATAAAGTAGGCTGTCGCGCTGGATAATTGTATCGCGCAGGACTACCGTATCTCTTAGTGTTGAGGCGGTTACGCTCTTGGCGTAGCTCTCCATACGGCGTAGTCGTATCCCCATATCCTCGATAGTTGCTCTATCTGCCTTATGGCGCTCTTTGAACTCGTTTAGCTCAAGAGTCAGTTGCTCAACCGAGGCGGCGCTATGCTCAGCCCTTGTTTGATAGAGGGTCACTCCCTCTCGTAGTGCATGCTCGTTTGTCCGTAGATTCTGGTTTTCATTGCGCTGTTTAAGGCATAGCAGAGCCAATAGCACCACCAATGTGATGGTAATCACGTTTTTCATAATAAAAAGATTTAAGATGTTGTGTTAAAAAAATGGATTTGTGCTGCAAATATACAATATCCAAACCCTCTTGTCAAGAGTTTGGGGTAAAAAATTTAATATTGATAGGCGTTTGTACGATAAAATATTGAGGTTTATCGTTGTGAAATATTGCTGAATATTGGTGTGATAGCTCCCTTTTTGGTCTTAAAAAAGACCTGATAATTGATATATTTGCATATTTTTTTACACTTTTTCGGTGGAAATGTTGCGAAATCAAATAAATGTTTTTACATTTGTAAGGAGAAAAAGTAAATATAAAAAAACATATTAACCTTAAAATTTATATAATATGTCGAACCAATGTCCTGCTACTTGCCACTCATATACAGTAGAGCCTGAGGCTGGCTTTTCGTTGATTAAGCTTAAGGAGGGTGATAAGCTGGTGGTGGAGCGTGGCGATTTCAACTCGTTACTCTTCCTTACCGCAGGTAATTTCGAAATCAACTCCGAGGAGCGTAACGACTATGTAGTGCGCGAGGGTCACTTTGTATTCTGTTTCCGTGCTTTCCAGTATGAGATTGTTGCATTGTCGGATGTTGAGATAGTTAAGGCGCACTTTATCACTGCGGGTGCTACCTGCGATATGATACCGTTCAATAGTATCGTGGGTAAGATCAAGAAGATTAGCTATAAGTTCACCCAGGTGGCGATGAACGAGCCAATGAATATTTTGCTCCAGTCGGTTAAGCTATATCTCGACAACTCGATGAAGTGTAACCACCTGCAGCGTGCAAAGATTCAGGAGATGTTTATCATCTTTAAATTCTTCTATACACCTCAGATTCAGCTTCGTACATTCTACAACCTCTTCGATCGTAACCAGTCGTTTGTATCGTTGGTGCGTAACAACGCCCCACGTGTGAAGACCGTTGAGGAGCTTGCCGATATCTGCGGTTTCAGCGTTCAGCACTTCAACAATATGTTTAAGCAGGAGTTCAACGATACCCCTTATAGCTGGATGCAGAAACAGCGTATTCAGGAGATTGAGCGCCTACTCACTGATACTAATGTGCCGCTAAAGAGCATCATCAAGATGTATAGCTTCACTAACCACGGTCACTTTGCTCTCTTCTGTCGCAAGTATCTACACAAGACACCGCTTAAGATTCGCAAGGAGGCGAGGGCTAAGCGTGAGGCGCAGGCCACAGAATAATTTCTTGTGATAAGGGGCACATCTGCTGCCGCTAACAAAAATAGCCACCAATGGGACGTACGCCAAGTACTACCCATCGGTGGCTTTTTTGCCGAGCGTTGCATCTAACCCCTTCTGACAAGAAATTTCTTGTGATAAGAGGTCATTCTCGACCTCTCAATCATTGCCCCAAATGGGAAATACGCTCAGTATGTCCCATCTGGGGCAATTTCTTTATCGAGGCCAAGCCTAACCCCTTCTCGCAAGAAATTCGGTTGTGGGGCTAAAAAAGTGAAAACTGAAATGTGAAAAATAAGGTGCGCTTCGTGCAAGGATTGATATAATGAATTTAGGGAGTTTAGAGACATCTCTTTAAACTCCCTAATTTCTCTTTCACCTTTTAGTTTTCACCTTAAAAGGGTTGCGCCTTTTATCCTCGGATATAGTGTGGCATCTCCTCGGGAATCTCCAACGAGAACTCTACCAAGCCGGCCACATCGCCAGACTCATACCAAGGGGTTTGGTAGATAAGTTTGCGGAGTGAGCCCTTCTGGATTGTGTAGCTGTTGTTCTCGCCATTAGCGATTAGGCGGTTGATAATCTCGCGTGAGCGTGCCGAGTGGCAAGGCATCATCGAGCGACCTCGCATATCGCCATTAACCTCGCGTGAGCGAGCATTCTGGTAGGTTACAACGCCATCCAAGTCGCAAACAGTAATTGCACAAGTCTTGAGTGTATCGCCCCAAGGGCAACGGATATCTTCAAAATTCATATCTATAGAGGGTTAGTTATACTCTTAGTTCATTCTATATACGTGTTTAATGCCCTTAATGCGGCGTAGCGAGTGGAGCAACATATCCACAACACCAACGCTCGAGACCTCGACGCAGAGCTGTGCTGTTGCCGTACCGTCGCCCTTAGGTTTGTAGTTGATGCTACGCACGGCGAGCTTGAGGTCCTTGCTTGCAACATCCATAATTGTGGTGGCAAGACCTGCAATATCTGCAGAGCTGATGCCTACGGTGATGCGGAAAGCTCCCTCGGCACCATCCCTCCAGCGCGCCTCCATAACGCGGTAGGGATAGCGCTCGCGCATACGGCGGGCATTAGGGCAGTCGCTGCGGTGGATGGTGATGCCGGCGTTGATAGTCACAAAGCCGAAGATATCATCGCCCTTAATAGGATTGCAGCAGCGACCGAGTTTATACTCTATATTATTAATATGTTCGTCGATAACAAGGGCATCGCTCTTACGTGGTGCCTGCTCCTCGCGCTCCTCGCGAAGCTTGAGCTTGCGCTCCTCAACACTCTGTGCCGCCTGACGGCGCTCCTCGTCTGCCTGACCCGAGAGCCAGTGGTTGAGGATATCCTTAATCTGTGAAAGCTCGATCTTCTGGTCGGCAATAGCGACATATAGTTCGTTGCCTCGCTTGATTTTGAAGTGCTTGCAGAGGTAGCTAACAGCATCATCGATGCTAACGTCTATCTTCCAGTTCTTAATCTTACGCTCTAACTCCTCACGACCCAAGCGGGCATACTTCTGTCGCTCCTCGCGTAGGTAGGCGCGCACCTTATTGCGGGCACGCTGTGTGATGCAGAAGTTAAGCCAGTCTGCCTTAGGGGTTTGGTCCTTGCGGGTGAGCACCTCGCAGATATCGCCATTCTTAAGCTGCTCCTTGATAGGTACAACACGACCTCCGACCTTGCCGCCTACACATATAGCGCCTAACGAGGTATGGATATCGAAGGCGAAGTCCAAGACGGTAGCACCCTCAGGGAGTTTGCGGATATCGCCCGTTGGGGTAAAGACAAATATCTCGCCCGCCGAAGGCTTAGCCTCGAAGCGGTGTGCGATAGACTCTGATGTGGTATTCTCAAGCAATTCGCGAAGTCTGCCAAGCCACTCCTCAGCACCCATACCGCCCTGGCGAACGCCCTTATAGCGCCAGTGGGCTGCGATACCGCGCTCGGCAACCTCGTCCATACGCTCGGTGCGTATCTGCACCTCAACCCAGCGACCAGCCGAGGTCATAACGGTGGCGTGAAGCGACTCGTAGCCATTCGACTTAGGGATAGATATCCAGTCACGCATACGCTTAGGGTTAGGCACATAGAGCGATGTCACATGTGAAAAGACGGTCCAGCAGAGGCGTTTCTCGCTCTCGGGAGGACAGTCGATGATGATGCGTAGAGCAAAGATATCGTAAACACCCTTGAAATCGACCTTCTGCTTCTTCATCTTCTGGTAGATGGAGAAGACCGACTTGGTGCGACTCTTAATATGGTACTTTATTCCGTCGGCATCAAGAAGTTTGCGGACCGGTGCAAGGAACTCCTCGATAAATGCCATACGCTCCGACTCACTCTCCTTAAGTTGGTGAACGATATCGTTATATGCCTCAGGCTCAATATATTTCAACGATAAATCCTCTAAGCCACTCTTGATGCTGTAGAGTCCAAGTTTGTGGGCTATCTCAGCATAGAGGTTAAGGCTCTCCCAGCTCTTCGAGAGGCGCTTCTTCTCGGGGAAGATATCGAGCGTGCGCATAACCTCAAGCCTATCGGCAAGCTTGATAAGGATTACGCGTGGATCCTCGGAGTAGGAGACAATCATATCGCGGAAGTCTGAGACTTGCTCCTTTGAGCGCTTGAGCTTGATATTGGATATCTTGCTAAGAGCCAAAGAGATACCAAGCACCTCGTTGCCAAACTCGCGTTGTATCTCTGCGGTCAAAGCCTCTACCTCTTCGGGATGCTCCTGCACTGCTATGCGTACTACATCGTGGATGATAGCTGCTACTGTGGAGTTACGTCCAAGACCAATCTCCTCAACGACAATGCGGGCTACGCCGATGTCGTGGTCGAGCATAGGTGAGTTATCGTAGCGTCGCACATTTATAAGTCTCTCCCAAGCAAAGAGTATAGCCTTGTCGACCATCTCCTGTGTGGTTACAGAGTACTGCGATGCTATGAGATTTCGAAAATTGTTATATCTGTTTAGTGGCATAGTTCTCAATCTTTATATACTACAACAAGGTCGTCACTGCCTATGGCGTAGAGTTGTCGTTGCTCTGCGCTGAGGCGCTCATTGTACGCTATGCGTGCCACACGAAAGCCAGCATTCGCAAGGCGCTGGTCGTAGTCTGTACCATAGACACGACGGTGGTCGTACTGTCCAAAGAGGCGGGTGCGCTCCTCGGCATCGGTGATGGTGTCATCCTCGAAGGTTGTGGCGCGAGACCTATCCTCTGGTACAAGCATAATGCCCCAACCACCCTTTTTAAGTATGCGATATAGCTCAGCCATTGCGCGCTTATCATCCTCGACGTGCTCTAAGAGGTGGTTGCATATTATTATATCCACTGACTCGCTCTCCAATGGTATATTCTGCACATCGAAGTGTAGATCTGCAAGTGGCGACTCGAGATCGGCAGTGATATAGTTCTTATTGTCTCGGTAGTGGCGCTTGAAGTGGCGCATAAGCGATACCTCGGGGGCTATATGCAGAAGTCGTGGGTAGCCCTCAAAGAGGTTGCTCGACTCCTTAAGCCAGAGCCATATCATGCGGTGGCGCTCCAACGAGAGGCAGTGTGGGCATAGGGCATCCTCGCGCGAGGTGACGTAGCCGTATGGCATAAAACGACGGTAGCGAGAGCCACAAACAGGACACTCCCTACCACGACCACGGTAGGCAAGCCCCATTACGGGTACCGCCCACCCAGCCACGCGCTGAAGAAAACGGCGTGGAATATGGTTTAACGCCCAGCGTATTGCTCCCTTCATCGTCGACTAAAATGGTACTTCAGTTATCTTTTGTAGCTCCTCGCGGGTCTGGGTAAGCTGGCGACGACACTCCTCAACAAGTTCGTTGGCGCGCTTCACTGTAGGTGCGAGTTCGTTAATAGCAACCTCGCCATTGCGTAGGCGCTCGAGAATCTGCTCAAGCTCCGTGATAGCCTCGGCGTAGGTGATTGTGATTTTTGCTTTCTTAGCCATATAGTGTTACTGTTTTGTCGGTGTAATACTCTTAATCTCAGCGCTTAATACGCCATCGTTTAGCTCCACGTTGATATTATCTCCAACTCTGCTGTCTGCAATGGTTGTTATGGATTTATCGCCACTGCGAACTACGGCAAAACCGAGTTTGAGGATGTTGTCGATAGAGTAGCTGTGCAGTGTGCGCTCAAACTCTCTGAGGCGCTGTGCCTCGTTGGAGAAGATAAGCTCTAATCGACTATATATAGCGTTGCGCATAAGGCTTATGCGGTTGAGACCATCGTTGATATGCGATGTTGCCATGCGCTCGATATCTGTACTTAGGGTATATATGCGCATCGCCTCAGATTGAAGGATGCTCTCCACCTCGCTCGCAATGCCCTCAGCATACTCTGCCAAAATATTTAGCTCCGCATCTGCCAACTCCGTAAAGAGTGTTGCTACGGCTGTAGGGGTTTTGCAGTGGGTATGGGCAACCATATCGGCAACCGATACATCCTTGTCGTGACCGATGCCCGTAACCACGGGTAGAGGAAATTGTGCGATGTGCAAGGCTATGCGGTAGGAGTCGAAGAGGGCAAGGTCGCTGGTGGAGCCTCCGCCACGGATAATGGCAACAACATCGAACTCCTCCTCGCGTGATGCTATATCCTCCAATGCCCAAACAACGCTATCCTCGCCACCATCACCCTGCATGGTGCTCTCGAAGAGGGTGGTTTTGAAGCGGTAGGAGCCTCTTTGGAGCTCGCGCATAAAGTCGCGGTAGCCGGCAGCCGTAGCACTTGACACAACAGCAATGCGCAGCGTAGGGCGGGCAAGAGCGAGCTCTCTATTCATATCCCAGATGCCATCAGCCATAAGTTGCTCGATAGTTTCACGTCTGCGACGCTCCACATCGCCAAGGGTGTAGGATGGGTCGATGTCGATGATTTGCAGTGAGTAGCCGTATGCCTCGTGGAAGTTAACCACAACCCTAACCAAGACCTTGAGCCCCGAGCAAAGAGGAAAACCTGTTGCTTGTTCAAAGGTGGTTGCGATGTTTTTGTATGCCGAGCGCCAGATCATTGCTCGTGCCTCGGCGCGTGGTGTGCCTCCGCCCACGCCCTTCTCAACAAGGTTGAGGTAGCAGTGACCAGAGTTGTTGACCTTTAGTTCCGATATCTCGGCACTAATCCAAAGAGGGTCACTAAAACGGCTCTCCAAAGCGCCTCGCACCATACGCTGTAGGTCGTAGAGGGTGAGGCTCTCATGGGGCGTTGTTACTATGTTTAGTGCTCTCTCCATAACTCTTATCTTAGTATGACTCCCATTTCGCGGGGTAGGTGTTTGCCCTTGGGAAGTTGCAGATTTACAAGGTGTTGGCTCTCTACTGGTGTGCCATTGCGCTCGGCAGGATTCCATAGCGGAGCCTCATTGATAGCCTTCGTAACACGCTTTAAAAATTGCTTCGACGAGGAGGCAATAACCTCACTTATTGTAGCCTTACCGCTGCTATCTACCACGATACGCAGTGATACTCGCTCTGCAGGCATTGTCTCGTCCCAACGAACTGTAGTGGCGAGGTAGTCGGTAAAGTTGTTATAGTTGAGGTGGCTAAATCTCGCCTCAGTGTCGTAGCGCAGGGTGACAAGGATTACACCCTCAGATGCTCCAAGACCCCACTCGGCAATGGTCTCCTCGTTGGCGGGGAGGTTGTCGATGCGCTCGATATTCTCGTGAGGTATATGCTCGATGCTCTCAACCACAGAACCATTTACAACATAGAGCGGCTTATAAGCGTAGGCCTCTATGGTGCAGAGCAGGGCGAGTATGGCAATCGAGCTACGAAGCATAGGTTATAACTTGAATTTGTAACTAATACCGAAGATATGGCGCAACTCGCGCTCAAGTACAAGACTTCTAATATCTCCACGATTACCCTTATAATCAATGTTATATGAGCGGTCGAAGTCGATGTAATAGTAGAAATCCAAGCGGTTGTGGCGGTTGATGCGATACTTGGCACCTATGCCACCGCGGTAGCGAGTGATATAGTTCTCGGTCTCGAATTTCTCGGTCTTGAAGTTCGCCACAGGCTTTGGGGCATTGAGCGTATTGTGTAGCTCAAAGAGAACGTATGGCGACCAGCGTGTGCCAGGAATCTTATAGACTGCCATAAGGCGAGAACGGAGTATCGCCTCTGGGTCGCACTTCTCGTAGCGGTTCACAGAGTCGGTGCGGAAGGTGGTCTGAACACGCTCGCGGAGCGAGAGCTCCACATCGCCAAACTCTACATTACCCTCGATATTGAGGTTTAGGCGGTGGCGACGGTCATTCCACGCACGAGTCTCGGTGTCGTAGAGGTTGATATGGATATACTCTCCACCAACCTTGAAATTCTTGCCAATATCGTATGTAGCTCCCACAAAGGTGTGAATGCGGTCTGTAGAGCGCATATCATTCTTAAAGCGCGCCTCAACACCTGCCTCCAATGCAAGGTCCTTGGTAATATTCCACTCAACAACACCCTCCATACGACCGCGGATATCCTCAACAACATCCTCAATCTTTGGGTCGGGAACGCCGCTCTGCGCACTGGCAGAGTTAAGTAGTGCGATAGGGGTAAATAGTGTGGCGATGATAAAGTATAATCTTTTCATAATTAGCTATTTAAGGCGTTTTTCTCGTTTATCTTCATTGTAGGCTCGTGCATTGGAATCTCATCCTTCGCTGGGGTGTAGTACACCTTGAGGAATGCCACATCGCGCAAGAAGTCAACATTGCCCACGTCAACGCGCAAGACCTTGTGACCAAGGCGGTTCTCGAGGTCGGCGATAAGCTCCTCGCGGCGGTCAGGACGGATAAGCTCGATGCGCTCGTAGCATACAAGTTTTGTAGCCTTACGCTTACGCATAATGCCATACTCAACAGCGGCTAAGAGACCTAAAATCAAGCCATTGGCAAGAGCTAATTCGGCATACGACACAGTAAGATTAATACCATTGATAACTGCCACCGCAATAGAGATGAATAGGTAGGTCATCTCGCGGATAGGTACCATCTCGGTGCGGTAGCGCATAATGCCGAATATCATAAAGAGACCCAAGCCGATGCTTACATCCACACCCACACTCTTCATAAAGAAGAGCAACAAAAATACTGCCGCGCCAAAGAGCATAAACGTAACGGCAAACTCCTTGTTTCGGCTCTTAGGGTAGTAGAAGCACCATGCAATGGCTATGGTGACAATCAGATTGACAAAAAACTGCAAACATAGCTGCTGCACAGAGATTGTGTCGCAGAGTGGAATGCCAAGGAAGGTTGCGCCAACCTCTTGATTTGATCCTGTAAGTGCCGCAACCTCTGGGTCAAAGAGCTCGGGGTTGCCCATTAAACTGTCAAATAGTACCATATCGTTTTCTCTTTATTTGTTCGTTATTTTGTTTGGTTATAGCATACGCGCTTCTCGATGCGACGTATCTTCTCGATCATTCTATTTCGCTTGACGCCCTCCACCGTGAGTGCTGTGCCGAGGCAGTATTTGCTAATCCTCATTGGTTTGACTCGTAGGGTGTTAAGGATATCCTTTGCCTTTGAGCGGATATTGCCGTCCTGCTTAATCTCGATAATCGACATACCCTCAATCTTTCCCGTAGCACCACTACGAAGATCGGTAAACTCTAAGTTTAGGTCGATGGTGATGCGCTCCGTCAGTTCGGGGTTTACGATGGTGATACGCACGAAGCGGGTAGCGATGGCTGGGCTTAGACTCTTAATGTTGTAGCGAGCGAGTGGCTCGATAAAGGATAGAGCCTCGCTATTACCAACAAAGTCCATAAGGTCGTCCACGGGGATTTCGATGCGCTTCTTCTTAGTGCGACCACGGTTGTTTTTGTTCTTGACCTCGAGATATGTTGCCGAGCCATCCTCGTAATGGCGGGTGCGTATCTTCTGGCGTGTAAGTTGGCGATTGTGGTGCACAACATACATCTCACGCGACTCGGTGTCGAAGTAGCGGGTGTCGTAGCGCGCTGCGATAACACCGCCGTGCACCTGTGCTCGATAACCATATTTGGCTGTCTGGCGAAGTAGCTCCATTACCATAGCCTCACTTGCCACATACTTTGTATCGATGCGGTTCATAAGTTTCACAGAGCACATCTCCTCGAGGGTGATTGTGCCCATCTCCTGCCATAAGGCGAGGTTGTTGAGACTCTGATATGTTGCGAACTCAGCCATTCTTACTCGTATATATACTCAAATTTTCGGTATGAGTTAAGCGTGCCGTTGGCGTTGTAGTTTAGACGACGTGTGCATACACCATTGCTATCGTACTCGAACTTACGCACCTTGCTGATTTTGTTACGCTCGTTGTAGACAATCTCCTTAACGAGCTGCCCAGCAGAGTCGTACTCATACTCCGAGCGCCATGCAAGGTTGCGACCATAGTCGCTATACTCAGCCTCCGAGATAAGTTGTCCCTTCTGGTTGTAGACCTCGATATGGTCCACCCAGCTCTTCTTGCCGTCGGGGGTGGTTTTCCACTCCTTCACGGTAAGCTGTTTGCCTGCGCTCTCAGCCATAAGGCTACGCTCCCTACTCTCTCCGTATGAGTTAACGGTGGTGATAATGGCTATTATTGTGAGAATTATACGAAATATACGCATATTAAAAACAAAAAATGGAACCACTCTCAGCGAGAGATGGCTCCATAAGGGTTAATATCTGCAACTATATCCTCTTGGATACCTCTCTATGCTCTTAATATCTCCTCAATCATTACTCGTCGCATAGATACCCCTCCTATAATGCTACAACTCGCTCTCCTTCAAACGCTCAGCGTTCTCGGCTACGATAAGCTGGTCGATAACATCCTGAATGTCACCATCCATAAATGCTGAAAGGTTGTAGATAGTGTAGTTGATACGGTGATCGGTGATACGACCCTGTGGGTAGTTGTATGTACGAATCTTCGCAGAACGGTCACCAGTAGATACCATAGTCTTACGCTTTGATGCAATCTCGTCGAGATACTTAGAGTACTCAAGGTTGAAGACACGGGTACGCAACTCCTCGAATGCCTTGTCGAAGTTCTTGAGCTGTGACTTCTGATCCTGGCACTGTACAACGATACCTGTAGGGATGTGGGTAAGACGGATAGCAGAATATGTGGTATTTACCGACTGACCACCAGGACCTGATGCACAGAAGATATCCTTACGAATATCGTTCATCGAGATCTCGATATCGAACTCCTCGGCCTCAGGAAGTACCGCTACAGAGGCTGCAGAGGTGTGTACACGACCCTGTGTCTCGGTCTGTGGCACGCGCTGTACGCGGTGTACACCCGACTCATACTTAAGAGTGCCATATACGCTCTGACCTGTAACCTTCAATACAACCTCCTTGTAACCACCCGATGTACCCTCTGATGCAGATGTAATCTCATATCTCCAGCCCTTAGACTCGATATATTTTGTGTACATACGCAAGAGGTCGCCGGCGAAGATTGCTGCCTCGTCACCACCCGTACCGCCACGAATCTCCACGATAGCATTCTTTGCATCTTGGGGATCCTTGGGGATGAGCAGCAACTTAATCTCTGCCTCCAACTGCTCTGCCAGAGGTTCGAGTTCTGCCACCTCCTCGCGAGC
>JAEIGA010003231.1_pt1 | contig 25594 bp, 23 predicted proteins | sample 9270691 | NCBI WGS metagenome assembly JAEIGA01 (sample SAMN17057246, study PRJNA624740) | gut metagenome | biome: biome; isolation source: fecal sample | host: Bos grunniens | place: China: Xizang | collected 2019
CTGTCGTTGTGTTCAGGTCTTGATTCTTAACCGATATAGAATATCATATTTCCTGAAAAAAGTCCACAAAAAAGAGGGCTGACCCACTTTCCCGGATGTATCGGCCGATACAGGGAAAAAGGACAGCCCGGATTGTCTTAAAAAGTATTTATTTGCAGACCTTTGAGCAGGATCAGTTGTTGATCAGCTTGTCCTCTCCGTTCCAGCTGTAAAGCTGACGGATCTCTTCGCCGATCTTCTCTGACGGATGCTCGGAAGCGCGTTTTCTCATGGCCTTGAAGTGTACCTGAGAACCTGCGTCGGACATATCGAGAAGGAATTCTTTGGCAAAGCTTCCGTCCTGGATATCCGCAAGGATCTTCTTCATGGTCTTCTTTGTCTCGTCGGTGATGATCTTCGGACCAGTCACATAATCGCCGTACTCGGCAGTGTTGGAGATGGAGTATCTCATTCCGGCAAATCCGGACTGATAGATCAGGTCAACGATAAGCTTCATCTCATGGATACACTCAAAGTATGCGTTGCGGGCATCATATCCGGCCTCAACCAGAGTCTCGAAGCCTGCCTGCATCAGTGCGCAGACACCTCCGCATAAAACAGCCTGCTCACCGAAGAGGTCTGTTTCTGTCTCGGTTCTGAAAGTGGTCTCAAGGACGCCTGCCCTTGCACCGCCGATACCTAAACCGTAGGCAAGAGCGATCTCCTGAGCTTTGCCGGTGTAATCCTGTTCTACGGCAACAAGACAGGGAACACCTTTGCCTGCCTGATATTCTGAACGAACGGTATGTCCCGGTCCTTTGGGAGCGATCATGGTAACGTCAACATATGCCGGCGGTTTGATACATCCGAAATGAATGTTGAAACCATGGGCAAACATCAGCATATTGCCCTCTTCAAGGTTGGGCTCGATGCTCTCTTTGTAAAGCTTTGCCTGCTTCTCATCATTGATGAGGATCATGATGATATCTGCTCTTTTGGCAGCCTCTGCTGCAGTGTAGACTTTAAGTCCCTGAGCTTCAGCCTTGGCCCAGGATTTGCTTCCTTCGTAGAGACCGATGATGACATTGCATCCGGAATCTTTCAGATTCAGAGCATGGGCATGACCCTGGCTGCCGTATCCGATGATGGCGATGGTTTTTCCGTCCAGCATGGATAAATTACAATCTTCCTGATAAAAAATCTTAGCTCCCATTGTTGTTTCCTCCTAGTATCTTATGATATCTCATATTTTCATTCCCTGAATAACAGTTCATCCTCTGAATCATACTCTTATTGTACGGGAAAATCAAGTAAAGTTTACGCCAGCACATCCATTCCCCTGGCAAGACCGGTCACACCGGTCCTCACCAGTTCGATCACTTCATAATCGGACAGAAGGTTGAGGAATGCATCCAGCTTATTCTGGGTTCCGGTAAGTTCCATCATGAGGGTTTCCGTGGAGACATCCACGATCTTGGCCCTGAATACATCGGCGATGGCGATCAGATCCTGCTTCTCGCTCTTGCCGGCCATGACCTTCACCAGAAGGAGCTCACGGCAGACCGAAGTCTTATCTTCCAGGACAACGATCTTGCGGACTTCCTCCAGCTTCTCGATCTGGCAGCGGATCTGCTCCAGTATGCGGTCATCTCCCGCCACCAGGACCGTGATCCTGGTGAAACGTTCATCCTGGGTACGACCGGCGCTGATGGTCTCAATATTGTAATTCCTGCGGCTGAACAGTCCGGCGATACGGCTCAGTACACCGGGGTTGTTGTCGACCAGCAATGATAGGGTAATCTGTTTCATTTCCATCTGTTCTCTCCTTAAAAAATATCTGAAATCCTCATCAGTATGTGGATATTCCTTCCGTCTTTTCCGGATAGTATCCCTCAATGAAATGGTCATTACCGATGCCGTAGGCGTCGTCAATGCCGGGATCCTCACCTGTACCGAAGATAAAGTACTGGAGAGCCTGCCTGTTGAGGTCATAATCCGGCTGGATGACCCAGGCTCCGTCCCCGCTGAGCCTTCCCTCGGTGAAGGACCCCTCATAGGGGATTCGAAGCTGTTCGATCTCCGTGGTTCCCATGGAGATCACAGACATCAGAAGGCTTCTGATCTGGGATTCGGTCAGGTCCGTAGTCACGTAATTCAGCGACTTCATGCAAATATTGGTGATCGTCATGATATCAGCCCGTTTCAGCTCATTGAAGATAGAGATAAGCACCTTCCTCTGTCTGTCCGTACGGCCGTACTCACCGGTGATATCCTGACGGATGCGGCAGTAAGCCAGTGCCTGGTAGGGGGTCATGAGATTCTGACCGGCCACCACGTCCTTCTCTCCATGTTTGGAATTGGAATACGCGGTCTGGAGGAAATATGCCTCCGCTTCCGTAAGCTCCATGGGAACACCGCCAATGAGGTCAACGCACTGGCGGAAAGCCTCCATATCCACCTCGGCATACCCGTCGAGCTTCACTCCGAAATGCTCTGCGATGGTCTGGTAGACAAGCTGCACTCCTCCGAAGGAGTAGGCCGCGTTGAACTTGTGATATCCGTACCCGGGGATGTCAATATACATATCCCTCATGAGGGAAGTAAGTTTCAGTTTACCGTTCTTTAAGTCGATGGTGGCGATCATGGTGGTATCCGAACGTCCCACATCGATCTCATCAGCACGCTTGTCTGCACCGATCAGAAGGATGTTCACCACATCCTGGTCATAGACAAGGTCAGTCTCAACCACATCCACATTTTCCAGCGACGTCTCCGTATCTGTTACGATGGTGGAGGTCAGCGTCTTATAGTAGGCTGCAGCCGCCCCGATCCCCGCTGATCCCACAAAGAGAGCAACCAGGATCAGACAGGTTATACACTGTGCCAGCATGCGCAGTCTCCTGTCCCTTTTACGAGATTTTTTTGGCTTTTTTCCTTGATTATTTACTGCCGTTCTCACTAGTAATCCTCCTGCAGGCTTGTTTATCGTAGTAACCATTCTATTATTATACTACTTTTTATCGTATTGCAACAGAAAAATTTTTACAATAATCTGAAAAAACCTTTAAAAATATGCATCCCAGTAGGAGGGATTCAGGGAAATCTTCCGAATCAGACTTACCGGAAGCCTCCTGTAATTCTTTCCCAGCCTGTATCCGATATACTTTGCGGCATTTTGGACAAAGATGTAGGGAAGAAGGCGGAATCTCCTTTCCTTCAGGAAATGAAGCATGGTGTCTTTCACCAGCCTGATCCCTTCGGACTCCGATTTCACCCGGTCAAACAGTCCTCCCGCATCCACCTGAGAGACCGCCAGGTCAAAGTTTCTTTTCAGCTGCTCCCGGGCAGAGTAATTGTGCCAGTGCCACACCCTGGCATCCGCCGCATAGGCGATCTTCTTTCCGGCTTCGATCAGTCTGCCTGCGAAGATCATATCTTCGTTGAAGATCGTGTGGAGGGGAAATCCCCCCATGGCATCGTAGACGGATTTTCGGTAAGCGGCACAGACATTGGAACAGAAGAAAGTCTTGATCCCCAGAACCGGAAGATCCTCTCTGCTCTTGACCCGGCTTTCCTCCGGATAGTTGAAGAGCCGGGTATAGGCTTCCACCGGATTATCTTCAGGGTCCGCCATCTGCCTTCCATAGCTGGCACATACTTCCGGATCTTCAAAAGGACGGATCAGGTTCTCGATCAGATATTCATCCGCAGGCACCGCATCCTGGGTCAAAAGGACAATGAAATCCCCGTCACAGTGAGATGCCGCCATGTTTCTTGTTCCCCCGTGGTCAAACTGGCTCTTTTTGATGTGGATGATCTCCCCCTGGGGCAGGGTCGGGAACACCTTACTTTTAAACAAAGATTCTTCGGTATTGACCAGTAGGATCCTGTCCGGTGTGAGAGTCTGCCTTTTCAGAAGACTCAGATTCTGATCCAGTTTTTCGTCCGGACGGTATGTGGGTATGATCACGTCGATCTTCATGGTTCCTCCTTCTTTACGGAGATGAGTTCTTCCATCAGTTTTACCGCTTCGGAAGCATCGGCGGAATAGCCTTCCGCGCCGATCTCCTCGGCAAATTCCCTGGTGGTCACCGCTCCTCCGATGGCGATCCTGGCCTTAAGGCCCCTCCGGTTCCTGAGTTCCACCACATCCTTCATCTTCATCATGGTGGTGGTCATCAGAGCAGACAGCACGATCACGGCGGCGGAAGAACGCTCCGCCTCATCCACGATCACCTCTGCGGGAACATCCTTTCCCAGGTCGATCACCTTATAACCGTAATTCTTCAGCATAAGAGCCACCAGGTTTTTTCCGATATCATGGATATCCCCCTCCACCGTGGCAATGACGATGGTCTCCTTCTCTTCCCGGTCCCCGGCTTTTTTTAGTGCCGGTTCCAGTACCCGGATGCCTTCCTCCATGGCCGTCGCGCCGGAGATCAGCTGGGGGAGAAAATATTTCTGAACCTCGAAAAGACGGCCTACCTCATTGATCCCGGGGATCAGCATCCGGTCCAGGATGGTCCTGGGAGGGGTGCCCTCCTTGAGGGCTTCTTCCACCAGTTGGGCCATACCGCTCCGATTACCTTTCACCACTGCCCTGAAAACAGGGTGGTCCTGAAAAGGGGACCCTTCATCCTCCGACGTGGGTGTGCTCTCTTCTTCCGTTTTTTTCGTTTCCGTATTCGGAGCATGGATCTTTCCCGCCCGGGAAGCGATCTCCTGTATCTTTTCTATATAATTGATGTCCGCGGAAGCTTTGTTCCTCAGCAGGTCAGCTGCATAGCCAAGACCCATGACAAAGGGGTCCGAAGGATTGGCGATAGCCATAGTGAGGCCTTCCGCCACAGCCATGGCCAGGAATGTGCCGTTCACATACCTTCTCTCCGGCAGTCCGAAGGAGATATTGGACAGGCCGACGGTGGTACAAAGACCAAGCTCTCTGCGGCAGTAACCGATGGTCTCCAGGGTTTCCAGAGCCGCGTCAGGGTTGGCTCCCACCGTGGTCACCAGCCCGTCCACAACGATCTGCTCTCCGGAGATGCCCATATCTTCAGCCATGGCACAAAGTCTGCGGATATTCTCATGTTTTTCTTCGATGGAATCAGGAAGCCCTTTTTCCGACAGGGGCAAAAGCACAAATACCGCCCCGTATTTTCTGACCAGGGGGAGCAGGGCTTCGGCCTTGCCGGTCTCCAGAGAAACGGAATTGATCATGGCCCTTCCGGGATAGGCGCGAAGTGCGGCCTCCATCACCTCCACATGGCTTGAATCAATGCAGAGGGGAAGATCCGTGACCATGGAAACCTTCTCTATGGCCTTCAGCATCATTTCCTTCTCTGTGATCCCGTTCATCCCCATATTGATATCCAGGATGTGGGCACCGTTCTCCGCCTGGCTCTCCGCCATCTCTTCCACCATGGCCAGACTGCCTGACCTGAGCTCCTCCTGAAGCTTCTTTTTGCCGGTGGGATTGATTCTCTCCCCGATGATCAGAAGGCCTCCCTCAAGACTGATCTCCTGGATCTTTCTCTCGGAAGCCACCACCATGGGGTGGAGATTGTGAGGAGGAAGAACCTGCATTCCGGATACATTTTCTGCCAGACAGCGGATGTGCTCGGGAGTAGTTCCGCAGCAGCCGCCGATAAATCCTGCCCCGGCACGGATGAATTCCTGGCCGAAGGAACCGAATTCAACGGCTCCCATGGGGTAGACCGTCTCCCCGTCGATCAGTTCGGGAAGACCGGCGTTGGCTTTGGCCAGAAGCGGTACCTGGGCGTATTCCTTCATTTCCCTGATCAGAGGGATCATCTCTTCAGGCCCCGTGGAGCAGTTGATCCCTACCACGTCCGCACCGAGATTCTGGAGGACCACCAGAGCAGTGACCGGGTCGGTCCCATAGAGGGTCCTTCCGTCACTCTGGAAGGTCAGGCTGGCGATCACGGGGAGATCGCTGACCTCCCTGATGGCGATCACCGCCGCCCTGGTTTCCGCCAGACTCATCATGGTCTCCACCACGAAGAGGTCACAGCCCGCCTTCTCCAGCACTCTTGCCTGTTCCTTGTAGATATCGATCAGCTCTTCAAGATCCATGGTGCCGATGGGACGAAGGGGAATGCCCGTCATGGTCAGGTCCCCGGCCACATAGGCCCTGCCTCCGGCTGCTTTCTTACTCAGGGCCACCAGTCTGGAATTGATCTCCTCCAGGGAATCATCCAGACCGTATTCTGCCAGCTTTATCCGGTTCCCGGTGAAGGTAGGCGCATACAGTATCCTGCTGCCGGCCTCGACAAAGCTTCTCTGCAGTCGAAGGAAGATCTCCTCATGGTCCAGGATCCACTGTTCCGGGCATACGCCGGGAGAGAGACCCTCTTTCTGCAGATTGGACCCGGTCGCTCCGTCCAGGATAACCGGGCCCTCATTTAATAATGCATATAACTGTTCTCTGTTCATCCTTTTCTCCCTGATGATCAGTCAGCAGGCAGTCATCATTCGATCGTGGTGATCCTGCCTTCGTACTCCATGTTGATACGTCCCTTCATGTCGCAGGCACCCACGAGTTTTCGCATGCAGCGCATCATGGAACGATTGTCATCCACTCCGTATCTGTCGATGATCTCCACAAATTTGTCGATCTTGTCCATAGCCTGGGGATCAGACAGATAAAATGTCTCGATGATCTGTTTGATATTGTCCTGGTTTGAACTGGTAAAATACAGCAGAGTGATCTGCAGTGCAGTCAGGTTATGGTAGAGGGGACGGTTGTATTCGGACATGCCGGCCCGCAGAAAACCAAAGAGGTCACTGAGCCTCATGGTATCAATATCGTCAATATGCATATCATGCTTCTTCAGGATGTTTTCCACATCGATATCCATGATCACGGAGGAGATCATCATCGCCACCTGGTAAGCATCTTTATCCGCCTCGGAGACCGGGCTCAAGACAGGTGCGTTAGAGCTCATCTGATGACAGTAGATGACGTCCCTGATCAGGGCATTTTCGAAAAGGTTCTGCTCAAGGGTCTTATCCACCTTGATCACAAACTCTTTCTTCCCGGTATCCATGGATACCGGATGGGCACAGTCTTCCTGGTTTCCCGGGTCAAGGACCATCACATTTACCGGATAGATCAAGTCATCCACGATGTCCGTGTAGAGTTTCTCGGTATTTTCACTTAATGTAATTCCCAAAATTTCCATATTTGCTGCCTTTCTTCCTGATGATTTCTATCTGTTCGGGACCCGCCTCACATGCACCGCAGGCTCACTTCACATGCACTGCAGGCTCAGATGAGGGTCCCGGCAATCAATTGTTTTTATTCTAGCAAAATTAGCCACGGGTGACAAGTTTGTTTTTTGCCGGCAGAAGGGCCGGAAAATGCACTTTTTTGTCCCAAAAAAAGAAGGCCGCCACATCCGATCATGTAACAGCCTGTATCTACGATCTGTCGTACATCGCCTCCGCTCTTCCGGAGTACTCATTAAAAAACACCGTCTCCGAGAGGGAACAGTAAGGATTGATCCAGAGGAAACCGATTCCGAGTGTCAGGAATCCCAGGATCTTCCAGCCGATAAAACTCACCCGCAGACAAAAGAACTCCCAGCGGTGCCCTTTCATCTTCTCCCTGGAGAGCTGCATAGCCTCCTCCACGGACATATTTTTGCGTTCTTCCAGTAAAAAAGGGGCCATGGCATAGCTATAGCCGATCATTATACCCGGAATGAGGAAAAGGATACTGCCCAGGATGGTCCTGACCAGCACCTTAAGGCGGAGCCGGACAGCGTTCCACCAGATGGTGGATGAGCCAAACAAAACACCGTCAGCCGGCTTCCGCTGGTCCAGCATGGACAGGTTGAAATCCAGATAGCCCAGACGAACAAAACTGCCTACATACAGCCAGATCAGTGCAAGGATAAAAGCTGCGGCAAACACCAGAAACCAACAGTGGGGCACACTTTCAAACAGTTCAAGAAGAAGCCAGGACATGGCCATCAGCTTGATCACACCGGAAACCGGATTGGTGAACACTCCCAGGAGGGAAGCGCCCAGCCCTGTAACCGATGCCCTCATCCAATTGCCCTTCAGTGCCTCTCTGGCGATACTGCGGCATGTTGATGCATGTAATCTTCTCATGGCAGGACCGAGATCAGATCTCCCACATCTCCTCGATACGGAGAACCTCATTCAGTGTCATATTCATAAATGCCTCATTCTTCGGCGCATTGCTCAGGGCACCTGTCTCTTTGCGGTAGGCAATCTCCTCGCGGACTTCCTCGATACTGATCCCTTTTTCTTTAAGGATCTGTGCAGCTTCATAACCTCTCATAAATATCCTCCTCTCAATCTGCAACTGATGGCAGAATCATAACTGTTACCTGAATTATAATTCAGTGTAATGACCTCTGTAAAGGAAACTCTTCTTAAATATTATGGAATCTTTTGCTGTCTTTTTCTTTTTCTCCGGCACCAAATCCCAATTCATCATACTGGGCCTTCACTTCTTCCCAGGGGAGGACGTCCCTCTCCTCCTTCAGATAGGACAGGATATCCGCGATACCCTCCCCGGTGAAGGCACTGGTGTAAAAGATCTTCTCACAGCCGGCCAGGCGAAGCCATCTTGCGGCCTGTTCCGGGTCCGCTGCCCAGTGGTCGATCTTGGTGACCACCCCCACGACCTCCCTGTTGCAGACGGGGGTAAGGTTGGGGGCATAAAGGGAATAAGGTTCCGTGGAATCCATCAGCAGCCCGATCACATCTGCCTCGGCGGTAAAGACTGCCAGGGCCGAGATCAGGTTTTTCGTCTGCAGGTATTCTCCGGGTGTGTCTATGATCGCATCAAAATGGTTCACGTATTGTGTTTTATGGTATGTGATCGTATCACCCTTCATCGCCTGGGTAAGAGTGGTCTTCCCAGATTCACTGCGGCCGATAAACATTATCTTTCTCATCTTATCACCTGTCCGGACATCGGTGGCTTCCACCGGTATTAACCGAAGATATTATAGCAAAGATGTTTTCCTGCCGCAATGAATTTTTTGTCATGGCATCAGCTCAGCACAAGATTGCCGGTATAAAGCTGATAGTATCTTCCTTTCTTCGCCAGAAGTTCAGTGTGGCTTCCCCTCTCTATGATCCTTCCCTGTTCCAGTACCATGATACAGTCGCTGTTACGGATGGTGGACAGACGGTGGGCGATCACGAAGGTGGTCCGCCCCTCCATCAGCTTGTCCATCCCCTCCTGGACGATCTTCTCCGTCCTGGTATCGATGGAGCTTGTGGCCTCATCCAGGATCAGGGCGGGAGGATCGGCGATGGCAGCCCGGGCGATGGCCAGCAGCTGTCTCTGCCCCTGGCTTAAGTTGGAACCGTCACCGGTGAGCACTGTATCGTACCCGTCGGGGAGACGGCGGATAAAATCATCCGCATTGGCCAATTTCGCCGCTTCAATGACCTCCTCATCCGTGGCATCGAGTTTTCCGTAACGGATGTTGTCCCTGACGGTGGCGGTAAAGAGGTGGGTATCCTGAAGAACCATACCCAGGGACCTTCTCAGGTCCGGTTTTTTGATCTTGTTTATGTTTATCCCGTCATATCGGATCTTTCCGTCCTGAATATCATAAAAACGGTTGATCAGGTTGGTAATGGTGGTCTTCCCTGCTCCGGTGGATCCCACAAAGGCAAGTTTCTGCCCTGAGTTGGCATACATCCGGATATCGTGGAGAACGATCTTCCTGGGATCATATCCGAAGTCGACACCCAGGAATTCGATGTTTCCTTCCTGCCTGACGTAGGTCGTGGTATCCGAATCTTTATGGTAATGCTTCCATGCCCAGGTTCCGGTCCGCTCTTCACATTCCTGAAGATTACCTTCCTCATCGATCCTGGCATTGACCAGCATGACGTATCCGTCATCAAATTCCGGTTCTTCATCCAGAAGGTCAAAGATCCTCTGGGCACCGGCCAGGGCCATAACGATGGCATTGACCTGCATGCTCACCTGGTTGATGGGCATATTGAAACTCTTGTTGAAGGTCAGGAAACTGGCAAGTTTCCCGAGGGTCAGGCCGGTCACCCCGGTGATGGCAAGGATGCCGCCGACAATGGCGACGATCACGTAGCTCACATTACCCAGCTGGGCATTTACCGGCATCATGATATTGGCAAATTTATTGGCATTGTTGGCGCTCTCAAAAAGCCTGTCATTCAGTTCATTGAAAGCGGCGATATTCTCCTCCTCGTGGCAGAATACCTTCACCACCTTCTGACCGGTGATCATTTCCTCGATAAATCCGTTTTCTTTTCCCAGGTCCTTCTGCTGCTGCATGAAATATCCCCCGGAGAAGCCGGCAAGCTTCCGGGAACAGAAAAGCATGACCAGGACCATGGCAAAGGTCACCAGAGTAAGAGGGATGCTCAGGATCAGCATACAGACCACCACACTGACGATGGTGATCCCGCTGTTGATAAACTGAGGGATACTCTGGGAGACCATCTGGCGGAGAGTGTCGATATCATTTGTGTAGACAGACATGATATCCCCGTGGGCATGGGTGTCAAAGTACCGGATGGGGAGGCTCTCCATGTGGTTGAAGATATCCTTCCTCAGGCTCCTCATGGTCCCCTGAGTGACGATGATCATGATCTGCTGCTGGGCAAATGAAGCGACCACACCCAGGGCATAGAAGCATCCCACACGGAAAATGGCATGGTTGAGTCCGGTAAAATCATGGGAATGGTCCATGAGCATGGGGGTGATGTAGTTATCGATCAGGGTCCGCATGAACATGGTTCCCTGGACATTACACAAAACGCTGGTCAGGATACACAGGATGACAATACCGTAAAGAACGCCGTATTTTTTCATGACGTAGCCAAGAAGTCTGCGGATGAGCTTTCCGGGATTATCCAGTTTGGGTCTGGCTCCCATCATGTTTCTCCTGTTTCCTCCGGGTCCTCTCGGAACCGTATTCTTACTTTCAGCCATCCGTCACACCTCCTTCCCTTCTTGTCCGGCCTGATCAGTCGGACCGTTCTTTCCACCGGGTTCGTCTCCTCTGGTCTGGGATTCGTAAACATCCCTGTAGATCTCGTTGGATTCCATCAGTTCCTCATGGGTACCGAACCCGTTGATCTCCCCGTTCTCCATCACCAGGATACGGTCGGAATCCTGGACACTGGAAACCCTCTGGGCAATGATCAGTTTTGTGGTGTCGGGGATCTCCTCACGGAAAGCTTTCCGGATCCGGGCCTCCGTGGCGGTATCCACAGCGCTGGTGGAATCATCAAGGATCAGGATCTTCGGATGCTTGAGAAGGGCTCTGGCGATACACAGTCTCTGCCTCTGTCCTCCCGATACATTGCTTCCGCCCTGCTCGATATAGGTGTCATACCCGTCGGGCAGTTTATCGATAAATTCATCGGCGCAGGCCAGCTTACAGGCACGGATACAATCCTCCCGGCTGGCATTTTTATCTCCCCAGCGCAGGTTCTCCAGGATCGTCCCGGAAAAGAGGACATTTTTCTGGAGGACTACAGAAACCGCGTTGCGGATCGTTTCGATATCGTACTCACGCACATCCCTGCCGCCCACCTTAAGACAGCCGCCGGAAACGTCATAGAGACGGCTGATCAGGTTGACCAGACTGGATTTTGAACTTCCGGTCCCTCCGATGATGCCTATGGTCTCGCCGGAATGTATGGTAAGGTTAATGTCATTAAGTACAGGTTTCTCGCTGTTCTCATTATAACGGAATGTGACATGGTCAAAGATGATCTCCCCGTTTTCCACCTCATAGACGGGATTTTCAGGGTTGACGATGTCGGGTTCCTCATTAAGGACCTCCCCGATACGTCTGGCACTGGCCTGGCTCAGGGTGAGCATAACAAATACCATGGAAAGCATCATGAGGTTCATCAGGATATTCATACAGTAGGTCAGGAGCATCATGAGCTCGCCGGTAGTGAGGATACTCTGTATGATCATCTTTGCCCCCATCCAGCTGATGAGCAGCATACAGCTGTAGATGGCCATCATCATCAGGGGAGCATTGAGGGCAACCACCCTCTCCGCCCGGCAGGAAAGTCTGTACAGACCGTCGCAGGCCTTCTGAAATCTTGTCTTTTCATAATCTTCCCTGACGTAGGCTTTCACCACCCGGATGGCGGATACATTTTCCTGGACGCTGGCATTGAGCTCGTCGTACTTCTGGAACATTTCCGTGAAATATTTCATGGCGTTTGCCACGATGAGACTGAGGAAGATCCCAAGGATGATCACGGCCACAAGGTAGATGCTGGCCAGTCTTACATTCACATAAAATGACATGGCCATGGCGCAGATCAGACTCAGGGGAGCCCGGAAACACATGCGCAGGATCATCTGATAGGCATTCTGCAGGTTGGTCACGTCGGTTGTCATACGGGTGATCAGGCTGGCAGAACTGAAACGGTCAATGTTGGAAAAGGAAAATGTCTGTATCCTCTCAAACATGGCCTTACGCAGGTTTTTGGCAAATCCGGCGGAGGCTTTGGCTCCGAACACACCACCCATAACCCCACAGAACAGACCAAATCCCGCTGCAATGATCATAAAGATCCCGATGGCGACAATATGATGGATGTCCCCTTTCTCCACACCGTCATCGATGATGGAGGCCATCAGCAGGGGAATGATCATTTCCATGACCACTTCCAGGATCATGAACATGGGGGTGAGAAATGAGGCTCTTTTATACTCTCCCACCTGGGCTGCCAGTGTTTTTATCATGGTCTTCTCTCCTCTTTTTTTATAATGAAAGACACCACAAGGCAGATTCCCTTTCAGGATATCTGCCTGCAGTCGGTTAAAAATATGTCAGACCGGATCAGTCCGGTTCATTTGTTGTCAGTTTTGTCCGGCAGCTTCAGCTATTCTTCTCCAGATATTCCCGGATCATGTCCTCATTATCGAAATAGTTGATCTTCATGGCTGCCTTAACCTCTTTAAGGGTCTGTGCAGCGGCCTGCTGTGCGGTTTCGCTGCCCTTTTTCAGGATTTCATAAACCGCGTGGAGGTCTTTCTCCCACATCTTTCTTCTCTCCCGGATGGGGGCCAGCTCTGCCTGGAGGACCTTGTTGAGGAATTTCTTCACCTTGACATCCCCGAGTCCTCCCCGTTTATAATGATCCTTCAGCTCATCAAGACAGGAGTATTCCGGCCAGAATTCTTCAAAATGTCCCTGATTGCTGAAGGCGTCGAGATAGGTGAACACGGTATTGCCTTCGATATGTCCCGGGTCTTCCACTTTAAGATGAAGGGGGTCGGTGAACATGGACATGACCTTCTTCCTGACATCCTGTTCCGTATCCGACAGGTAGATGCAGTTCCCGAGGGATTTGCTCATCTTTGCCTTTCCGTCGATACCGGGAAGGCGGAGGCAGGCTTCGTTGTCGGGGAGGAGGATCTTGGGATCCACCAGGGTCTCACCGTACACGCTGTTGAATTTATGGACGATCTCCTTACATTGCTCCAGCATGGGCATCTGGTCTTCCCCCACCGGAACGGTTGTGGCTTTGAATGCAGTGATATCCGCCGCCTGACTGATGGGATAGGTAAAGAATCCCACCGGGATGCTGGCTTCGAAATTGCGCATCTGGATTTCTGCCTTCACAGTGGGATTCCTCTGAAGGCGGGAAACGGTCACCAGATTGGAATAATAGAAAGTCAGCTCGGTCAGTTCCGGCACCATGGACTGGATGAAGAGTGTGGATTTAGCGGGATCCAGTCCCACGGACAGATAATCCAGGGCAACTTCCATGATATTCTGCCGCACTTTCTCCGGATTGTCCGCATTGTCCGTCAGAGCCTGGGCATCAGCGATCATAATGTAAATCTTGTCATATTCTCCTGAATTCTGTAATTCAACTCTCCTTTTTAGGGAGCCGACATAATGACCTACATGGAGTCTTCCGGTAGGTCTGTCCCCTGTCAGTATAATCTTTTCCATCTTTATTCTTACCTCTTTGCTTTTTGACCGGTTATCCGGCCTGTTTAAAACTAAACCCATTCTATATGATGACCGCTTTTGTGTCAATTCTTAAAGAAGTTCGGCCATAATCAGGGAGTTCTGAATTATGAAGGATAAATTCCTTAAAAATGCATGAAATATGCTTATTCTTCTGCAGTCTGCCAAAGAAACCCTCGATAAACCATCAATATTTCCTGTTAATTTAGGCAAATTTGCCGATACATTTGCTGTTCTAATAGTTTACCGAGAATAACCTATAATTAAATCTTGCATTTTTTGTCGATTTATTATATTATTTATTCAATACGCTCCGCCGGTGCGGTGCCTAAATCACTTAATGGAAGGGGGCAAACCCATGAACAATAAAGTCGAAATGATGGAGATGAATGAGGAACTGAACAGCTGCTTCGATTCTCTGGTAGAGAACTGCATGTCGACGGGTGAATTCGACCAGGCTTTATATGCGGCTTACGATGTAAAAAGCGGTCTGCGTGAATCCAACGGTAAAGGTGTCCTCACCGGTCTTACGGAAGTGTCTGACGTCGTTGCGGTAAGCAGCGAAAGCGGCAGACCTTACCCCATCGACGGTCAGCTTTATTATCAGGGCATCAACGTACGGGATCTGATCCTGAACAACAAAAAGAAACGGTTCATGTTCGAGGAGACCACCTATCTTCTTCTCTTTGGTCATCTGCCCACGGAGGAAGAGCTCACTTCTTTCTGCAAAATCCTTGCTTCCCTTCGGACGCTGACGGGTCAGTATGTGCGGGACGTGATCATGAAACAGCCTCCCGCCAACCTGATGAACGCCCTGCAGAAATGTATCGTTCTTCTTTATTCCTATGACAGCAATCCGGACGACACTTCCGTGGCCAATGTGCTTCGCCAGTCTCTCCAGATCATCGCCAAGATGCCCATGATGGCTGTCTACTCCTACTATGCCTACAATCATTTCTACAATGATTCCACCTTCGTGGTAAGGCCGCCCAAAGAGGAATATTCCACCGCGGAAAACATCCTTTATATGCTGAGGGAAGACGGGAAATTCACTGAGCTGGAAGCCCTGGTACTGGATGTCGCCCTCGTTCTTCACGCGGACCACGGCGGCGGCAACAACTCCACCTTCACCAACCATGTGGTCACCACCTCCGGGACCGACACTTACTCGGCGGTTGCGGCATCCATGTCCTCCCTGAAAGGACCGAGACACGGCGGGGCCAACCTGAAGGTAATGGAGATGTTCGATGACATCAAGGAACATTGTCCGGATTATACCGACCGAAGAGCCTTATCGGATTATCTTGCCAAGATCATCGACAAGAAGGCTTTCGACAGGACCGGGCTGATCTACGGGATGGGCCACGCGGTTTACACCCTGTCGGATCCCCGGGAAGTTATCCTGAAAAGATTTGCGGAACGTCTCTCGGAGGACTCCGGAGATATGCAGGAGTTCCTTCTCTATAATCGTGTGGAGACCATAGCCAAGCATCTGATCTCCACGAAATGTCACCTGTTTAAACCGATCTGTGCCAATGTGGACTTCTACAGTGGTCTGGTCTACTCCATCCTGGGTATCCCCAGAGCACTGTTTACACCGATCTTTGCCATCTCCCGGATCGCGGGCTGGAGTGCCCACCGCCTGGAAGAGCTGATCAACAACGGAAAGATCATAAGACCGGCTTACCGCTATATCGGCCATCACCATCCCTACGTTCCTGTTGATGAACGTTAAATAACAAACATAAGTCTGACGAAAATAAAAAGAAGTTGTTATTTATATGATTATTTGTATAAATAACAACTTCTTTTCTTTTTCTCTTATGTTTTTTATCATCAGCCATCCAGGTCCAGGTGATAGAGATCGATCAGAAAGTCGGCCACCGCCTCATCTTTGCTGGCTCCGATCACCAGGTCAGCCGACTGTTTGCAGAGGTCAGTACCGTTGGCCACGGCAAGGCCGAGCCCGGCTGACTTCAACATGTCGCTGTCATTGTCCCCGTCACCGAAGGCCAGGATCTCATCCACTTCGATTCCCAGATACTCCGCCATCTTTTTAATGGCATTATGTTTCCCTGACATGGCGTCCGATATCTCGATCAGATGAGGCAGGCTGCTGGTAACATAAACCTGGGGGAAGGCATCTCTTATCTCCTCCAGAATCCTTTCCTTTTCCCGCGGAAGGGAAATAATGTCCACCGCATCCAGTTTATCCGCATGATCGAGGATGAATGCCCTGATATCATCAACGGGGATCCTGGTGGACTGGATATATTTTTTCCCTGTCTCTCCCATAAACCCGAAATCCCCCGGATCATTATAATAGGACAGGGATGTATAGCCCTGACCGCCCACAAAACACTCGTAGGTGATCATATCTTTCTTCCCGGATTGAAAAAATGTCATCAGAGAACTGGCAAAGGAATCCGGCAGGCAGAAGCTTAAAACCGGAATTCCCGTGGTCATGTCGTAGATCGCCGCCCCGTTGGAAACCACCACATAGCGGATCCCGGGAAAGTCTGTGACGGATTCCGGGAGAGAGCGGAAAGCCCTGCCGGTGCAGGGGATCACTTCCATCCCCTGGTCCATCAACATCCGCAGGCATTTCATTGTTTTTGGTGAGATACTTTTATCCGGCATCAGCAAAGTATGATCCAGGTCCGAACAGATGGCCCGGTAGACGGGTTGAAATTCTTTTTTTCTCAAATCGTTCATCACCCCTGGGAATACCGTGACAGGAAGCTCTTGGTCCTCTCCTGCTGCGGATTTTCGATCAGCTCTCTGGCGGGACCCTGTTCCACGATAACTCCGCCGTCCATAAAGATGATCTCATCCGCCACATCCCTGGCAAATGCCATCTCATGGGTAACGATGATCATGGTCGTCTTCTTCTCCGCCAGTCCCCGGATAACCCGGAGGACTTCACCGGTAAGCTCCGGATCCAGTGCGGAGGTAGGTTCATCGAAACAAAGAATGTCCGGCTGAAGAGCCAGGGCCCTGGCGATCGCCACCCTCTGCTGCTGTCCTCCGGAAAGCTGGTAGGGGTAATACTTTGCCCGGTCTGCCAGTCCCATCTGGTCGAGCAGTTCCATTCCCCGGGCATTTATCTTATCAAAAACAGCCTTTTTGTCGGCTTTTGTCTCCGGGTTTCTGAGGGCAGCCAGTTTCTCTGCCAGAGTGACATTTTGCAGGGCGGTATACTGGGGAAAGAGATTGAAAGCCTGGAATACCATTCCGAAATGGAGCCTCTTCTTCAGCAGTTCACGGTCATTGGCTACGGTGACCCCGCCTTGGAAGAGGGTCTCCCCTTTAACGATGATCTCCCCCCTGTCTATGGTCTCCAGAAAATTCAGGCAGCGGAGCAGGGTTGTCTTGCCGGATCCGGATGATCCGATGATGGACAAGGCATGCCCTTCCTCCAGGGAAAAGCTGACATTTCTCAGAACATGCGTATGTCCGAAACTTTTCTCCAGATTGTTTACTTCAAGAATTGCCATCTTTTCACCTCCTATTTGAAATAAGCCAGTTTTTTCTCAATATGATTAAAGATCAGCGTAAGTATTCCCACAAAGAGAAGATAGAATACTCCCGTGTAGAACAAGGGCCATGTGATCCCGGCAGACTTCATGAAGGAATAGCCGGAAAATGTGAGCTCGTAAGCGGCGATGATCCTGGCGAGGGAGGTATCCTTCACCAGGGTGATGATCTCGTTTGACATGGGAGGAACGATCCTCTTGATCATCTGCAGCAGGGTGATATTCCAGAAGATCTCCCATTTGGTCATACCAAGAACCTGGCCTGCCTCACTCTGTCCGATGGGTACACCTTCGATCCCCCCGCGGAAGATGACGGAAAAATAGCAGGAATAGTTTATGGTGAAGGCAACTACTGTCGCCGTGATCCTGCCGGCCTCATTGCCGCTCCAGATGTTGTGGCCCAGCCAGAGCCCGGGCCCGTAGAAAATGATGATGAGCTGGAGCATAAGGGGGGTACCCCGGATGATCCAGACAAAAACTTCAATGATCGTGCGGACCAGCCTCAGCTTGCTTCTTGAAGCGATCCCCAGGAGCAGACCCAGGGGAAGGGAAAAAAGCAGGGTGAGGATGAAGATCCTGAAGGTGGTCCAAAGTCCCTGCATCAACTGGATGGTAACACTTCCAAACATTTCTTCTCTCCTTAATGATTTTCGAAAAAAAACTGCCGCTGCCTTGGGATGATCCTTCGCAGCGACAGCTTCCCTGATAATTCTTTATTCTGCCGGAACAACAACTACCTGCGCATTATTGCAGTAGGGATTTGTACAGGACATGGAAGAAGTTACTTCGTCAGTCAGGGTCATACCGTTCCAGACAACATCGATATTATTGGAATTAAGCTCCATGATCTTGTTGTCCCAGTCGATCTCTACAAACTCTACGTCAACACCCAGTTCTTCACCGACGATCTTGGCCATATCTGCGTCGAATCCGATCCACTCACCGTTATCATCCTTGTAATCCATCGGTGCGAAATCCGTGATTCCAACGACAAATTTGCCTTTTGCCTTGATGGCTTCCACATCGCTGTCGGATGCGGCCGGCTCATAAGCACATTCCTTCTGCTCAACCAGCGCTTCCTGAACACCGTACTGTGTGGCAACTTCCTGAAGAGTACCGTCAGCGTAGGTCGTATACAGAACGCTGTTGATGAAGGAAGCAAGATCGGAACCCTGACGGCATCCGATACCGTATTCCTCTGTGGTAAGCTCATCTGTGTGGATAAGGTTCGGATAGCTGGTGCCTTCTCCGATCATGGCGCCTGCCATAAGAAGGTCGATGATGGCTGCATCGGATGTTCCTGACTGCACTTCCATCAGAGCATCTGCCTGGGATGCCACTTTATTTACCTGAAATCCTTTCTCTTCTGCCACAGCAGCTCCGGCTGACCCGTTCTCCACCGCGTAAACCATGTCGCCTGAAGAAGACTCAGCCTCGGTGGAAGGTTCGCTCTTGCTTCCGCCGCCTCCGCAGCCTGCAAGGGCAAGACTCAGGATCATAATCCCGCTTAATAACATCACTATTCTTTTTTTCATGATTCCCTCCTGATTGATATAATCTTACTGAAAAATCTCCGGTTTGATAACCTGTAGTTCTTTGTTATATTAACATATTAGCACAGTAAAGTAAAGAAAATAAGTCCTTTCTGACAATTTTATTAAGGAACTTTGACTAATTGCCGATTTATGTTGTGGAGTAAATAAGTATGCGTTATAGTTGAAAAAACGGAGGTGAACGATACATGAAGAAAACAATGATCCCTTTGATACTCTGTCTGCTCCTCATCCTGGGCGGCTGCAGTTCCATGTCCGGCCAGTTCCTCCCTGCCCCGCAGTCTGCGAAAGAGGAAGAGGCTGCCGGATCTTACGGTTCGGCTGATTACGCGGCGAATTCCTATGCCGACGAAGAATCCAAGGCTGAGGTCACGGACCCCTCGGATGAAGGGGCCGACGAAGAGGGCGAAAGCCGCACAGATGTGGGGGCCGATGCAGCCAAGGATAAGCAGAAGCTGGTCTACACCTGTGACATGGTCATGGAAACCCTGGAGTTTGAGGATACACTGAAATCCGTAAAAGAAGCTGTGACAAAATATAGCGGGATCATCGAGCGGGAGAATCAGACCGACAGTGATACCTACTGGTACAACAATTACAACAGGCACAGCGCAACCAAGAACATCTTTTTGGTCATCCGCATTCCCACAGCCAACTATCAGGCTTTTCTCGATGATCTTGACGGCAACGGGAAAGTGGTCAGCAGGAATATGCAGGTGGATAATATCACCAGGAAATATTCGGAGATCCAGACCACCATCAAGTCTCTCCAGATCCAGGAGAAGAGACTTCTGGACATGATGGAGAAAGCGGGCTCCGTTGAGGATATGATCACCGTGGAATCCAGACTGACGGAAGTACAGAACGATCTGGCCCGGTACAAGAACACTCTGGCCTCCCTGGATACGGATGTAAAGTACTCCACCATCAACCTGACCATCAACGAGGTAGTAAAGTACGAGGAAAAACAGGAGACATTCACGGAAAGACTGCACTCCACTCTGGACAGGTCGGGTGAACTCTTCCTTTCTTTCCTGGAAGGGGCTTTGTTCGCGCTTATCCTCTTTGGCCCTATCCTGCTGGTTCTTCTCATCCTCATCTTTATCATCATAAAGATCGTGAGATCGGTCAGAAGGAGAAAAAAACAGAAAGCCATCCGGAAAAAGGCGGAAAAAACTGCCCAGACCCACCGGCCGGAACCTGAGGAAGAGGCAGAACCGGAAGATCCTCCGGCTCCCGAAACCCCGGAGGACTGAATCACGGAAAATCTCTCCTGATTCCTAATGAAAACAGTTAATATTTGTTCATAATTCACAATAATTTCATTGCAAAAGCCTTTATTTTATGATATTATACAGTCGAAGCTACTATAGTTTTTTATATTTTTCATAAAAGTCAGTTTAAGGAGGTATTTGTTTATGAAAAAGATAATCAATGGAGTAGATCAGGTTGAGGAACAGATGATTGAGGGTTTTGTGAAAGCTTGTCCCGAATATCTGAAAAGATTAGGTGATGACCTCACTGTTGTACGTGCACAGAAAAAAGAAGGCAAAGTTGCCGTTATCTCCGGTGGTGGAAGCGGTCATGAGCCGTCCCACGGCGGATATGTAGGAAAAGGTATGCTTGATGCCGCAGTAGCAGGTGCTGTGTACACATCTCCTTCCGTTGATCCGATCTACGAAGCAATCAAAGCTGTAGATGCTGGCAAAGGCGTTCTGATGGTTATCAAGAACTATACCGGTGACGTAATGAACTTCGAACTTGCCGGCGAGCAGGCTGAAGATGATGACGATATCAAAGTAGCAAAAGTTGTTGTAAATGATGACGTAGCTGTTGACGGTTCCTTATATACCGTTGGCCGTCGTGGTGTTGCAGGTACTGTATTTGTTCATAAATGTGCAGGTGCAAAGGCTGAGGCAGGCGGAACTCTGGAAGAAGTACAGGCAGCTGCTCAGAAGGTTATCGACAATGTGAGATCCATGAGTATGGCCATCAATCCGTCCACCGTTCCGGCAGCAGGCGTTCCCGGATTCGAACTTGGTGAAGACGAGATGGAAATCGGTATCGGTATCCATGGTGAGCCCGGTGTTAAGAAGATGAAACTTGAACCGGCAGATAAGATTGTTGATATGATGTTAGAGAAGATCCTCGGCGACCTGGATTACACAGGATCCGATGTTGCAGTTATGATCAACGGCTGCGGCGGAACTCCTCTTATGGAATTATATATCGCAAACAATCATGTAAATGATGTTCTTACAGCAAAAGGCATCAACGTCTACAAGACATGGGTCGGCAACTTCATGACCTCCATCGAGAGTGAAGGTTTCTCCATCTCCATTCTTAAACTTGATGACGAGCTGAAAGAGCTCCTGGATGCTCCGGCAGATACTCCTGCTTTCACACAGGTCTGATCAACTGTCCGGGATGATTGATCCGGCTGACGGAAAGGAATATTGTAATCCTGTCCGACAGGGTCAGTTAAGGTAAAAAACATCCGTCCTGCGGTTTATGCCGCGGGATGGGTGTTTTACAATATAAAAGCAAAGAAGGAATTGAATTATGGCTGATAAAGCAAAATTACTTGAAATATTAGATAAGATCATCGCAACGATAGATGAACAGAAACATTATCTTACCGAGCTTGACAACGTGATCGGTGACGGCGACCATGGAATCAACATGGACCGCGGCTTCCAGGCTGTAAAGAATCAGATGCCTTCCTATCAGGACCTTGAACCCGAAGGAATCCTCAAGGATGTCGGAAAACAGCTCATGAAGGTGGTCGGCGGTTCTGCAGGTCCTCTCTACGGCTCCGCTTTCAAAAAAGCCGGCGTGTATCTGAAGGGTAAATCAGAGATTACCATGGATGATTTCATCGGAATCATGGATACCTCCATCGAGCAGATCCAGAAGCTGGGTCATGCTGTTGAAGGTGAAAAAACCATGCTTGATGCCATGTTCCCGGCGACAAGGGCCATGAAGGAATCCTACGCTGCTGACGGTGACTACAAAAAGGCCCTTCAGGCCGGAGTGGAAGCTGCCAAAGCAGGTGTTGAATACACAAAGACCATCATCGCTACAAAGGGTCGTGCAAGTTATCTCGGTGAGAGAAGCATCGGCCATCAGGATCCGGGAGCAACTTCCTTTACCCTGATGCTGGAAGATGTCGCTGAATTAGCTTAGGAGGATATAGCATGGTTGGTATCGTAATTGTTTCCCACAGTCAGAAACTTGCAGAAGATATCGTTGATCTTGCACATCTGATGGCAGATGACTGCCCAATGGCTGCCGCAGGAGGCATGGCTGACGGCGGTTTCGGAACAAGTTATGACAAAATCGAAAATGCTATTGAAGATATATACACTGATGACGGTGTGATCATCCTCATGGATCTGGGCAGCGCAGTTATGACGACAGAACTGGTTGTCGATGATATGAAGGATGATGACAAGATCGTCGAGATGGTTGACTGCCCCATCGTGGAAGGTGCTATCGCCGCTTCTGTAGTCGCTGCAGGCGGAGCTCCCATCGAGGATGTAATCGAGGCAGCCAAATCCGCACGTGATATGGAGAAATTCTAGGTCTCCATATTCACTGAACGGGATCATGCCGAAACCTGTCAGAACTGATAAAAACCCGATCCGTAAGAACATTTCAATGTTCCGCCCGGATCGGGTTTTCTTGTTGCTTTTTATTTTTTCTTTTTAATTCATCGGATTATTTGAAACGGATGATCTCCGAGATGTAATAATCACTGTAGCTGGAGTTGGAATAGATCAGAGGACCGCATCCGACTTCTGTATATCCACGGCTCTGGGGAATTCCGCCGGCTTCATAAGCCAGTGCATTTCCATCTTCATCTTTTCCTGCATATACACAGAGATGGTTGATCCCGTGGATATCGATGGAAAGGATATCACCGTACACCAAAGCACCCAGATCTGCCGCTTCCTGAACGCAGCATCCGATGGCGGGACCTGTACTGATGAAATCGGCAACTTCCTCGATCAGATCCTTGTCACCGCTTGTGATCACGAACCCTTTTTTCGTTCCGTATATCTGCCCGTTGTTCAGATAACCCATCTCACGGAGAGCCCAGTTGGTGGGAGCTGTACAGTTGAGTGGGATCTTTTTGCCTTTTTCCGCAAGCTCTTTTGCCTCGGAATATACTACGCAGGGATTCGGTCCGTTCTTATAGCACTGATCGCCGTATTTTTTGATGAAACTGGAGTATTTATCCAGCAGCTGTATAAACTGGGTAACCAGGGGGTTGACTTTCTTCACCACGACTTCAACGGAAGTCTTTTTGTTGGATCCGTCTGTAGATCTTACCACAATATATGTCCTGCCAACAGCCTTTCCTGTGATCCTGCCCCCGGAATTAACCATTGCAACATCTTCATTTTTACTGGTATAGGTCAGATTCGTATTGGAAGCATTGTCAGGATTGATCTTGACACTGATCTTTTTGCTCTTCGACCCGACATAAGTGACGATCTTCTTTTTCTTAGGTACGATCTTTTTCACCGGAGTACCCACGATGATCTTGCATTTTGCCTGGTAGCTGGTGCCCTTGATCTTTGCAATGATGGTGGCTCTGCCCTTCTTAACGGCTTTGACCACACCTTTTTTCGAGACGGTGGCAACCTTCTTCTGCTTGGAAGACCAGACGATCTTCTTCTTGTATTTCTTATTCAGGGTCGTTGCCTTTAACGTGAGTTTCTTGCCCTTTTTCATGGTGAATGTCTTATGGTTCAGAGTGATCTCCTGTGTGGTCTCAGCCATGGACCTGGGTGAGAAAATCAGTAAAGACAGAAGGATTATGGCAATCCTCAGGATGGTCGGGTTAATCTTCAAGAAATGCTCATGGTTTGCGGTTTTCATTCTCTCTCTCCTTTTTCCCGTTTATGATTCTTACCCCCACATCCACCGCAGATCTGCGACCTTAAGCGGACTGTCCGGGCAACTATCAGACATCATATCACAAAAAAAGGAAAGCCGCCAGTTTATCGGCAGAAAAATGCCTAAAAAACTGCATAAATGACATTATCTTTTATCCATTATCACTATTGTGCCCGTTTTTCCGGCAGAAAACCTTCTCTCAGATCTCTCTGTCTCCTTGCTGGAACAATCTTACCCTCTTGATGGAAAATGTGTAGAGGAAGACCAGGAAAAGGATAAAGATGATCATTCCAATATAGCTGTTGGATGAACAGATAAAATCATAGAATCCATGAAGGAGGGTCGGAATGAGCCATGCCATCAGCTTGTGGTAAGATGCAGCCTGGCTGTCCCCGCGCACCTGTTTGTATTTGGCGATCCCAAGGTGCATACCCATGAAGATGCCGAAGATGGTATGGCCGGGAATGGCTGTAATGGCACGAAATCCTGCGGTAACCAGCCCTCCGTCGTAGACGTAGAGAAGATTTTCGAAAGCGGCAAAACCGATGGCTGCGGATACCCCGTAAACCACTCCGTCAAAAGTATAATCGAACTCCTCTCTCCGCCACACGGAAAGTCTTACCGCCATCATCTTGAAGAATTCCTCCACCATGGCGACACCGATGAAATTCTCTGCCAGCCTGTAAATGACACTCCCTTCAGGAAGAGCAGAGCCCAGTGTCCTGATCAGCAGCGATTCCACGAACATGGTCGGAAAAACGGAGATCACTCCGAAAAGTATGGTCTTGATGATAAGGCGGACCGGTTCCTGTTCCACTCTATCCGCACGGTAGATCTGCATCATCAGGTACAGGGGCGGCAGGAGGGCTGCCAATGTAAGTATAGTCATATTTTCTCCCTTCTTTCCTATGAAATAATGCCGGGGCACCTTTGTCCGTCGCCTGTCCGGACTCATCAATGGTCCCGGTCTTGTTGATTCCTAGTATAACATACTCGGATTCCCCGGTCAAAAGAGGCTTACCCGTAAGGGGAAAATCAATCCTTGAGATTTTACCTGAAATATGTAAAAATATAGTCAAAAGTACATCAGTCTGACTGATTAGAATGGAGTTTATTGTATGGTAAAGATATGGGATGTTACGATCCCGGAACTCACCGGAGATCAGACACGTCTTGCCTATGTTTATCTTCCCGATTCCTACGAGGAAGAACCCGACTTAAGATACCCTGTCCTGTATATGTTCGACGGACATAATGTCTTCTTTGATTCCCATGCCACTTACGGCAAAAGCTGGGGGATGAAGGAATACATGGACGAAACAAAGACACAGATCATCATTGTAGCGATCGAATGCAACCACGGGCCCGATAATGACCGGCTCATGGAATATGCGCCTTACTCTTTTGAGGACCCCGCCTTCGGCCCCATCGAAGGTAAGGGAGACCTGTATATGGACTGGATGGTCAGGGAACTGAAACCCATGATCGACCGGGACTACCGCACTCTTCCCGACCGGGAGCACACCATGATCTGCGGCAGTTCCATGGGCGGCCTCATGAGTCTTTACGCTGTGTTAAGATTCAACCATATTTTCTCGAAAGCCGCCTGCCTGTC